>Ga0079998_111767_pt1 | contig 26164 bp, 16 predicted proteins | sample PerSpoBPS_BMetaG_FD_69201 | JGI IMG/M metagenome (GOLD analysis project Ga0079998, IMG submission 69201) | Thermal spring microbial communities from Yellowstone National Park, Wyoming, USA - Perpetual Spouter B (PS_B) MetaG (SPADES assembly)... | ecosystem: Environmental > Aquatic > Thermal... | reverse complement strand
CATTTAATTTCTTCTGCATATTCTTTCTCCTTTTTGTCCATTTTTTGGCAATTTAATCAATAAAATTTTCAAATAAAAACCGAATTACGACACAGCCACCTTGCGGGAGAGAATAAAAGTGAGGGGTGCCGTTAAATCTTTTTCTCTTCATCTTCCCTCTTCACTTTGCGGGAGAGGGCAAGGGTGAGGGGAAATTTTGTTAAATTCTTTTTTTATTCTTTTCTCTCCCCTTGCGGGAGAGAAGAGAAGTGAGGGGTGCTGTTAAATCCTTTCTTCCTTTATCCTTCCTCTCCACCTTACTGGAGAAAACAAAAGTGAGGGGTTCCGTTTGCCTATTGACATTTAAAAATAAATTTTTTATAATTTTATTAGAAAAAGTTCAAAACGGAGGTTTCGCTATGAACTCTCTTGACGAAAATTACGCCCTGAACAATTTCTCTTTTCCATTAACTACCCTCCAAAAAGGACAAAACCCACTCCACACCATAAAAAATCCCTTACCTTTAATAATTCTCCTTACTCTATTTTTAAACCTTTCACCCGCTCAACATAAAGAATGGATTTTTTATACAGCTTCCTCAAACATCCGTTGCCTCGCCCAAGAAAATGAATACCTCTGGATCGGAACAGAAAATGGCGGTCTTGTTAAGTTGAATATGAAAACTGGAACATTCGTGATTTATAATAAATGGAACTCAGCCCTTCCCGACAACTCCATCTGGTCAATCGCAATAGATAAAGACAAAAACAAATGGATAGGAACGAGCGAGGGTCTTGTGAAATTTGACGGTAAAAATTGGACCGTTTTTAACACATCAAATTCTAAACTACCTGACAATATCATCAACTCAATCGCCATTGATAAACAAAATAATAAATGGATAGGAACCGACGCTGGTGGCATCGCAAAATTTGACGGCATCAACTGGACTATATTTAACACATCAAATTCAACCTTACCAAGTAATTCCATCTGGTGTATCGCAATAGACCAAATGGAGGACATATGGGTTGGGACAAATGGAGGAGGACTTGCTAAATTTGACGGCATTAACTGGACCATATATAACACATCAAATTCTAACTTGCCCCTTGACTATGTCCTTTCAATAGCCATAGATAAAAGAGGGAATAAATGGATTGGCACAAATGGTGGGGGACTTGCAAAATTTGACGACTTTAATTGGTCTATCTATACCAAATCAAATTCCAATTTACAATCCAACTATATTCTTGCTATATCCATAGACAAAGAAGGGAACAAATGGGTAGGCACAAGAGGAGGGGGAATTGCGAGATTTGACGACTTTAATTGGACCACTTACTATACTTTAAACTCTGACATCCCAGATAACAATGTCTGGGCAATACTTATTGATAAACAAGATAACAAATGGATCGGCACAGATGAAGGAATTGTAAAATTTGACGGTGTTAACTGGACTGAATACAGTGTTGGGCTTCCAGATGCTATCGTTCAAACAATATCAATAGATGAACAGGGGAATAAATGGATTGGGACAGCCGGAGGTCTTGTAAAATTTGACGGGGAAAATTGGACTGTTTATAACACCTTAAACTCTAACCTACCAGATAACGATGTTCGCGCTATCGCCGTTGATAAACAGAAAAATATCTGGGTCGGAACTAATGGAGGAGGACTTGCTAAATTTGACGGCATTAACTGGACCGTTTATAACCCCTCAAATTCTGATTTCCCCGATAACGATGTCTGCGCAATAGCCGGAGATAAACAAGGAAATTTATGGATCGGAACATATTATGAAGGTCTCGTGAAATTTGACGGTAAAAATTGGACCATTTACAATACCTCAAACTCAGCCCTACCCGACAACTGCATTTGGTCAATCGCAATAGATAAATTTTCTAACAAATGGATTGGAACATCCTTTGGACTTGCTAAGTTTGACGATAAAAAATGGACTATTTATAACGAACAAAATTCAAAACTTCCCTCCAACGAGGTTCGTACTATAGCTATTGATGCAAAAAATAATAAATGGATCGGAACTCCCGAAGGACTTGCTAAATTTGACGGCGTGAATTGGACTGTTTATAACACTTCAAATTCCGGCTTGCCTTCTAATTGGGTTATTTCAATAGCTATAGATGGACAAGGGAACAAATGGATTGGGACTTATTATGAGGGTCTGGCAAAGTTTGATGGTTTCAATTGGACTGTTTATAATACTTCAAATTCTAACTTGCCTTCTAACTCTGTTAATGCAATTGCTATAGATGAGCGGGGTAATAAATGGATTGGAACATATGAAGGGCTTGCGCTCTACCTTGAAAACAAAGATAAATCAATCGCAACCATTGATAAAAAAGTTGAAAAAATTGACCTTCCACAAAACGATTTGATCCTGCTCGGTCGTTTTGAAAGGGACATACTTGAACCACTTTTCACCTATCAAAACGGGACTTTTAAAGGCGCCTCCATCGTTGACGAAAACCCAGATGTTGATAAATCCATCCTCACCCAATTTGAAAAACTACACCTTTATTCAAACTATGGCGAATATCTCGGTCAAACAGATGTCAATGAGTTAACTACCATAGAAGTTGGCTGTGTTAAGGAAGTCGTTGGTAAATTTAAAAATACAAAACCCAAAGACCATGGCTACTTCTTGAACCTACCCATACCTCAGAAAAATTTCTATAAGGGGGCTAAATTCTCACGCAACGATACAATCCTTTCCTTAAACCACGCGCTCTCAATTGTAAATGAATTCATCTCGTCAAATTCACTCAACCTGAGGGTAAAATCATTTGAAATCCAACGCCTCGTCAAATTTGACGCTAACTCTGACGGTGAATTTGAAATCTTCGCCAAAATAAAAGCTAAACCCCAAAACGAAGAGGAAAACGGCTATATCATAACATCATTCATTATATCATCTAACAAAATTGCCTTCTCATCCACAACATATATTGACCCTGTTGGTTTGCCAAAAGCTGGTGACTACTACACGATTGACTTTGAATTTGCCTGCGATATTGACGCCGATTCTATAGCTGAAATAGTCGTCATCGTTGGTTATTACGAATCATACGATTACCAAATTTTGAAGTTCTACAAAAATAAATTTATAAAAGTTGCATCTACAAGCGGTGGTGGGTGTTAAAAACAAAATTTCAATACCGCCATGTCAGAACAAACTAATTACACAAACAAGGGGAAATTTAAACCGGGCTTGATCATCCCCCTTTCCCTGCTCCTTCTCTTAATCCTCGCCCTCATCGCCTATCTCCTGTTTTTTAAAGAAAGCAAAAACTTCTCCGACGGTATAAAAGCCCTTAAAGCTCAACTATATGACGAGGCATACGATAGATTCAAAATTTGCTTGATTGAAAGCCCAAACGACCCGAAAGTTAAAGGTCTTTTGCTCCTTTCCCTGGCTGTTAAAAATAAAACCGAAGACGATTTAATTTTTGAATACTTTGAAAAATACCTTACACTGTCAATCTACCCAAAGATGAAATTTAACTTTTCATCTCGCGAACATTTTAACAGTTTTAACTATTATGTTGAATCCTCAAGGAGACAAATTCGCGAGCTCATGAAAAATAACGGGGTTAGAACGGAAAACTGGGAAGAAGTTGAAAATATAGTTGAAAACACAGCAGAAGTTATCTTCAACCAGGACCTCGCATATATCCAGGACCTCCAACCATACGCCATCTGCTCAGCTATCATCCTCGCAAGGAAAGGCGACAAAAAAGCGCAAAAATTTCTCATAGACCTTGCTATATGGAACGAAAAATACGCCAAATATATTGAATACCCCGGACAAGAAATGATAAAAACGATATCTAAAGAGATTGAAAATAGGGAATCCCTACTTTATAACGAAGGCATCAAAACATTAAGAAAGCTTAAAATTTACCAGAAAATCAAAGACCTGCTTAAAAAACACCCCGATGTAAGAAGACCCTACCCAAGACCAACGGACTTCAGCGATACATCCGAATACAGAAGGACATTCGCATTTAAATTTGAAGAAGGGAAAAGATACTTGAAGTTTGACCCGGAAATGTTACTCTACCCGGAAGGTGACTTTGACCCACTGAGCTTTGATATCAGAATAACCCCAGCAGGGGAAAATCTAATAGTTGGCTCAATAACTACTTACGACGATAAAGCAAAAAATTTCATAACTAAATTCTACCTCTGGTCACAAAACGACTGGAAAGATGTTAAAAACTTCATCGGAAATGTTGAATACGATGTCATAAACTCAAGAAATTACCCTCTCTGGATAGAAATTGACCCAAACCGTAACCTTCTCCTTATCGGATACGGAAAATATCTCAGCGAACCTGTCTATAAAGTAGAAGAAAGAGTCACCGGCTATGTCTTAGACCCTAAAGAGGGCTGGGTAGAGAAGAAAATACACGATACCATTTTAATAAGATACAACGAAAAATTCATCGTGGATAGATGGGATATCTACGATATAAATGTCCCCGGAAATTCTATCCAGCTCATATCAAATAGCAACAACTACAGGGAAAAAATAAAACAAAAACTTACATCCATCATATCAAATACCACCACCTTGAAAGATGGATTGAAACTTACACTCACCTCATCCGATACAAGCTCCGCCGAAGCAAGCTTCATCCTCCTCAGAGACGAACCCAAAACCGATGAGAAATTTTATTATATGCCAGGGAAAATTGACTCCGCCAAAGGCGACAAAATATGCGTCCTCGCAACTGGGAAAATCCCCGGGAAAGACCCAAACTACCCGATCAATATATACATAGTCAAAAAATTGAAACCCGACACAACTTATTTTAAAGAACTAAACTGAAAGGAGGTGTTGATATATGAAGTTAAAACCATCCCATAAATCAACGCTGTTAATTCTACTCCTTCAAATACTTTTACAAAAAGCCCTTTCCCAAACCCCTGAACGAATTGACATCTTTAAATCTGAGAAAGTAGCAAATTCCCCAATATATTCAATAACTGTCCTAAACGATGGGGTAACCTTCGCTTCAACAATTGATGGCACCATCTTCGGCTTCTTCCCGCAAACAAACGCCATAAGAAAAATCTCTTCCTATACCCCAAACTTCAACTATATCCCATCCGTCTTTATAAATGATAAAAATTTAGCAGTCGTCTACGGGTTAAATTTTGATGTTTACGAAATTGAAAACTTCAAAAAAATCTTCTACGATATCTCAAGCATCCCATTCATATTAAATTATAACACCGCCTTAAAATACGGTGGGGATAAATTCATCTCTTATTACGACAATAACTCTAATTCTTTTAAACGAACTGTGCTCACATCCGAACGCCAACCAGTTGCATCCGCAATAGGTGATAAAAAAATCGCCCTGGTTCAGTTCGCTCTAAATAAGATCTTCATCCACGACCTTAAATCCGGCTTCTTCCTCAAATCAATTGACATACCCGAAAACCTAAACTACAAAACCATCGCTGGAATGCTCTTCTCAAAAGATGATAAATATATAACAATCTCAACCTATAACGGTAAGATCTATATATACGACACAGACGCCCCGAAGTTAGTCGCTAAATTTAACGCTAAAATCACCTCCCCATGGTCAATCACCACGAATAAAAATAAAACAACCCTCATCTTTTTAACCGAGGATAAAAAAATTAACTTCCTACAGTTCAAAAACCTGACTCTCTCAATCCTTGAAGTCCCACAAGATAAAATCCAAGATGATATCTCTTGCATAAACATCAGCCCTAACTCAAAATTTATCGCCCTCGGCGACTACTCCGGCTACATCCACATCATTAAACCCTACTTTAAAAAACCACAGATTATGATCTCCCACGGCTCCCAAATTTCATCAGGCGATCAAATTTCCATAAGAACTACCGAAGATGAAATTGACATACAGGGCTTCATCCTTTCGGACCTTGAGATAAAAAATTTAAAAGTTGATGAAAAAGAAATCACCCCATCCAAAACCCAAACAGCTGACATCCCAACCTCAGCCGAAAATATCTACCAGTTCTCTTATAAAATATCAATGGGTAAAATTGAAAGTGAAAACAGATTAGCAAAAATCCAGATCACCGCCCAGGACCTTGATGATAATTCATCCCAAATAAATATCCTGATAAATAAACAACTCCTTCCCCCTGAGATAACATTTTTCACAAAACCCGACTTTGAAACCTCACCCGACGGCTCAATCCAGGTGAAATCACCCGATAAAACCCTCTCAATTATATGCTATGTCTTTTCCGACGCCCCTGTAGCCGAAGTCAAAATTGACGAAACAAAAATCACTCCGCAAAAAATAAACCCCGACTCAATTCTAATACCAAAACCAAACAGAAAATACGCTTATAAATTTTCAAAAGAGATAAATATAACATCAACTAAAAGGGATACCATAAAAACAACAATCCTTGCAAAAGATATATTCAATAACCTCTCCTCAAAAATGATAAAACTTGTTTTCAACCCAATTGAAATTAAAACACCACCAAAAATTGAAATATCATCCGTCAATGTCCTGATTGAAGAAACCTCAGAACCATCAGAAACGAACCCATATGTTGAAATTGACGGCTTCGTAACCTCAAACTCCCCTCTATCCGCATTGCTACTTTATGATTCAGTTGAAATACCCTTCTACTTCCACTCAACCGATGGCAAAACCTATAAAAATAGATTCAATTTTACGATCAACCTCTACGAAACGAAACAAATCGCAAACGCAAGATATATCAGGTTCACGGCAATTGACCAACAAAACAACTCAACTGCAAGGGAGATTTTAATACCATCAGAAATTGGCTACCTTCTCTCAGAAAACTTCCAAAAACCAAACTACCCAAATGTCTTTGCACTTCTAATTGGCGTCTCAAAATATGAACTTAAAGCCCTGAACCACCCACCCTTTGCAAACGACCCTAAATCAATAGCTAACGCAATTGCTAAATTCACAAACATTGATAAAAACAATATTTACACCCTCACAGATGAACTCGCATCACCACAAAATATCATAAATTACACAAATGAAATCCTATCAAGATCAAAAGACAATGACTTCATATTCATATTTCTATCCGGATATCTCATTTGGGTGAAATCATCACAGGATGTATACTACCTGACAAGCAGATCATCGCTTACAAAACTTGAAGAAAATAGCTTGAACATGAAAAACTTCCTCAAACTGATCTCATCAAGACCCTCAAATTGTAAAGTTATGATGGTCTTAGATGTTAACCCAGCGACTAACCCCACTGAGAAATTTTTCGGCTCCCCAAACGCACCGATATCATATAAAAACTCAATCAAAGTCCTGTTTGAAGAAGCCAGAGGAATACTTGATTTGCTCATAATGTCAGGGACATCTGAAAACCAAAAATCAATCTTCGGGAAAAATTACGCTAACCACGGTCTATTCACATACTCACTTCTAAATGCCCTGACAGGAGAAGCTGACGATAACGCCGATGGCATTATCTCACTTGATGAACTAATCACTTTCACATCGCTCAAAGTTAAAGAACTCTCAAACGGCAAACAAAACTGCTACACTTATTACAATTTTGACCTGAAAATCCCCCTCTTTTCAATGAGAAAGAAATCCGAGGAAACATCATTTAAATTTGAAAATATACCACCTGCGAGAAAAACTGAATTAACCCCAAAAGATAAACAAAACCCCAACGATCTTAACATTACTGCACCACCTCCGCCTAAAAAGGAAATACCGAAAACGGAAAATTTAGATTCAATCCCTTTTGAAGAACAATACTTTGTCGTCGTTGAAGAGATGCCCGTGATAATCGGTGGACTTGAATCAATCCAAAGAAATGTCGTCTATCCTGAAATCGCTATAAGAGCTGGGGTTGAAGGAACTGTCTATGTAATGGCTTATGTTGACGAAAACGGAAATGTTGAAAGGGCAGAGGTCGTCAAGGGTATCGGCTCCGGGTGTGACGAAGCAGCTGTCTCAGCCATAATGCAAGCAAAATTTATACCCGGAAAACGAAATGGCAAACCCGTAAAAGTCCGCGTCATGATCCCGATCAGATTTAAATTAAAAAAATAATTTGGGGGCTTGAAAATGAAAATATATAAACTAATTACCTCACTATCTTTCCCTGTCTTGCTCATCACAACGCTAACATTAAAGTCACAGGGGATTTACTCCGAGGTTTATTTCCTGCCATTCCAGAGCCAACACCTCGTCAACCAGGATATTTTCTTCATCTGTGACTATATCCACCTCAAACTCGCGGAAAAATTATCACCTCTACGAAAAGATAGACAGATAATCATCATCCCTCCATCCGAAACAATTGATAAACTATCCAAACTTAACTTGAACTATTCACCTTTAAATGAATCCGAACTTGATCAACTTGCATCAAAATTCCTTACCCGCCCAAGAACTTTCCTCATCTTCGGTACATTCTCCGAAAACCCAAAAGAAAAAAGGAAAAATTTGGACCTTTTCATAAGCTCATCCAATGGGAAAAGAAAATTTAAATTTAACCTTGATAATTTTACCAACCTTAATTCATTAACCGACTCTGTTAGCTCATTTGTCTATATAGTTTTAACCCAGAAATCAATTTTCAAACGCCAGTGGTTTTCTATAGACCTGATGGGGAGCTTTTGGTGGTACCCATTCAAGGGAGGAGTTGTGAAAACCTACCTTATCCCGACATCATTTTCCTTCACGATCTATCCAACAGGATTTCTCGGCATACGACTCGGCGGATTTAGATACTGGTCAAAGTCCGTCCAGAACGACTTCTCAATACAGATGAGACCAGACGACCCTCTTCTCTCAGTTAAAACCTTCTACGGCGCAAAAATCGGGCTCGGACTTAAAATCTATTTCATAAAACTTACAGCCGACTTTGAACAGATCATCCCACCTGGAAAACAACCGAATGAAATTTTACCCTTTTTCTTCGTAACTTCATCAGCACAAGTCATTCTATTTAATAAATTTTCAATCGGTCCAACTGTAACCTTCTTTAAACCAAGAGAACTTTTAAGCGTAAATTACGCTGGCACAAAACCGATCTATCAAATAGCAACCTATAAGATAACTTATTTCCCGGGCGTAGCACTCGGCTTTATTTTCTAAAAACAAAAATGAATTTTAACCATGATTAACCCTAAAATTTCCCGCTACCTCTTGACATTTAAAATAAATTTTTTTATAATAATGTCAGGAGGTTAGAGTTCAAACGGAGTTTTCGCCATGAACTCAATTGACGAAAATTACACCCTTGCTGTTTTATTTCCTACCGTTTTAACTTTCCACTTTTTCAAACCACAATCTTTATCAATAAAACCAAAAAAGGGAGGTAACCAATGAATCTTAACTCAACAACTTCCCGCATCTTTGCAATTATCTCGCTTATTTTAATTTCAACTAATTTTTCTCTTTCACAAACTAAAGAATGGATTGTTTATAACACTTATAATTCTGGTTTGCCTTCTAACAGGGTTTATGCAATAGCCATTGATAAATATGGAAATAAATGGATTGGAACAGATGGAGGGGGTATTGCTAAGTTTGATGGTGTTAATTGGATCGTTTATAATACTTCAACTTCTGGCTTGCCTTATAACTATGTTTATGCAATAGCCATAGATGTGCAGGGAAACAAATGGATTGGAACATATGGTAGAGGTCTTGCTAAGTTTGATGGAGTTAATTGGACTGTGTATAACACCTCAAATTCCGGATTGCCTGATAACTACGTTATGGCAATAGCCATAGATGAGCAGGGAAACAAATGGATTGGAACAGATGGTGGAGGTCTTGCGAAGTTTGATGGAGCAAGATGGATTGTGTATAACACCTCAAATTCTGGCTTGCCTTTTAATTGGGTTAATGCAATAGCCGTAGACGCACAAGGGAATAAATGGATTGGAACTGGTTGGGGGCTTGCTAAGTTTGATGGTGTGAATTGGACTGTTTATAGAACTTCAAATTCTGGCTTGCCTGATGACGATGTTCGTGGAATAGCCATAGATGGACAGGGAAATAAATGGATTGGAACATATAGTGGAGGGCTTGCTAAGTTTGATGGTGTGAATTGGACTGTTTATAATAGTTCAAATTCTGGCTTACCTTATAACCGTGTTCTTGCAATAGCTATAGATGGACAAGGAAATAAATGGATTGGGACAGATGGTTTAGGTCTTGCAAAATTTGATGGTGTTAACTGGACTGTATATAATACATCAAACTCTGGCTTGCCTTATGACTTTGTTCGTGCAATAGCCATAGATGGATGGGAGAACAAATGGATTGGGACAAGTGGTAGGGGGCTTGCCGTCTATCGTGAAGGTGGTGTTATAATTTTACCAGTTGAAGTAAAAGAAAAATCAAACGAAATCCCAATAAAATTCGCACTCTACCAAAATTACCCCAATCCATTCAACCCATCCACAACAATTGAATTTGACATCCCCGAGAAAACGAATGTAAAGTTAATTATCTACGACATCCTCGGTCGTGAAGTTGAAACCCTAATTGATAAAGAACTTGAACCCGGAAAATATAAAATCAACTTCACCGCAACCAATTTACCAAGCGGTGTCTATTTCTATACATTGAAAACACCAAAATTCACAAAAACCAACAAAATGCTATTGATTAAATAAACCCTTATCCCCCTCATCCTACCACAATTAAATCAGGGTGAGGGGGCCGTTTGCCTATTGACATTTAAAAATAAATTTTTTATAATTTTATTAGAAAGGAGTTCAAACGGAGGTTTCGCCATGAACTCTCTTGACGAAAATTACGCCTACGCTGTTTTATTTCCTGCCGTTTCATTCATATCCTCACTGCCTAAAAATCGTACTTTAATTAGAATTAAAATTTTTAATAGATTAAACCTCACTCACAAAAACCACTTAAATCAATTCAACCTAATATTCTATAACAATAGTGATAAATATACAAAGATATCGTTAATTGAAGTAGTTAGCAAAATATATACTGCAATCTTCAGATGGGAAATCTTTAAATTTGGTGAAATTATAAATTAAATCTATAAAAAGCATGTAAGGGAGGTGGGTATGAAGATGAATCTCGTTAGAGTTGCATTTTTTATAGTAGTTCCATTAGTATTTTCATATTCACAGGTCTTTACCCAAGGTATAACAACACATGCAGAAAAGTTTCAATCATCAGATGGTGAAATACAGTATTCAATCACAGTTCGCTTTGTTAATAGCGTAACGGGATATGCTGTTTATCCAAGCCGAGTGATGATTAATGGTGTCTCTCCAAAGGGTAAAACAGGGATACAGAAAACCATAAGTTCAAATGAAATTAAAAGGGGCGGGATATTGTCTTTGAGATTGGGATACGGAATTTACCATATAAACATAATGGCGGAAGGATATCAACCTTTTTTTGCAACTTTGAATGTGGATAGTGAAACAGGTTATGTTGAGTTTAATTTAGACCCCTTGAAATATCCCGATGAATTAGAGACGGAATATCTAATCTCACTTCATCGCCCGGATGCAACTTTAGTTGTTGGTTATGTCATTGATGAAGAAACTCGGGAGCCGATAAGCGATGTGAAGGTGATTTCGTTGCGCGATGGCAATCAAGTTAAAACGGATAGTAGAGGTTTTTTTAAAATTTACATCAATGTGCCAGAGGATTCAATTCTCTTGAAGAAACCTGCAAGTTTGCTGTTTGAAAAGGATGGTTATCAATCAGTTGAGTATAGGTACATTGAGACATTTCCAAATAGCGATTTGATTTACAAAGTTAGAATGCAAAAGGGAAAGGGGAAGAAAGTTATTGACGAGCGAAAATATAGGCGAAGGTTAAACGAGTTACAAGATGAAGGTAATAATGGGTGTTTAAAATGCGAGGGTAAAGTTGAAGAGAAGACATCACCAAATAATAAAAATGTAGAAAAAATTGGATTAAATCCCCTTGCTACATCGGTCGTTGTACCGCTTTATATAAGAGTGGGACGTGATTGTTCGGGAACTTCTTGTAGCAGGGTTGAGTATTACTCGTTGGAGACATATTGCAAGTATGTTCTCCCGGCTGAGTGGTATTCTTGCTGGGGTAATTTAAATGGAGGGATGAATTCTTTAAAAGCGGGGGCTGTAGCGGTTCGCACTTACGGGCTTTGGCGTGTTTATAACCCTTTATCGTCAAACTACGACATTTGCGATAATGCGTATTGTCAAGTTTTCGGAAATTCACAATCAGCCAATACAAATAAAGCGGTTGATGAAACACAGCGAGTTATTCTCGTTGATGGCAGTGGTAACATAGTTAAGTCAGAATACTCGGCGGAGAATAATAACAAGGGTTGTGGCGATGGATATAGTGGCACGGGAACAACCTGGCCTTGTATTTATGATCCAGTGTGTTTGGGACAAACGCCAAATGGACACGGAAGAGGACTATGTCAGTGGGGTTCAGTTCGCTGGGCAACGGGGACAAAGGTATTAACATCTTCTCCTTGTGTACTTGGTGTATCACACGGTTATGGAGTTAAAGATTGGCAACAAATACTTTCCCATTATTATCCATATTATCAAATTAGCCAAGCTGTTGACATTACAATTGCAAGTGCGACTGTATCCCCAAACAATATAAAGCCAGGTGATGTTTTCACAATTTATTATTCTGTAAATTCAACGGGTTCAAGCGATGTTATACTTGGTGCATCAATCGCTCCATCAGGTACAACTGATTGGATTTCCGATCCCACAAGTGATAAGAAGGTAAATATTCAAGCTGGGACAAATAATGTTTCCCGCATTTTCAAAGTTCCAAGCAATGCTTCGCCTGGTTCATATGATTTATTTGTCGCATTGTGGTACGATAACAACAATAATGGCCAAATCGGTGGTGGATATCCTTATGATTTCCCCATTAACACTAAAATTTATCAAAACGCCATTATTATCGTTTCACCCTCACCCACACTTTCAGTTAATCCTACATCATTAAGTTTTGGGGATGTTCCGGTTGGTACAAGTTCAATTCCACAAAGTTATACTATTACTGGGAGCAATTTGACGAGTAATGTAGTGATAAATGCTCCATCTGGGTTTGAGGTTTCAACGAGTTCTGGTGGACCATATGGTAGTAGTTTAACATTAAGTCCAAGTAGTGGGAGTATAAGTGCTACTGTTTATGTTCGTTTTTCACCTACATCTGCACAATCATATAGTGGGAATATAACGAATACATCATCTGGGATAACAAGGAATGTGAGTGTAAGTGGGACTGGCGTACAACCTACGCCATCACCCCCGGTTCTCGTATCACCCGGGACTAGCAGCCCCCCGGGTCAGATAATCAACACGACCAGACCGACATTCCAATGGCAGGCTGTAAGTGGCGCAGACCAGTATGGTTTATACATTGAAAAGAAGAATAATAGTGGTGGATGGGATTTGATATTTGATTCTCCATCCCTTGGTATCACGATAACAGGAACATCCTACACATTGCAAGATGGCATTCTTACTGATGGCGGTGAATATCGCTGGTATATGAACTCCCACAATAGCTCTGGCTGGGGAAACTATTCCAATACACTGTATTTCAAAGTTGTTCTTCCAGCTTCAATTTCAGTTGACCTCGCATATATAGATTTTGGTGATGTTCAAGTTGGTAGCTTTTTAGATAAAAATATCACGATAAGAAATTCAGGTTCTGGTATATTAAGCGTTAGATTAAGTATTTCTGGAAATAGCTTCAGCATAATAAGTGGTGGTGATACTTTCAATCTTTCATCAGGTCAAACAAGGGTTGTCGGGATTAGATTTTCACCAGCATCAGGTGGATCATATACCGGGACTTTAAACATAACCCATAATGCGACGAATCAACCAAGTCCTATTACAATACTTCTTTCCGGAAATGGTGTTGAACTCGTAACTCATGAAATTCCACTGCTTAAGGGCTGGAATATGATATCATCTTTTGTTTTGCCAATTGACATCAAGCTTGATTCAATATTCAAAAACATCAAATCTAATCTTGTAATATTAAAGGATGGTTTAGGGAGGTCTTATTGGCCTTTCCTTGGGGTTGATCAAATTGGTAATTGGAGTATTTATTCTGGTTACCAAGTTTATATGAAAAATCCCGATACATTGAAAATCGTTGGACATATAATCAAACCTGAAACTACAATTTATTCTCTTCAAAAAGGTTGGAACCTTATCTCTTATGTTAGGAGAACACCGATGGATATTGATTCAGCTTTAAGTTCTATTAAATCATACATAAATATAGTCAAAGATAATGATGGCAGGGTTTACTGGCCTAAATATACTGTAAATCAAATTGGTTTGATGAGACCTGGTCAGGGTTATTTAATAAATGTGACACAGGAATGCAGGTTTAGTTATCCAGCCAATGAGCGGGTTAGCACGAGTATAAATCTTAACATTATAGGTTCTACAGATAGTTCTTATAAAACGAGTTCTGAACCTGTTCATTTCAAGTTTGTGAGAAATACGGGTAATAATGCAACTGTTGGTATTCCATTATCTGCCCAACCCTCTGTTAATGGTGTTCCATTGGAGGTTGGGGATGAGATAGGTGCTTTTACACCGGCTGGGTTGTGCGTTGGAGCTGTTGTATGGGAGCAGAAAAATACCGCTTTAACCGTTTGGGGTGACGATGAAATGACACCGGAAGTTGACGGTATAAAACCTGGTGAGCAGATAAGTTATAGAATTTGGAAGAGGTCAACCGATAGGGAATATCAAGCCACAGCTACATATTCATTGGGAGATGGTATTTATCAACCTAACGCTATCTTCATTTTATCTTCCTTGAGCGCCAGGCTAACACCGGTTGAGATTTCGGATGTGAATCTTCCAAATACCTTTGTCCTTTACCAAAATTACCCAAATCCGTTCAACCCAACTACAACAATTAAATATGGTATCCCTGTAAGAGCACATGTTAAACTTGAAATATATAACATACTTGGTCAAAAAGTTGAAACTTTAATTGATGCTGTGCAAGAGCCTGGTTTTTATTTCTTTGACATTGATGCTTCCAGGTTTTCAGGAGGGGTTTATTTCTACCGACTGACCGCAGTAAGTGAAAAATCAGTTTTCTCAGATTATAAGAAAATGATAATTCTAAAATAAGGGAGGTATAAACAATGGTAAACGCAAAAATATTTATCTCGGTTCTTATCTCTTTGTTTTTATCAATGACACTTGAGGCACAGTTGCCATATCCATTTTTTGATGATGTTGAAAATGATTCACTATCAAACTCGTACTGGAAACCAGATTCAGCTACATGGTCTATAGTTAGACTAATCGCCCATATCGGAACAGGAGCTTGGAAAAGCTCGCCAACCTCAGGTAATTATGCTTGGCTGACTCTAAAAAAAGAAATTGACCTCTCCCAAGCTCTAAATCCCGGTTTTTCTTTATGGATAACGCAGTTAGCCACAGGAGACGCAGCTCGCGGTTTCTACAAAGTTCAAATATCAACAGATAACGGAGCATCATGGTCGGACATCATCGGCGAAACTGCCACCTCTGGACTACTACCATGGACACAATTAACTGCAAGTTTGGAAAGATATAAAGGTCTGAAAATTTTAATAAGAATCGGAGTGCGTGACCACACGGGATACGCAGGAACCCCAACCTATTACATTGATGACATAGTTATAGATGATGCGCCTGTTCCGACATATGTTAGGTTGAGCGACGCGACTAATAATGGGATGAAGATAAGTTGGGGGCAGTCAAGCGCGAGCGATTTTTACAGGTATCGGCTTGTGATATCAACGGATGCGAATGATGTTAACAATTGGGTTGATGGTTCTTATGTCAGTGGTAGGAAGGAGAGGAGAGTTATAGACATATTCAACAAGGCGACTGTTGAGACGACACTTACTGACTTGGTTTTCACTAACACTGTTTACTATGTGAAGTTGTATGAGCAGGATACGATTGGATTTATGAATGCTGGGACTTCAGTGGCACAGCTTTCAACTGCGTTTAATACGGGGGTTGAGGTAGCTCCTTTTACACAGGACTTTGAGGGAGCGGTTAACTGGGCTTGGGATTTACCTTGGGGCGTTGTGTCTGATGATAGTTCCACTCCAGGGCATAGTTACAAGAATGTAATAACCGATAGCCCTGGGGGAGTTTACCCTGCAAACGCTGATAGGCGACTTTATGCCAGAATTAGTTTTGGCACTGTTTTATCACCAGTTTTGTATTTTAACCACCGCTATTCCTTTGAGACGGACGCTGATTGGGGGAATGTTTACTTTACACCCGATCTTCAGAACTACTATCGCATTGGTTATTTTACAGGGGTTCAAGGTGATTACAAGAGGGTTGAATTTGATATGAGACCTTTTAAAGGTGTATCATCGGGAGGTTGGCTTGTTTTTCAGGTTAGTTCAAATTCTTCAAATAACTATGATGGTTGGTATATTGATGATGTTGGGATTTACAATGTCACTGGTTTTACAAGTTTGCCTCTTTTTGATAGTTTCAGCGACACGACCTCGCTTGACAGGTGGATACTTGGTATGTGGAGGTATGAATATGGTTTGTGGATTAAGACAACACCTAAAACAGGCGATTGGTCTTATATTGTTTTGAGAAGACCCCTTGACTTGAGCAAGAGCGCAAACCCATACCTGTCGTTTAAAATTAAAAAAGTCGGCGGTCGGTGGGGGTGGGGAGCTACTGCGTATTATACCGTCGATGTTTCTGTTGATGGAGGTTATAGTTGGTATAATCTGTTAACTATAGGTGATGATGGAGGGTTTGATTGGCGTAGGGTTGATGTGTCCCTTTTGAACTACAAAGGAAAAAATGTTTTAATTAGAATTGGCGTAAGCCATAATACTTATGCTCCTACAGGATTCTCAACTTTTTACATTGATGACATAGCGATAAATGAATACATTGGTGCTCCAATTCTCGTAGCTCCTCTAAATAGAGCAACTGGCTTGGATATCCCCGTCACCTTTTCATGGACCTCTATACTTGGAGCTTTTAGATATCAAATTCAAATTTCAACTGATTCGCTGTTCTCAACTCTAATAGTAAATGACTCCACACTTACCAAAACTCAATATATAGCAAGCACCTTAAAACCGAATACGACATATTACTGGCGCGTTAGAGCAATGGATTCATTATATACTGGACCATGGTCAAGCGTATACAAATTTACAACGCGCCTTGCTCAAGTGGCTTCATTCTCAATCCCCCTCTCAAAGGGCTGGAATATGATATCAAGCTATGTTATTCCAGAAAACATCACACTTGATAGCGTTTTATCAAAAGTGAGAAGTAATCTGCGCCTTTTAAAAGATGGCTTTGGCAATGTCTACTGGCCTGATCTGAATATAGACCAAATTAAAAATTGGAATGTTAAACTGGGCTATCAAGTAAATATGAAAACCTCAGATACCTTAAAAATCACCGGATATAAAGTCACACCCGAGAATTCCCCCGTGTACCTTCTCAAGGGGTGGAACCTCATCGCCTATCTCCGAGATCAACCTATGAGTATTGACTCAGCACTTTCAACCATAGCAAATTATATAGTTATAGTAAAAGATAATTCAGGAAAGGTATATTGGCCTCGTTATGCCGTCAATCAAATTGGTTCTATGAACCCCGGTCAAGGTTATCAAATATATGTCACACAAGCATGCACCCTTACTTATCCAGCTAACTACTCAACATCACCCCATATTATATCAGCTAAAACTCAACACGATGAATTTACCCAGAAACCAAAATTCTACAAAAACAGCACGTTCGGGACAGGTAATAACGCTATCCTATTGATCCAGTCAAACAATTTTGAAGATGGCGATGAAATAGCTATACTCACAGTGAAATCAAATATGACTGTTGGAAGCGCTGTGGTCAGCGATAAAAAAGCTATCCTAACTGTATGGGGTGATGATATAACAACCCAGGAAAAAGACGGCGCCGAAGAAGGTGAAACTTTAAAATTACTGTACTACTCAGCTAAACTGAATAAAGAAATCCCATTAACCGTTAAAAATATAACTGACCCGTTAACAGGCGAAGTTATCCATGATCTGCTGAAATATAAAGCAGATGCAGTTTTAATAGTTGAAGCTGAAATCTCAAACATTATCCCAAATTCCTATGTCCTTGAACAAAATTATCCTAACCCCTTCAATCCATATACAACTATTAAGTATGGTCTACCCGAAGATTCAAAGATAACAATAGAGGTTTTTGATATCTTAGGACGAAAAGTTGCTGTTTTAGTTGATAAATATCAAAAAGCTGGATTTTATGAGGTTATCTTCTATGCCGATGAGCTTCCAAGCGGGATGTATATCTACAGGATGATAGCTAATGGCTCTATCATCGCATCTAAAAAAATGTTACTTGTAAAATAATTAAAATCTAAAGGAGGGCACTAAAATGAATAGGAAAATTATTTTGGTTCTCGGTATATTGGTTGTAACAGTTTCCAATCTCCTTTCACAAACTCAGCATTTTACATTCAAAGAGAGAACTGGAAATAATGCAACCGTTGGAATACTGACCAGCACAAACCCCAATATAGATGGGGTTCCTCTTGAAGTTGGGGATGAAATTGGTGCTTTTACACCAGCTGGCTTGTGTGTCGGTGGCGTTGTTTGGGAAAACAAAAATACTGTTTTAACCGTTTGGGGAGACGATGACCAAACTCCAGAAATAGATGGAATAAAACCAGGAGAAAAAATATATTTCAGGGTCTGGCAAAAGAGAACAGATACCGAAATTATAAATGTAGAAGTATCTTACTCTCAAGGAGACGGAATCTATACGCCAAACGGTATCTATGTTTTATCCTCCTTAAAAGCTTATGAAACACCTAAACCTCCAATTTTAATATCGCCTGCAAATGATTCAACTAATTTACCGATAAGCTTAAAATTGATTTGGAAATCCTCCGCTAAAGCTCAAAAATATCATCTTGAATTGGCTACTGACTCTACATTTACCACACGTGTACTTGTTGATTCTTCTATAACTGACACATCAAAATTTGTATCTGGTCTTAATTACAATACTATCTATTACTGGCGCGTTAGAGCAATTAATGGACCTGCTGTCGGCAATTGGTCATCCGTGTTTAAATTTAAAACAACGAGTATCACTTCAAAATCAATTCTTATCTCCTTTGATCAAATTAATTCAACAAAATTTCCTAAAATTGACTGCTATGTAACTGTCACTGATTCCTCAGGAAATCCAATAACTGGATTAGCGGATACTAATTTTGTCGTATATGAAGACAATGTCCGCGAACTACCTATAACAGTTACCCCTATTGGAACAACTCAATCTCCGATATCTGTGGCAATTGTCATTGATAGGAGTGGTAGCATGAGCGGGCAACCTATCAGTGATGCTAAAACAGCCGCTTCATCTTTCGTGGATAACTTAAAACCTTCGGATAGAGCTTCTGTTATCTCATTTAATGAGTCGGTTTCAATTGATCAACCCTTTACTTCTGATAAAAATGCTTTAAAAAATGCCATTAATTCCTTATCAGCGGGTGGAATGACAGCAATATATGATGCTGCGTATACCGCTTTATCCCTTTTGTCCAGTGAACTAAATCCAAGAAAGGCGATTATCCTTTTGACAGATGGGGCTGATAACTCAAGCTCTTTCACACCGGATTCGGTGATAAAATATGCGAATTTCCTTGGTATCCCAATTCATACGATCGGACTCGGTTTAACCCCAGGAAGTAATGAAGAAAACGCCCTCAAAAACCTTTCAAAATCAACAGGAGGAAGATATTTCTATTCACCAACTTCTTCACAGCTAATCGATTTATATAACTTGATCTCTCAACAGATTCAAGCTCAATACCTGATTTCTTATGTAACTCACAATCCTGCTTTTGATAATACACTTAGAAAAGTCAGGGTTGTTGTAAACTATCAATCTATGTCAAACTTTGCGGAACGTAGTTATCGCGCTCCTGGATCTACTAGCTGGTCAATAAAAATTTCATCAAAAGTTGATTCACTTTCAGACCTTAATAACTTTGCCGCTGTTCACTCGCAAGCGAGCGACTCACTTGACCCATACGACATACCAAAACCACCAGCACCAAACTCAAACTATGTCTACCTTTACTTCCCACACTCCGAATGGGGCGGAATCCTTGGACCATACTACTCCAAAGACACAAGACGAGCAAGGGACTTAACAAACAAAACGATTGAATGGCTATTCAATGTCAAAACCGACCAAACAGGAAAAAATGTGCTACTTGAATTTAATCCTGACTCCCTCTTCCCAAGCAATTACACGATCGTTCTACACGACCTTGATGCAGGCACAAGAAAAGTTTTAAGCCAAAGTGATAATACCTATACCTACAACTCTGGTTCAGGAGGAGAAAGACATTTCAAGCTTGTCGTTGGAGGTCTCTTTAAGACGAGGAACTTCCAAGCTGGCTGGAACTTGGTTGGCATACCTCTTTCAATCGACTCAACACTTTCATCAATGTTTTCAGACGATGTGAGCACATTTTACATCTACACCTACACATTCAAAGAGGGCTACAAAATTGACACAACCTTCACACTTGGCAAAGGCTTCTGGCTTGGTCTCCTTGATTCGGCAGTTGTTGACTTTTCAGGAATCCCTGTGAAAGATACAATATCAACCGACCTTGATAAGTATTGGAACATAATTTCAACCCCATATCTTACACCTATAACGAAGGGAAATGTCTTTGTTGAGAGGTCTGGTGTCAAAATACCTTTTGACAGCGCTGTTTCATCTGGATGGATTTCAAGTTCGCTTTTCGGCTATGACCCGAGGACGAAATCGTACTATCTATCAGATACACTTGAACCATGGCTTGGATATTGGCTTGCCACTTTAAAGGATAGTTTGAAGTTAATTTACACGCCATCTTCAACTGCACCAAGCCCGAAGGTTATCTTTGCGGATGTTAAAAGTGATGATAGGAATTGGGATGTTATTTTAAGTGCGAGGTTGGGAGAGGTTTTAGATAAGCTTGCATTTTTTGGCGTTAGGGATGGTGCAAGCGATGGGATTGACAGGTTTGACTACCCGAAGCCACCTTTACCGCCTGGGGAAAAGGCAATACAGGTTTATTTCTATCATCCTGAATGGAACTTTGAGCTTGGACCTTACTTTGCAAGCGATATCAGGGCTAGTTTTGGTGATGTTAAAAGTTGGAAGTTTTATGTGAGGTGTCTTTCGGGTGGGGAGGTGAAGTTGAGTTGGGATTTGAGCCAAGTCCCGGGGCGATTTAATTTCACATTGTTTGATGTTTCAAGTGGAAGGGTGGTTGATATGCGGAGTGTTTCGGAATATGTTTACAATGCTGTTAATGACGAGACGAGGGAGTTTAGGATTGACGCAGTTACGGGCGTTTCAGAAGAAAACACCATACCAAAGTCATACGCACTCTATCAAAACTACCCCAACCCATTCAACCCATCAACAACAATTGAATTTGACATCCCTGAAAAAACAAATGTAAAGTTAATTGTCTACGACATCCTCGGTCGCGAAGTTGAAACCCTAATTGATAAAGAACTTGAACCCGGGAAATATAAACTTAATTTCACTGCAACAAATCTGCCAAGCGGTGTCTATTTCTATACATTGAGAACGCCAAAATTCACAAAAACAAACAAAATGCTTTTGATTAAATAAACCCTTATCCCCCTCATCCTACCACAATTAAAACAAGATGAGGGGGCTTTATTTTCTTTTTATTAACTTAAAAACTAAAAGGAGGTATTAAAATGAAACAAAAAATCCACCTTCAAGTTAAAGTTATCTTCATGGTTTTGCTGATTTTTATTTTTGTTGGCTGTGAGACGGTTCATCTAACAGCTGTAAGAGTTGAGAAACCGATCTCAATGACTCCAAATATTAACAGGGAATTTACAGTTATTAAACATTTCAAACGCGATCTCAAAGCGTGGTTTACTATTTTGGGCTTGGTGACCATCTCCAATCCAAAAGTTGAAGAAGTAATACGTGAGGAGATTCTCAAAGCACAGGGTGACGGGGTTGTAAACCTTGAAATTACAGGTCAAACAACTATCTTAGATGGTCTTATTCCTGTTGCGGTTGGTACTGTTGGTTTTCTTGTAGCTCCTCCATATGGAGCATATGCTGCGTATCTAATTGGTGCACGAACTTATACGATTGAAGGTGATATTATAAAGTATACTCGGTAATTTTATCTTACACCCCGCATTGAATATATCTAAAAAAGAATCAAAAGATGCGGGGTGCTGTATGTTTTATTTAGTTGTTTTTCTTCAATGATCGCTAATTTCTAACTCCCATCCTCCCGACGAGTTCTCACAATACTTGACTTTTTCTTTTAACTTTGTTATATTTTTTTCAGCGGTGTATAAGTGCAGGCAGGGTGGAGGAAGGCAAAAAATTAGTCGCTGAAAAATGGTTTTTTATATAATTTTTTACCGCCTTGCCTGCACTTATTTTTTTTGTGCAGGTTGCACCGCATCAGCCCCGCAGCTTCCCAAGTTTCTCCCAACCCTCGGGGAAGTTGCGGGAAAAGTTTTCCCTTCCTCAAACTATTCCCAAAAACAAAAAACGGAGCCCTAAAATGAACGCTTTAAAACTCCTCTCACTCTTTGCCTTCGCTTTCTTTATTTTCTCTTGCTCCAACCCAACCACAAGCGATTTTAACGCCAAAACCACAGACGAAGACTCACCCGAGGCGTTAGTAATAGACGCACTAAAAAACTTTGAAGAAGTCCACGAGTGGATACTCGCTGGAAAACCTTTCGGAAAAAGTAATGCCTTGCTGAAAGTTGATCAGGTTAACGCTGATTCAACCTGGATCTATGGAGACACCCTCACAGGGGGCGTCGGCGTAGTAATCACTGAAAGACACGCCTACCCGAAAGGACTTCTTTTAATCACGAAAAACTACAAATACGGCGATTATGCAAACTTGACAATCGTATCAATCAACGAAAGATATATCTCTTGGTCTCAATTCAACAGCGGGACGCCAGAAACGAAGACAAAAACAGAATTAACTTTTGAATCAGCCCCGAGCGAGGCAATCGTCACGCATATAACACGCTGGACAAAGAATGTTCAAACCCGTGAATCATACACATTCAGAAACCCGGTTATCACAATTGACAATTCAAGAGGGACTAAAACCGTAAGAAAAGCAAAACCAAACGACGAAGTAATCGTCACTGAAACTTATGACTTATCAACAAACAATCTGCTTCAATCAAGATGGACGGGCGCATCGCCAACATACTCGGGCGGGTTTTTCACAAGGACAAACAACTACGACAACGGAACACTTGTCAGCTGGACAAAGACAACAACAGTCGGTCAAGCAGACGGCTCAATCAAACGAATCATAGACCGATATCCGTAATTGAGAAATTCATCCCTTGCTCTCCTCTCCCCGCCGTGGGAGAGGGCAGGGTGAGGGGTGTCGTTTCCTTTATGCTACTTTTCTTTTTGTCATGCTCCGCACCCGAACCCGAAATTGTAAAGTCGCTGAGATTTGAACCACCGCTCTTTGACAGCTTCAAACAAAACACTTATTTGAGGTATACACTTGAAAAACCAGCAGAAGTGAGCATTTATATTTTGAACAGCAACGGAGAAAGAATTAAAACTATCGCTGAAAACCTACGCCTTACTCAAGGATCTCAAAGCCACGGATGGAAAGGAGACAACGACAAAGGAGAATTCCAAACAACAGGAATTTATATCGGCGCTGTTGTAGTCAAGGGAAATAAAACATACAAAACCACAGTTGAGATTTTTCACTGGTGATTATTGTTATTTGTTATTGTAGCAAGGACTTATCAACAACAAAGAGTGGTGTTGTTAATAACCTGTTGTTGATAACTTTTTGAGCCGAAAATTTTGAAAAATGGCTATATAAGAAAAAATTTTTTCCGTAAAAGTTATTAACAACAACTTATCAACAACAGATGATCACTTTTTACGACATAAACCGAGACATTGAACTGAAACCAGAAATTGCTTTTAAGACAATCATAAAACTTGACCCTTTTAAAGTTATAAATGAAAATACCTTCGCAATCGCTTTATATGACAATCACTTTGACCTGTTCACTTCAAGCGATACTTTAAGATTCACACCCGAATTTAAAGTAAAACTTGAAAAGAAGCAGGGAAACGAATTGAATTATAAAGAAATAATCTTCTTCACCGCTGACGATGAATATATTGAACTATTAAAAAAAACAATACTTATCACTTGAACCTTGCTTCAAAATCAAACCCCCGCAGGATCTACCCCGTGAAGAACTTCTAAAACTACTTAAAAACTCATCCTGTAAAAACGGCTTCCTTGAAATAAACGCAATCCCAAATCCAGAAATTGACATAATCAAAATAGAAACGGGGGGAGAGTTTGAAAAAATTGACCTATACACAGAAAGAATAAACCGAATCCTTATTTACGACCTTGAAAAAAACGCCTGCTTTGCCGGTCCAAAACCAATATACTCAGACGTCAAAAATTCCGTAAGCGTCCAAGCTCCCAAATCAAACCTTCACACAAAACTTTTTGAACTCGTCGCTGAATACCTTGAAAAGAATGTCTCTGCTCGGATCATCTACGAAGTGCCACTTGATAGAAATAAAATCTTCCGTGAAGATTCAAACCCCGACACCTTGAATACCACTTTCCAAGCAATTAAAAAAGCAATAAACCTGATTAAAACCGACAAGCCAAAACACATTGAAAACATCAAAACCCTTATCTCCGCCTTCTACACCGAACATTATCACGAACTTGAAAAACTAAAACTCATCACTCACCTTGAAAAATTTTACACTGAAATATAAAACCCTTTTAATCCTTATCCTGCTACTTTATGCCACCAGAGAGCCCGCCCGCACGCAAACCGAATACGAAATCCTCAAAAAACAAGAAGAAATCAAATCTTTATCGCTGTTTAACCGCATCATCAACGCAATTGATGTCCGCATCCACGCCGGTTTTGGTGCAGGATACTTTTTAAGCCAATACGACCCAATCAACCCAATTTATCAACCCTACGCCGTAAGAGACAGATTCTCCCTCTCTGTGTCCCTCAACCTGACGAAGATCCTTGACAATTCTCACTTGAAGATTAAGCAGATTGAACTTAAACAACTTGAAGAAAGAAAGAGAAGGGAAGACAACCAGAAGGAATTGAAACGAAGAAAACTTGAAGAACAACTCAACCTCTTGAATGAACAACTTAAAACACAATCTCAAATCGTTGAAATTAACGAATTGTATTTCAATCAAAACAAGATTTCACTTGAGAAATTACTTGAAGAAAAAATGAAACTACTTGAACTGAAAACCCAAATTAAACAAATTGAAATTGAACTAAACAATCTAAACTAAAACAAAAAGGAGTCCTCATTATGCCACTATTCATCAAAAAAGAAGACGAAGGGCAGGAACAATTCATCAACGAATTAAAAACCCCCGAAACTCAGCCAGAAACAGGGCAAACGAAACAAACCACAGAGCCGACGCTCCAACCACGAATCCAACTTCAAGCAACCCAGAAAAAACAAGACCAACTACCAAAGGGAACTTTCAGCGTCTTCCTCCTAAACGAGGGATTTGAATTCGCTCGCTTCACCATCAAACCCGAAATCTTCAACGAAGCCGTTGAAATGATAAAAAACCTTATCTCAACACTTAACGAACCACAATTAAAACTAAACTCAAACTGCGATTGTATATGGTGCCAACAAAAAATCAAAGAACTCCAAGACTACTTGCTCGGTTAATTTCTCTCATCTCTTCTCTCCCCTTGCGGGAGAAAACTAAAGTGAGGGTTGCTGTTAAATCCCTTTTATTACCTTTACCAGCCGTTGGAAAAGATAATTTGTGTTCATTTAAAATCTTTTAAATTTCTTCTCTCACCCTGCGGAAGAAAACTAACTCATTACGCCTCCAACGAGTTCTGACTTGACTTGAAAAAAAAATTTATTAACTTTAAACAGAGAGAAAATAAACCTTTTGACTTTTAAGGAGGTGATGCCCTGATGTTTAAAACAGGGCAAATTGTTTTTTTACT
>Ga0079998_111020_pt1 | contig 26271 bp, 28 predicted proteins | sample PerSpoBPS_BMetaG_FD_69201 | JGI IMG/M metagenome (GOLD analysis project Ga0079998, IMG submission 69201) | Thermal spring microbial communities from Yellowstone National Park, Wyoming, USA - Perpetual Spouter B (PS_B) MetaG (SPADES assembly)... | ecosystem: Environmental > Aquatic > Thermal... | reverse complement strand
AGTTCATCGGCAGGCCGACCGCTGACAAGGAGGCCACGGAGGAGCTGATCAGGGGGATACAGAGGGCTCTGCTCTTGGCGGATGTCAGGGTCGAGCTGGTCAAGGAGCTCTCGGACCGGGTAAGGGAAAGGGCAGAGAAGGAGAGGCCGCCGCCGGGCATCTCGAGGAAGGACGTGGTCGTGAGGGCGGTCTACGAAGAGCTGGTGAGGCTGCTCGGGAGGAACAAGGCCGAGCTCGCGAAGCCGTCGACGAAACCGTACGTCGTGATGGTCGTCGGCATCCAGGGCAGCGGTAAGACCACGACCGTCGCCAAGATCGCGAACCTCCTCAAGACGAGGGGCTTCAGGGTGGGCGTCGTGGGAGCTGACACCTACAGGCCAGCGGCTCTCGAGCAACTCAGGCAACTCCTCCTTCCTCGGGGCATTCCGGTCTACGGCGAGGAGAACGGCTCCGATGCGGTAGGTATCGCCCTCAGAGGGGTCGAGCACCTCTCTTCCCAAGGTTGCGAATACATCATCATCGATACGGCGGGGAGGCACAGGGACCAGGAGTCGCTGATGGAGGAGATGAGGGAGATGGCGGAGAAGATCAAACCGAACGAGATAGGTCTGGTCATCGACGGGACCATAGGACAAGCGGCTGGACCACAGGCAGAGGCCTTCCACAGGACGGTTCCGATAGGATGGATAGCGGTGACGAAGCTCGACACGTCTGCGAAGGGAGGCGGGGCTCTCTCGGCCGTCGCCGCAACGGGTGCACCGATCCGCTTCATAGGGACCGGTGAGCGGATAGAGGACATCGAGCTCTTCGATCCGGAGTCCTACGTCGCCCGGCTCCTCGGCATGCCGGACCTCAGATCGGTCCTAGAGCGGATCAGGCTGGCGGAGATCAAGCTCTCCGAGCAGCAGGTCGAGAGGATAGCGAAGGGCACGTTCACGCTGGAGGACATGATAGCCCAGCTGAGGGAGGTGAGGAAGGCGGGGCCGCTCTCGAAGTTCCTCAGGTCCCTGCCGATACCGGGGCTTCCGACGCTGCCGGAGGAGGAGCTCGAGAAGGCCGAGGAGCTGGCGAAGAAGTTCGAGGCCATCTACAACTCCATGACGCCGGAGGAGAGGAGGGACCCCACGATAATCGACGGATCGAGGGCCCGAAGGATAGCGAGGGGTGCTGGTGTGAGGGAGGGGGACGTCAAGAAGCTCGTGAAGCAGTACCTCGAGGCCCGGAAGCTGATGAAGACCCTCAGGAGGTCGAGGCTGCCGGGCATGGGGAGGGCGCTCCTCGAGGGCAAAGAGTGACAGAGCGGCAATTTCGGCCCTTCAGGAATCGCTCATGGCCCTCTGCGCTCAGGTCTCACCCTTTTGTCCCGAAGCGAGCCTCTCCAGGACCTCGATGATCGCCTGGGTCCCCTGCTCTCCGTACCCCGATGCAACGAGGGACCTCACAATTTGCCACGCCAGCGACGCTAAAGGAAGCGGCAGCGAGTTCCTCTCGGAGACCTCCATCACGATCCTCAGGTCCTTCTTCAGGTGAGCGGCCTTGAAACCGGGCCTGAAGTCCCTCTCCACCATCTTTGGGCCGAGGTTGACGAGCTGCCAAGACGAAGCCGCACCTGCCCCTATGACCTCGATCACCCTCTTCGGATCGAGGCCCACCCTCTTCGCGAACAGGATCGCCTCAGCAGCCGCGAGCAGGTTCCCTGCCACGGCGATCTGGTTGCAGAGCTTCGTCAGCTGACCGCACCCCACAGGGCCCATGTGCTCTATCCTCGTCCCCAGATGCCTCAGGACCGGCAGGACCCTCTCGAAGGCCTCCCTTTCGCCGCCGACCATGAAGGTTAGCGTCCCGCTCTCCGCAGCCGGAGTGCTCCCCGTCACAGGGGCGTCGAGGTAGTCCACACCGATCTCCTTCAGCCTTGCTGCCATCCTCACCTCGGTATCCGGTGATACGGTCGAGCAGTCGACGACCACCGATCCGCTCCTCAGCCCCTCCACGAGCCCTTCCTTGCCCAAGACCACCTGCTCGACGTCGGAGGAATCGGGCAGCATCAGCAACACGACGTCCGACCTCTCGGCCACCTCCTTCGGCGACCTCGCAGGGAACGCGCCCATCGACGCCAGCTCCTCGACAGGTCCCCTGCTCCTGTTGTGGACCGTGAGGCTGTAACCGGCCGCTAGAAGTCTCTTCGCCATCGGCTTCCCCATCAGGCCCAGACCGATGAAGCCGACCCGATCGGCCACGACTCACCCTCCGCCGCACCTATCACTAATGTTTTTACCGTTGGGCGACATCCCAACAGCGAAGGGACATGGGAGACGAGTGGTGGCCTCCGTGGTGGAGGAGGAGGTTCAGGCCCTTCGAGCTGATCGACGAGATGATGCGGGAGTTCGAGCGGTGGTTCGAGGAGGAGTTCAGGCGCTTCGAGCGCGAGCTTCCGAGGGACCTCGTCAGGGAGATCAGGACGCCGACGGGAGTGAGGAGGGAGATAGGGCCGATAGTCTACGGCTACTCGATCACAATAGGTCCCGACGGCAGGCCGATCATCAGGGAGTTCGGCAACGTCAGACCGGGGAGGAGAGGGGAGCCTCCCATGCTGACGGTGGAGAGGGAGCCGTTGGTCGACGTCCTCGACGAGGAGGACAAGATCAGGGTGATAGCTGAGGTGCCTGGCGTCCAGAAGGAGGACATACAGCTGGACCTCCAGGACAGCCGCCTCATCATCAAGGTCGACACGCCACAGCGGAAGTACTACAAGGAGGTGGATCTGCCGGAGGAGGTCGACGCCGAGAACTCGAAGGCCAACTACAACAACGGCGTCCTCGAGGTGATCCTGCCGAAGAAGGGCGGGAAGAAGCCGACAAGGCGGATCAAGGTCGAGTGAGCCATCAAGGCAACGCGTCCGTTCCTCGCCCGTTCTTTTCGGACCTATCAGCGCACTACCATAGTCCTGCGTCCCCCGAGTCTCCCGACCGTGAACGCTTGAACGGCAGGTCGAGATTGATTTAAAAGGTCCGGGCAATCATCTCACTCACCGGATGCGATTCAGCTGGATGATAGGTGGGGCCCAGGGAAGCGGCGTCGACTCGTCCGCGAACGCCTTCGCCTATGCGGTCGCCTCGGCCGGCTACAACGTCTTCGGCAAGAGGGAGTACTTCTCGAACATCAAGGGGAGGCACAGCTACTTCACTGTGGTCGCGTCCGACGGGCCTGTGAGGAGCGTGACCGATGAGGTCCACGTCTTGACTTCCTTCGACGCCGAGACCGTCTTCAGGCACGCCTTCGAGGTGATGAAGGGAGGTGCCCTCATCTACGACAGGTACCTCGAGGGGGAGCGGCTGAAGAACCAGTCGATGCTCGAGCCGGAGGAGATGGAGCGGATCGAGAAGAACCTCGAGGAGATGGGCGTAGCGGACAACCTGAAGGACGTCGTGAAGGCCGTCAGCGAGTCGGGCGTCAAGGTCTTCCCTGTTCCCTACATGGACCTCCTGAAGAGGGTAGGAGAGCTGATAGGCGAGCAGCAGCTGAGCGCCCTCACGCGGATGGTCAACACCCTTGCGGTGGCCGTCTCCTTCAGGCTCGTCGGAGGGGAGCTCGAGAACCTGGAGAAGGGCCTCAGCTACGCCTTCAGGGCGAAGAGGGCCATCGTGAGGAACAACATGGTGGCTGCCCAGGTCGCATACGAGTACTTCGACGAGTACTTCCAAGGCGAGTCGATAGGCATCACGCTCAAACCCATCCCCAACAACACGAAGCGGATCCTCGTCAACGGAACCACCATCGTCGGCCTCGGAAAGATCGTGGCGGGTTGCAGGCTCCAGACCTATTACCCAATCACCCCGGCTGCCGACGAGAGCTTCTACCTCGAGGACAAGATGGAGTTCGGCATCGCCGCCGACGGAGAGCTCGACTATCCCGAGGTGGCAGAGACGAAGGTGCTGATCGAGAGGGGGAACATTGTGGTCGTCCAGACCGAGGACGAGCTGGCCGCAATAGACATGGCCATCGGAGGCGCCCTTGCCGGGGTGAGGGCAGCGACGGCCACCTCAGGTCCTGGGTTCTCGCTGATGCCCGAGGGCCTCGACTGGGCAAGCATCAACGAGGTCCCAGTAGTCATAACCATCTACAGCAGGGGTGGGCCCAGCACCGGTCTTCCCACGAGGCACGAGCAGTCCGATCTGCTCTTCTCGGTCTTCGCAGGTCACGGGGAGGCACCGAGGATCGTACTGGCGTCCGGCGACATGGAGGAGGCCTTCTACGACACGATAAAGGCCTTCAACTACGCCGAGCGGTACCAGATGCCCGTCATCCACCTCCTCGACAAATCGATCGCTAACTCGACCCAGAGCATTCCGGTCCCAGACCCAGCGAGGGCCGTGATCGACAGGGGCCTTTACGTCGACGGCGACATGACAGGGAAGGAGTACAAGCGGTTCGAGGTCACGGAGTCCGGCGTCTCGCCGAGGGTCCCGATAGGGACGAAGGGCGTAACGTTCTGGAACACAGGAGACGAGCACGACGAGCTCGGCCACATCAGCGAGGACCCGTACAACAGGACGGCGATGATGGAGAAGAGGATGAGGAAGCTCGAGCTCGCGGCCAAGGAGATACCGCCGGAGGAGAAGGTGAGCGTCTACGGAGACCAATCCGCCGACGTCTGGATCGTGAGCTGGGGATCGACGAAGGGCCCGATACTCGACGCGCTCGACCTGCTCCGCGAGGAGGGCTTCGACGGGAAGCTCGCCTTCCTACAGGTCAGGCTCCTCTGGCCTTTCCCCGCTGAGCTCGTGAGGGAGATCCTTGCCGGTGCGAAGAAGATCATAGACGTCGAGCAGAACTACATGGGACAGATGGGGATGCTGATGAAGATGACCGCCGGGATAGAGCCGACCAACAAGATCGTGAAGTTCAACGGAAGGCCCTTCAGCATGACCGAGGTGAGGGACGCCATCAAGACGGTTCTGAGGACCGACATCAAGCGCCTCGTCACGAACAGGGGCTCGTGAGGCCGAGGACTTTCCCCTCTCTCTTTCTTCCTGAACCGGACCTATTGGCTCACTAAACCTCTATCAGCAGGCCAGACCGATCGGGATCGGCGGGTGGTGGAGTGGTGTCTGCGGTGGCAGCAAAGAGGTTCACAGAGGAGTTCGCGACGCTTCTCGACAAACCGGTCACGGTGACGCTCAAGTCGGGTCAGAGGATCGCCGGCAGGGTCGTGGCCTTCAACCAGTCCGATTACAGCCTTTGGCTCACAGACGCGGTGATCGGGGAGGGGAGGAGCGCGAAGAGGGTCTTCGTCTCAGGGAGCGAGATCTCGACGATCGAGGTGGCAGAGGAGGGTCCTGACCTGATGGGCCTCTACGAGAGGCTCAACAGGGTCTTCCCGAACATGGTGCGTTACCTGAGGGAAGCAGGGGTCATCGTGGTGATGGAGAGGGTTAGGGTGACGAAGGACGGCCTCGTGGAGGGCACAGGTCCAGTTGCGGAGAGGGTCAGGAGGATATGGGAGGAGTGGAGGGCGGAGGCGCGCACGACCGGTTGAGGCCTCAGCCGTTCAACCTCCTAACCTCGCTACGGCCCTGACGTAAGACCTCGACAACTCTTCGACCGAGACGTCTCCGAGTCTGAGGTTGGCGAGCCTGTCCAGAACCCAGACGGCCCTCCTGCAGGCGTAGTAGTCAGGCGTCGATTCGCCGACCTCGATCAGCATCCCCATGTTCTCCATCCCCATCAGACCTGCGAGGTTCATCAGGATCCCAACGGCGCCGACGATCTGGCCGCTGTAGACGTGCCCTTCCACGATCTTCGCGTACTTCTCCAGGTTCGCCTTGTCGGTCGATGAGCAGAAGACCTCCCTCCTCGGAGATATCCCTTCCCTGCCTCCCAGTCCTCCGACGGTGAAGACGCGCCTCCCTCCGTGCTTCTTCACCAGCTCGATCACGGTGTAGCAGAACTCGTGCTGTCCGTAGCTCGAAGAGGGCTGGGAGGTCCCGTAGAGGATCAGGGTGGGCGAGGGATCCTCGACGGCGTAAAGGTCAGCGAAGTTCAGGAGGAGCCTGCCGTCCGAGACGAAGGCCGGAGATGGGAACTCGGGCGAGTAGAGCCTGCAGATCCTCTTGGCACGGTCACGGAGGACGTCGAGGATGTAGGCGACAGCGACCTTCGAGACCATGCCTATTCCCGGGAGGCCCTCGATGAAGGTGGCGTCCTCGAGGAAGTAGTCCCTCATCCCCTCCTCGTAGACGACCTCGGTCCTCGGTCCCGAATCCAGCAACCTCAACCTCCTCAACTCAGCCCACGCTCCTAATCAGTCATTCGTTTGATCAGAACCCGGCGATCCACTTGGAGAGGCTTTCGGTCGACCGCACGATCTTCGCGCCCTCTGCGGCGAACTTGCGGAAGTACGCGTCGGCCCGCTCAGTGTAGTCCACGACTCCTCTGACGACGACGGGTGAGGTGCAGTCCTCGAGCAGGTGGATCTTCCTGACGTAGGAAGGATCGATCTCCTTGAAGGCCGAGATGAGGTCCTCGACGGTCCACGCGACGCAGTGGCTCTTCGCCTGCCCGGCCACCAGCACGACGTCGTACCTGCTCAGCTCCTCGATCAGCTCCCTGTCCACAGCGCCTAGCTGCCTGCCTTCGTGGTCCACCTTCACCTCAGGTCCGATGGCCGAGTAGTGCTCCGTGAGTGGGTGCATCCCCTTCATCCTGATGAAAGGCTGGGACCTCCTCGCTATGGCGTGGAAGAAGACAGCCTCCTCGACCGCCGGGACGATCGCGTGCCCTATTCCTCCGAGCATGGCGTGGTAGGGCCAGACCGTCAGCTCGTACTTCCCCGAACGCTCAAGGCTCTCGACGTAGTGGAGCAGGTACCTCTGCGCGTACTCCTGATCGATCCCAAGGGCTTTACACGCCTCAGGGTCGACCCGCCATCTGCCCCTCCTTACGTCCTCGACCGATACGACCGTGTAGGGCTCGGGGTGGTTTCCGTCGCTGTCGACTAGGAAGGCCTCGTGGAAGATCTGATATGCCTGGTGCGTGTCCATGGTGAGGTAAATTCTCGTTATGTTCTCGAGGTTCCTGTAGACGAACTGGCAGAGCCTGACGTTGTCCTCGACCGCACCGAGACCTGACCGGCCAGCCACGAAGAGCTCGAAGCCCGGTATGCAGAACGTGTTCTGGACGTCGATCAGGAGCAGGGCCACCTTCAGCTCGTCTTCTGAGGCTGGCCTTATCCCGTAACGCAGAGCCCAAGACCTGGCTTCCTTGGTCCTCTTGGCGTAATCCACCTTCCAGACGTCGCCCACCGTCTCGGGCAAGAAGTGCGGCGGAATGGGGAGCTCCCTCACCATCCCACCTTGAAGCAGTCAGCACATCAATATAAGAACGCGGACCGCATCACGCGGATCGAGGTAGAGTCGATGTGATGAAGCGGCCGAGGATCTACCTTGCCGACGAGGATGACATACTTGCGGGGAAGGTCACCGACGTCTACTTCGTGAGGACGGCGCTGGTAACCGAGACGGCTAACGTCGCGTCGAAGCGCGTAGCAGCAGACGTCCACGCCTATTCGCTACCTAGGGGATACGGGTGGGCCGTCTTCGCCGGCCTCGAGGAGGCCCTGAGGGTCTTACAGGGGAGGAAGGTAGACGTCTACGCGATGGAGGAGGGAGAGCTCTTCGGGCCGCTGGAGCCCGTTATGGAGATCGTCGGGCCCTACTCGGAGTTCGGCGTCTACGAGCCAGCGATCCTCGGCGTGCTGAGGCACTCGAGCAGCGTCGCAACGAAGGCAGCCCGAATCAGGCTGGCCACCTGGGGCAAGACCCTGATCTTCTTCGGCATAAGGTCCGTCCACCCTGCTGTTGCACCGGCTGTCGACAGGGCCTCCTTCATCGGTGGGTGCGATGCGGTATCAGGGGTCCTCGGCGCAGAGATGATAGGGGAAAAGCCAGTGGGGACGATGCCCCACGCCCTCATCATCCTCTTCGGCGAACAGGAGAAGGCCTGGCTCTCCTTCGACGCGGTGGTTCCACAGGACGTGCCGAGGATAGCGCTCTGCGATACCTTCGACGACGAGAGGGTGGAGGCGCTGAGGGCCGCGAGGGCTCTGGGCGACAGGCTCTTCGGCGTCAGGCTCGACACGCCCAGCTCCAGGAGGGGGAACATGAGGCGGATAGTGCAGGAGGTCAGGTGGACGCTGGACATCAACGGCTTCAGAAACGTGAGGATCTTCGTGAGCGGCGGGATCGACGAGGAGGAGGCGCGGGAGCTGGCGGATCTTGCCGACGGCTTCGGCGTCGGGACGTCGATCGCATTCCCTCCGTCCGTTGACTTGGCGCTGGACATAGTGGAGGTTGAGGGCAGAGCTATTGCGAAGAGGGGGAAGCTGCCGGGAAGGAAGCAGGTCTACCGTTGCAAGAGGATGCACGACGTGATCGTCCCCTTCGGGAAGGAGCTGGAGCGGTGCCCGGTCTGCGCCGAACAGCCGAGTCCTTTGCTGAGGAAGGTGATGGAGTCGGGAGAGCTTACGGTCGACCTCCCCTCTGCCCGTGAGATAAGGAGCAGGGTCCTCGAGCGTCTAGAAATCATCAGGTCGATGCCGGACTTCACGATCGAACCGGTCCTCCAAACCTGATCCCGGCAGAACTTTATGACTGAGGGAACAGCATTACATGACGCGATGATATGGGACTCTCATCTGACCCCGGACACGGGGCATGAAGAGCCATGGGGTAAATGAGCATCCCCTATCAAAGCTAACGCCTCAGACCCGTAGCATCACCGTGACCGTCTGAGAACTCCCAGCGCCCTTCTACCCCTGAGACTTGATATACTGCCGTCCTTCGCGGAGTTGGGGCGATGTCCTTCGAGTACGAGGTGCCGGAAGGGCTCCTTTACAGCAGGAACCACGAGTGGTTACAGGTGAAGGGCAAGATTGCAACGGTCGGGGTTACCGATTACGTCCAAAGGAAGCTGAGGGAGGTGCTGTACATAGAGCTGCCGAACACCAACGTCAAGGTCGTCCGGGGGCAGCACGTGGCCACCATCGAATCGGTCAGGGGCAGCTACGAGGTGAGGTCGCCGGTATCTGGTAAGATCGTCGAGGTCAACGCCAGGCTCGCCGACAGCCCTGAGTTGATCAACGAGTACCCCTACGAGAGCGGATGGATCTTCAAGGTCGAGATCTCGGACGAGAGGGAGCTGAGCGACCTCATGGACGCCGACGAGTACTCCAGGTACCTGTCCGAGCTCGAGCTGGAGGCGGAGGAGTCAGAGTAGCGCCCTGAGAACCCTGATCGGCGTTGTGAGGTACCCCCGGAGCCTGCTTACCCTGATGCTCCTCGCCACCAAGATCACCTCCTCCACCTCCTGATCTGTGAGGGGGATGTCTGCAGCGGTCGCGTTCCTCTCGGCCTGCTTCGCGTCCTTAGCCCCCGGTATGGCGACGACGTTCTGCCTGTGGATCAGGACCCTCAGCGCGATCTGGTCAGGCGTCGCGCCGTGCCTCGATGCGACCTCCCTCAGCTTCTCCAACAGCGGCCCCACTTTCCTCACGTTGTGGGGGTCGAAGAGCGGGTTGATCGCCCTGACCAGATCCCTCGGCAAGTTCTTCGGGTCGTACTTTCCAGTCAGGAGGCCCTGCGCCAGGGGGCTGTAGGCTATCACTGTTATGGAATCGCCGAAACGCTCGAAGAGTCTCTCGGCACTGCGCATCTTGAGCAGGCTGTACTCTATTTGGTTCGAGACGATCTCCTCGCGCTTGAGGGCCTGCTGTGCGCGCTCTAGCTGGGATGGGGAGAAGTTGCTGACGCCGATGTACCTGATCATCCCCCTCCTCACCAGCTCCTCCATCGCCCTCATCGTCGAGGAGACAGGTATGAACGGGTTAGGCCAGTGGACCTGATAGAGGTCTATCACGTCGACGCCGAGGCGCCTGAGGCTCCGCTCGCAGGCCTTGATCGTATCTTGGTATGTGGCGTGGGTGGGCCATACTTTGGTCGCTATCAGCACCCTCTCCCTCATCCCCCTTATCGCCTTACCGACGACCGTCTCGGAATGCCCGCCACCGTAGATCTCTGCTGTGTCGATCAGGTTGACGCCGAGCTCTATGGACCTCCTGATCGCTGCTATCACCTGCTCCTCTCCGTACCCTTTTCCCCACCCCCACTCCCTCGAGCCGATCTGCCAGGTACCGATGCCGATCTTCGAGACCTTCTCGGAGGTCTTCCCGAGGTTCGTGTAGAGCATCCCAATCACTGCAGACCGATCGGCTCAAAACGGTATCCTTCGAGGTCTCTTAAGTTCATGGGATCAGCGGCTGAGGAACTCGGCAATCACTCTGCTGACCTCCTCAGGGTTCTCCTCGTGGGCGTTGTGACCGGAGGTCTCGTCGAGGAAGACTTCTGCCCCGATCTCTCGTGCCAGCTCCAAGTTCCTTTCGGGGGGAACGAGGACGTCGTGACGACCCAGAACGAAGAGCACCGGGCATCTCAGCCTCCTGAGGAGACCCTGGTCGAACCCCTCGATGATCCTGAAGGCCTCGATCAGCGTCTTGCCTGAGGACCTGACGGACTCGTAGTAGCCGTCGACTGTTTCGTCGTCGAGGGCTTCCTTTCTGACGTAGACCTTCTCCAGGACCGACCTCACGACGCTCTTCCTGACCATGACCCTGACCAGCAGGTCACCGATCGGCCTCCTCCTCACCAGTTCCATCGCGAGCGGTCTGCGGCCTCCCTCTCCTCCGAAGAGGCTGGGGTTGACCAGCACAAGCTTCCTCACCCTTTCGTGCGTCGTGGCAGCGATGTACGCCGATATAGCCCCGCCCATCGAGTGACCCACCATGTGGAACTCCCTCACGCCGATCCGATCGAGGAGACCTAGCAGCACCTTCCTGAGGTGCTCGAGCTCAAGTCCGCCCGGCAACCTCTGAGAGAGGCCGAAGCCGGGGAGGTCTGGTGCGATGACCCTGAAGCGCTGTGAGAGATGGGGGATGTTCCTCCTCCAGCTGAAGGAAGAGGAGGCCCAGCCGTGAACGAGGACCACCACATCGCCCGATCCACGATCGATGTAGAAGATCTCGAGGCCGTTGACCTCAGTCCTCTTACCTGAGGCGACGTGTTCAGCCCAACTCACCGACTACCCCGCCCTCCCCTTGCGCGACGAGATCGTCCCGAGGACGGTGCTGACGATCGATGCGGTGGATATCGAGATGCCGAGGTACGAGAGTGTCAGCAGCCCGAGGATTGCGAAGGGCGGAAGGCCGGCTATCGACGCGATGAGCCCGAGCAGTTTCCCTCCGGCTGGATCGGACGTTCTCAACGCGAGGACGCCGATGAACGGTAAGGATCCGAGGAGCGATGAGAGGGCAGCTAACCACAGGCGCGTGGAGAGGAGGCCTGCGACGACGCCGACGGAGAGGGCGGAGACCTGCCAAGGCGAGTTGACGTGGAAGAGCGTCAGGTGTCCCACGATCACAGAGGCCAACAGCGCCGAGACGTCCCTGAACCTCATGCTCCCGACCCCCTGAAGTTGATTATGATAGGAGAACCGACATCGCTCGGACTCGAAGGCAGGTCGAGCGGGAAGAGCTTGCATTCGTGCCACGCCTCGAATGAGTCGCTGTAGTGTGGGGACAGGGGGCTCTCGGACTGGCCTCCCGGGTAGACGCCTAACGCGGAGACCTTGCCGCCCTCAAAGGTCACGATCATCCTCCAGCTGGGGCCGCTCGTGACGAAGACCCTCGATCGAAGCGCCTTGAGGTCATAGGGGAAGCCGGCGTTCAGGAGCGTCCCGGAGGAGCCGTCGTGAGGGAGCGGGCCGATCGAGAGGGCGTCGAGGGATGAGAGGTGCCCTATCCTGAGCCTGTGGACCTTTCCCCAGGTCCATCCGCTGACGTCAGGTCCGAGCGCCTCGCCGAGTTTGTCGATCGCGGTCCTCAGGGCCCTCCTCGCGGCGGTAGAGAGGTCCCCGCCGAACCACTTGCTGTCAGGGCGCTCGTTGATCAGGTAAACCAGCGTCGACTCGGGTGGGTACAGCCGCCATTTGACGCCGCGCTCGGAGAAGGGCCTCCTGAAGGCTTCGTCGTAGAGCGCCGAGAACCACGCCCAGAAGACCGTCGGAGCGACCTTGTCCTTAGACATCGAGTAGTCCCAATTTCAGCTCCTCGAGCGCCCTTCTCTCGCGGTCGTCGAGGTCGCCGAACTTCTCCACGCTGGAGACGAGTCTGGGCGTCGCAGCTCTCGCGAACCAAAGGACGACGTCGCACTGGTAGCGGGCGAAGTCCTCGACAGTATGGACGGACTTCGATTCGAGGAGCCAGTGGATGCGCTGGGCCCTCGCACCGGGATCGTACCATCCCGCCAGGATGAAGTAGGGGTACCTCGGGCCGACGGTCAGCTGGTTCGGTGCTGCAGCGTAACCTCGTTCGGGGTTGACGGTCTTCGGGACCAGCTCGTAAGGGACGAACCCTGCCCACTCGTGATCGCCCCTCCCGTCCAGGACTGAGCGCGAGCCGATCACCCTCACCTCCCTTCCGTCGGGCAGCCTCACGACCCTATATGGGAAGAGGCCGGGAACGACGATCCCGTAGTTCCCTTCGCGGTCGACGAAGGCCCAGTTCTGCGAGGGCACGTCCCAATACCTCAGCGCCTCCAGCAGGTCCCTGTACCCCTTCGCCCGCACGACCTTGTACGCAGCGATGGCCTCCCTCGTGACTCCTGACCCGTCGTCGTTGAACCCGGAGTTCCCAGTCCACTTGAGCGCCAAGTGGAGCCCTCCGTAGCTGAAGAGGGGGCCGTGGACGGTGAGGTTTACGGTGATCCTCCGTTCTCCCTGTCCCTTGACCCTTATCACCTCCTCAACCCTCTGGAGCTGCCGCCACTCTCCTCTGAACAGGTACCTGTCTCCCTCGACCGTCTCGAGGTAGAAGTCGGTGACGCCGATCTGGGAGTTGGTGAGTCCCCAAGCCAGGTGCTCGTTGAACCCTATGATGACGAAGGGCACCCCTGGCAACGTCACTCCTCTCACGTTGTATTCCCTCGTGACCAGGTGGACCTCGTACCAGAGCGATGGGAGGTTCAGGGGAAGGTGAGGATCGTCGGCCAGAATCGGTGCACCCGTTGCGGAGTGCGAGGGGCCCACGACCCAGTTGTTGCTCCCCAGATCCGAGGGCGCTATCCTTGCGAGCTCAGCAACCTTCTCGATCAGCGCTGCGAGCCTGCCAGCCAGCTCCCTGTCGCTCAGGTCTATGCCGGTGGCCCACTTGGAGTGCCAGTCGAGACCCATCAACACCTCGGGATCGACGGGCAGCGATTCTCCGTCAACGGATCCGTCGCCCGGGACGACCGTCGCGTTCCCCGAGTAGTAATGACGGACCGGGTAGAGCTCGGCCACGTCCTCAGTCCCCAGCTTGATCGCGAGGTACGTCAGGAGCAACGGGTACCAGAAACCGGTCAGGGTCCAGGCCATGTATTTGGACCAGACGATGCTGTCCTCGACGCGCCAGGGCTCAGGCTCGTAGTTGAGGAGCTTGAACATCATCGGAAGCCTGCCGGACGACCGCATCTCTTCGATGGCGGCGTTCACACCGTCAGCGTATGCCTGAAGGAGACCGAAGACCTCTGGGCTGTTCCGCTCGAGCCAAGAAACTGTGCCTTTCGCTGACCTGTGGAGCCCTATCACCCGCATCAGCAGATCGTTGGTGAAGGCTACCTCGCCGAGCATTTCGGAGAGCCTGCCCGAAGCCAGCCTCCTCTGGACGTCCATCTGCCAGAGCCTCTCCCTCGCGTGGAGGTAGCCGAGGGCCCTGAAGGCGTCCTGCTCGTCCTCCGCGAAGATGTGCGGCACGCCCCTCCCGTCGATGACCGCAGTGACCTTCCCCCGGAGGCCCTTGAGCACCACCTCGCCGCCCTCCCACCTCGCGGCCTCTAACTCCGTCCATACGCCTCTGACCGGATGCAAAGCCTGAAGCGGGACCGAGATCTGGAGGAGCGCAGCCAGAACGAGGACCGAGACCGAAACTGTCACGATCCGCTTGACCCTCGGTGACATTCGCTATCAGTACGTTCGCTGAAAGAAAAGGCTGTTCGTTCGCTTCCCTGAGGTCAGAGCGGCTGGACCCCAGAGGGCTGCTCTGTTGTCGGCTGGGCAGGCGGGGACTCGGGCAGGGAGAAGAAGGCCACGATCTGAAGGATCTCGGCGATCAGGATGATGATGAACCCGACGAGGACGATCACCAGCAGCGCGCCGTAGAAGTACCAGCGTCCAACAGTTCCGAACATCTCCGTCTTGGTTGTGACAGCGATCCGCTCGTATCCCTTCCTGAGGAACCTCGCAGCGATGATCAGCACTATCCACATCGCGATCAGCCCAACGATCAGGATGCCGAGGAAGGCGAAGACCGCACCACCGTCCATCAAGCCCGGACCCCCGAAGCCGTCGAAGGGCGATCCGAACGGAGCCATCGCGAACATCGAGATTAGTCCGCCCAGCACCGCGAACGTGAGGATCCCGATGCCGACGACTTGGAGGATGACCGCCATCAACACGTTGTTGAAGATCTCCCTGTCGTTCACCGCATCGGAGATCTGCTTGACCGCAATCAGGACCAGCACCAGCCCCACTATCCCGAGGACGAACCCGACGGAAGGCACGAAGGAGAGCAGCACGAGGATCGAGCCCACGCCGCCCATCGTTTTGGCCTGCGACAGCGTCGTCACGCACATCCAGCATTCACTCCAATATTTCATGTTATGTCTGCCCGCATTTGATTCGAAAAATCCCCTCTGTCTAGAACGAAGACCGGCTGCCGGAGGGGAACTCCGACAGGACGAAGGCGATGACGGAAGAGAGGACGATCGCCGTGGGAACCATCAGCGCAGCGGTGTAGCCGTGGGCCTCGGCAAGGCTTCCAGCGACGGCGGGCATCAGCGTGGCTCCGATCAGTCCTCCGACCCCCAGCATCTTCCCCAGCACCGGACCGGAATCAGACCCTAGAGTCGAGGCGACGTAGGCGTACATCACCGGAAAGAACATGGCCGTGGCGAGAGTAGAAATGACCATCGCCGAGACGTAGAGGACGCCGTAGCTTCCTAAGGTGAGGTAAAGGATCGTGATCACGTTCAGCGCCGTGAGGATTGCAGCGGTCCTCCTGAATCCGAGGCGGTCGAAGAGGACGCCGCCAGCGAGCTGTCCGAAGACGCTGAGGGTCCTGCTGAGGCCGATGACTGAGGCGACGAAGCTCTTCTCGAGGCCGAAGGTGTCGACCATGTGGAGAGGGAGGATCGCCACAACGCCTAAGTTTCCTGTCAGGGCTCCCACGGTCAGCATCATGAGAGCCGCGTCCGTCCTCCTGTCGATCTTCGCAGCGGAGGAGCCCCCAATCTCCCTCAGCCCTCCACCCAAGCCCGAGATCGACAGAATAGCTGCCGACGCGAATGCGAGGGACGACCATAGGGCAAAGGACTCAGCGTACCCGACCGAGGTCATCAGGCTCGAGAGGGCGAGGGGCCCCAGCACCTGGCCGAGGGGAGCAGCGACCTCGTGGACGCCAATCACGATCCCTATCCGGGAACCTCGAAAGCGCTGGCTGATCAGCGGTATCGCCGAAGGTATGTGGAGCGACATCAGGACACCCATAGCGGCCGCGAGGACGTAGAGTGAGGCCCTTTCGCGGGAGAGGCCGAAGAGGCAGGACAAGAGAGCCGCGCCCAGCACGTATCCGATGAGGGCCCTCGGGTGCCCCAATCTTCTCGAGAGCCTGCCGGACTGGAGGCTGGTGAGGTAGTATCCGAGGTTCAGCGCAGCGGGGATCGAGGACGCCTCGGCCGTCGTGAGCGAATACCTCTCCCTGATGAACGGCAGGACAGAGGGCACACCGACCCTCAAGCCCATGTTCCAGGCCCATGCGCCCATCGCTCCAGCCAGCAGCAACGCCTTCCTCTTCCCGGTAGGCCCCATCCCGCCGCGCCCCCGGTCTCTGAAGCGATGAAAAAAACCTGCAGAAATCGTGCCTCCTCGCTCCGAGGCTTGCATCCGCAGCTTTATGCGCGGCCTCAACCCACGCTTGTGGGGAATGAGGATAGCGCTGGACCTCGACGGCGTGCTGGCGGACACCATCAAAGTGTGGCTCAGGATCTGGAACGAGGAAAGGTTCCCGAAGCTGACCTACGAATCGATCGACGCCTGGGACTTCTGGAGGAAGCTCGGGATCCCGGAGTCCGAGTTCGCAGGGGTGTTCGCAAGGGCCTGGCGGATGTGGGAGGAGATACCTCCGCTCGAGGAAGGGTTAGCGGAGAAGGTCAGGAGGCTCTCGGAGCTGGGCAGGGTCGACGTGGTGACCGGGAGGCCGGTCGAGGAGAGGGAAAGGGTCGTCCTGTGGTTGAGGAAGCACGGCATAGATTACGAGAGGTTGGTGGTCGGTGCGACCGACAAGATCCGGCTCGGTTACGAGGTCTACATCGACGACTCGCCGATAGTAGCGACCCAGGGCGCGAGCTCAGGCAGGCTGGTTTTGCTGAGGGACCAGCCGTGGAACAGGGAGGTCCGGTCCAACTACTACGTCAGGCGGATCAGGGGACTCGAGGAGGCGATAAGGATCCTCTCTGCAGATCTCTGAGCTCAGAACTGCCGCGGTCGCCTTCTTCCTTCGCAACTCAGTTCCGCGGTGTGATCGACGCGTCACGGGATGCTGACCAGCACGACGCCGAGAGTTGTTAGCAGCGCGCCGAGGACCGAGTACGAGTCGACGCGTTCCGATCCTTTGTATGCTGTGAGGGAGAGGAGGACGGTGAAGACGGGAAATGTCTGCGACGCGGGCACAACGACTGAAACCGGTGCGAGGGAGAGGGCTCCCCAATAGGAGAAGCTGGCGAGGGAGTTGAAGAGACCTCCGAGCGCCGCGTGGCCGTTCCTCATGGCGGCCGAGAAGCCCCCGCTCCACAACAGGAAGGGCGTCGACGCCAGGAGCGCCGAGAGGGAGCTCAGTGTGTAGGTGACCGTCGGAGAGCCGGTCGATAGGTTCGCCAGCCTTGCGAAAGCAGATCCGAAGGCGAAGACGAAGGCCGCAGCCACTGACGCTCCGAGGCCCAACGCCTTCCTTCCGCCCTCAGCCCCTCCTCTGTTCCCCATCGACCTGTAGACGAGCCAGACGCCCAGGACGACGAGGACCGATCCGAGAATGGTGAGGGGGCCGAAACCCTCCTTTGCGACCGTGACGGAGGCGACCGGGGCGATCAGGGCCTCTGCTGCCACAACGGAGTTGGACCTCGAAGCGCCTATCTCGTTGATGGCCAGGTACCAGAGGAAGCGGCCGAGGGCGAATACTAGGACGCCCGCAACGGCAGCGAAGACCACGCCGTCCAGTCTCAGCGACAGGTACCTGTTGCCGGAGCCATCGAGCAGCGACGCAGCGAGGCCCATCGCAACACCTATCGCGGAGGTAAAGGCCGTGACCGAGATCGTTGAAAGCCTTACCATCGCCTTCCTCATCTCCAGCGAGGTGGCTCCCCAGAGGAGCGCGGTCAGAATCGCCAACGAGATGCCGAGTTGCTGCAACCTACCTCGCTCGTGGACCTCGACGAACGTCCGATTAAATGGTTAAAGCGTTCGATGGCAGGCGAGCCGCAAAGATGCCAGACCGCTCGGTCAGGACGGTGCTGCTGGACTCGACGCTAAGGGAGGGCGAGCTGTACAGGGTCTTTCCGCTCAGGAAGAAGCTGCGGGTCGCTGAGATCCTGGCGGAGCTAGGGATCAGAAGGGTCGAGGTGACGGTCGATTACCCGCCGAAGACCACCGAGTCCGAGATCAAGCCTGTGGTCCAGTACCTGAACGATAGGGGAATTGAGGTGGTGATGCACGGGAGGGCCCATAGGTCCGATGTGGAGGCCTTCGCGAAGTACGAGCTCCACGGCGTCGCCGTCTATCTCGCCGTCTCGAGGATCCACAGGGAGCACAAGCTGAGGGGGATGACGGAGGAGGAGATGAGGACACGCCTGCTCGAAGCGACGGAGCTCTGCAAAGAACAGGGCTACCGCTACGTGAGGGTGACGCTCGAGGACGTCTCGAGGCTCTTCTTGGACGGGAGCAAGGAGGAGCTCGATGGGCTGCTGAGGTTCACGGAGGAGCTTAGGAGCGCCGGAGCGACGATGGTCAGCCTTCCGGACACCAGCGGCCTACTTACGCCCCATCAGGCCTCGAGCTTCATCAGGTACTGCAGGGAGAGGTCTGCCCTTCCCATCGCGTGCCACTATCACAACGACTACGGCTTCGCCTCGGCCAACACCGTCGTCTCGGTGCTGGAAGGGGCCGATGAGGCGCACGTGACTTTGATGGGAATAGGTGACCGGAACGGGATAGCTGACCTTTACGAGGTTGTGGCGCCGCTCGCCGACGTCCACGGGATCGACCTCGGCGTCAGGAGGGAGAAGTTAGCATGGGCCTACGCGGAGTTCTCCAAGCTGACCGGCATAAGGTTGCCGTGGAGGCACCCTCTCTCGAGCGAGGCTAGGACCGTCAGGGCAGGCGTTCACCAAGCTATGGTCCTGAAGAGGCCGGACGGATACGTCCCGGCTGGCAAATTGAGGCATGACTTCAACGACCTGACGCTCGCTCCTTCACCGCTTATGAGCCACAAGGTCTTCGTCGAGCTGGCGAGGAGGGCTGGAAAGGAGATCACAGAGGAGGAAGCGAGGAGGGCGGCCGAGCACGTCTCGCAGCTCTATCTGCTTCACGGCGGCCGGTTGAGGAGCTCCGAGCTGAGGGAGGTCCTGAGGACGGTGTTGGGGTTCGAAGTTCCTGAGGAGGTCGTCCGCTCCTACTTCGGCTTCGAGAGGGCCTACGTGCTGCTGAAGCTGAAGCCGCAGGCCGACGTCGCTGCCGTCATCGAGGAAGTCGTCAACTGGCCGGAGGTAGAGGCTGTCGACGAGGTTTACGGCGACGCTGACCTGATAGTCGTCGGAAAGGTCGCCATGGGCCCTGACAACCTGGTGGAGAGGCTGAGGAGGCGGTATCAGGGCGTAGTGGAGGAGATGAAGGTGCTGATCACGGACTGATCGCATCCGTGCTGACCTGCACGCCTCACGCCTTGAACCGCTAAAGCTCGAAGACGTTCCCGTCCGGCATCCCCACAATCACCTTATAGCCCCTGTTGGGGCAGATGCCGACCTCGACTACGCCCGGCATCAGCTTCACCTGGGCCTCGAGGACCACGGGGTCGTCAACAACATCGGGGTTCAGGTCGATCAGCAGGTTCCCGTTCTCCGTCACGACAGGCCCCACCTTCCCCTGACCGGCAGGCCTCAGCGACGGCCTCATCCCCATCTTCGTGAAGGCTCGGAGGAGGAAGTCGACAGCGAAGGGCAGAACCTCAACAGGGACAGGCCCGCTGAGGCGTTCCCGCAGCTTCAGGTGGTCTCCGATCAAGACGACCTTCCTCGAAGCGGCCATCAGGACCTTCTCCCTCGCGTGGGCACCTCCACCTCCCTTGACCGTGTTCCCCGCTCGGTCAACCTGGTCGAACGAGTCGACGTAGAAGTCCGGTTCAGGTGAGTCACCGAGCGAAGCTACTCTGAGGCCGGCCCTCCTCGCCAGCTCCTCGGACTGCCTCGAGGTGGGGATCACCGCCTCTACGATCCTCGTCACACCCTTCTCGAGCATCAGGTCGACGAACGCGGCCACCGTGGTTCCTGTCCCCAGGCCTAGGACGACCCTTCCCTCCGATGTCATAAGCTCTAGCGCCCTCTGCGCCGCCGCCCTCCTCGAAGCGAGCACCTCAGCCTGCACTCCCTCCCTCACCGCGCCTCAGCACCTCCTCGACCTTCGCCCTCAGCTCCTTAAGCCGTGAGGTCCTCGGGTCCTCCCGCCTGAACTCCGACAAGGCCCTCACCAACTCCTCGACCGTCGTCCTGTCAGGCTCGATCCTCCTCTCGCCCATCGAGAAGAGCGACCTGATCCTGCTCAGGAGTCCCATCGGGTCAACGGTCGGTCCACCGTGCTAAAATGGCTTCACAGGCGTGCGGCCCAGCACACCTCACGGGAATCCTCGGGCCCTTGGGACCTGAACGGATGCGCATATAACGTCCGGAAAGTAAGAGAAGGCGCGGCGGATGCTGAGACCTACGGGGAGACCGGCCGTGACGATCGACGTCTCGTCGACGAGGTACCTTGTGGTCGCTGACCTCCACGTCGGCTACGAGCTGGAGCTCTCCTCCAAGGGCATAAGGGTCCCTCCGCACGAGGAGAGGGTTGCTCGGGAGCTCGTCGGGCTCGGCGAGGAGACCGGTTCACAGGTCCTTGTGTTGCTTGGAGACGTGAAGCATAGGGTGGCCGGGTACAGCTGGAGGGACGCGATCGGCGTCAGGAAGCTCGTCGGCATGGTAAGGTCCTCCTTCGAGGAGGTATTGGTGCTGCCAGGGAATCACGACGGCGGCATCTCGGAGCTGCTGGCAGGGCTCGCGAGGATCGAGGACAGCAGGGGCATCAAAATAGGCGATTACTGGCTGATGCACGGCCACACCTGGCCGCATCCCGGTTGCCTCTCTGCGAAGACCATCGTGATAGGCCACACCCATCCCACGCTGAGGGTCAGGTCTGAGGACGGAACCGTGAGGACCCGCGTCCACATCCTGATCGAGGGGAAGAAGTCGAGGCTGGCGAAGGAGTTGGCGTCGAGGCCTGGTTACAGCCAGCTCGTAGAGGGGCAGAGGAGGCGAGGGAGGATCAGGCTTGTGGTCCTGGCCCACTTCAGCCCCCTTGCACCTGGTGTGGACGTCCTCGAGCTGAGGGGTTCGACGGGCACGAGTCCCCTTCTGAGGTCAGGCGCCTTCGACCTCCTGGAAGGAGAGGTCCTGACGCTGGACGCGCAGCCGATAGGGAAGGTGGGGGAGATCCATGCAGAGGCAGCGGAGGGTTGACGCAGAGGCCGCGGCGAGGCAGCTGGTCACAGAGGGAAAGGTGAAGCTGTACGTCTTCAGGCCGAGCGGCCGTTCGGTCTGGATAGTGGTGGGGAGGCACAGGGATTACCTCGTGATGCCGAGCGTGCCCTATTGCACCTGCGACGATTTCTTCTTCAGGGTCATCAACAACGAGAAACCACTTTGCTACCACCTGCTTGCGGTGCGTATGGCGTCCGAGTCGGGAGCCTACGAGGTGATCGAGGAGAGCGACGAATGGTACTGGCAATTGGTCTGGGAGTGGATCGATTGGTCGAGGAGGTGAGCTCCCGCACCTATCACGACCTCCCTGCTGCTGATAGGTCTCACGCGCCAGACCCAGGCGAAGCTCGTCAGAAGGTTCACGCCGAAGGCAACGACGACCGCCACGAATCTGGCGGAGGGACCTCAACACGCTCAAGTCGTACGAGTAGTCGCCCTTCTCGTCCTCCGGCGTCTCTATGATCATCGGCAGGTCCCTCAGGTGCCTGTGGTTGATTATGCGCCTGAAGCCCTCCTTCCCGATGTGGCCGTGGCCGATGTGCTCGTGCCTGTCGAGCCCGCTTCCCAGTCCCCCCTTCGAGTCGTTGAGGTGGAGGACCTTCAGCTTGCCGAGCCCCACGTTCTCGTCGAAGGACCTGAGCGTCTCCTCCAGCCCCGCCTCGCTCCTGATGTCGTATCCTGCGGCATAGAGGTGGCAGGTGTCGAGGCATACCCCAACCCTGTCAGGTTGCTCTATCCTCGCGAAGATCTCCTTCATCTCCTCGAAACGGGAGCCGACGCTTCCCTTCTGTCCTGCCATGTTCTCGAGCAGGAGGACGCAACCCGTCTCGACCTTCCCGAGGGCCTCGTTCACGGCCTTAGCTACCCTCTCTATCCCCACCTGCACGCCCTTCCCCAGGTGGCTGCCCAGGTGGCAGACGAGGTACTCGATCCCCAGCGCATCGCACCTCCTCAGCTCCTCGATCAGCACGCTCACCGACTTCCTCCAGCTGTCCTGCTTGGGCGAAGCGATGTTGGGAAGGTAGGGCATGTGGGCCACGACCACAGTGTACCCCTCTTCCCGCCTCCTCCTCCTGAACTCCTCGACCTCGCTCTCCTTCAGCTTCTGGGCCCTCCATCCGCGCGGGTTCCTCGTGAAGATCTGAAATGTGGTGCATCCGAGCTCTTTGGCCCTGTCGACGGATTTGGCGATCGATCCGGAGATCGAGACGTGGGCGCCCAGCAGCATCTGGAATCTGACCACCATACCGGCTATTTAGTCGCTCCCTGCACGCGACTTCCTCTCTGCCGATAATCCCGAGAGGGCGCGGCCACCCTGATGTAGGGAGGTCGACGACCCCATCTGTCGCAGCGAGTCACTGCCGCTTTCCGAGGTGGTACGCCTTGATTATCTCGCCGGTCAGGAAGAGCCTGTAGGCCACCTCCAGACCGTCCTCCTTCGAGCTCAGGGGCCGCATCTCTTCCCTCGTCGAGTCAGAGCGGGCCAGGATGATGCAGGAGATGGAGAAGGACGTGAAGGCCCACTCGGAGCAGCTGAGGTTCCAGTCAGCCGCGAGGATCAGGGCCCTCAACGAGGCCTTCGAGCGGAAATCGGAGAGGATCGTCGAGGAGCTCGTCAGGCTGATTCTGGGCTGAGGGACATGGACTCTGGGTACGTCTACGCCCTCTCGTTCTCGGTCAAGGGAAGGCTGCTCTCGAGGAGGGAGCTGGAGGATCTGGCCTCGTCAAAGAGCGTCGAGGACTTCATCGCAGCCCTCAGGGCGACCCACTACTTCGAATCGCTCACCAACCTCCCTCCTAAGCCCAACGCCCGCATCGTCGAGAGGTCCCTGTGGGCCCACCTTTACCGGTACCATCACCGCTTGCTTAGGTTCACCGGCTGGAACCCGGTGCTCTGGGCGCTTTACGAGAGGCACCTCTTCAGGTCGATGAAGGCTCTGGTCAGGGGCATGGCCTCGCGACTCTCGCAGGAGGAGCTGATGCGGGAGGTGGATCTGACGGCAGCTGAGCTCGTCGGTGAGCGGGACGTCTTCGCCCGGGCTATGGCTTCTAAGGACTTCACGGAGCTCGTGGTCTCGTTGCGCGGTACCCGGTTCGAGGGTCCGGTGGGGAGGGCGCTCTCGCTCTACGAGAAGACCGGCGATCCGGCCGCGATAGATCTGGAGATGGACAAGGAGGCAATGAGGAGCGTCGCGAGGGCCATCGACCGGGTGGGAAGGCGGGAGAGGAAGTGGTTGATGTGGGCGATGGAGTGGCACCTCAACTCGACGGTTCTGGAGGCTTTGCTAAGAGGGAAGCAGTGGGGCTTCGAGCTCGGAGAGCTCAAAAGGGCCGTCGAGGGCATTCCGTGCACGGTTCCCGAACCGGTCCTCGGGGTCATCATGGAGTCGAGGGAGATCGAGGAGGTAACGAGGGCTATGCAGCTGCTCGAGGGCAGGTCTATCCCGAGGTTGAGCTCTCACGGAGGGCTGGTGGAGATGGCCTCCGAGTTGAGGGAGAAGGGCTGGAGGAGCGCGGTAACCAGGTTCAGGAAGCTCTTCCTAACACCCGGTTCTCATCTGATACTCGCCGTGGGGTCGCTGATTTTGCTCGAGGAGGAGGTCAGGAAGCTCGCCGGGATCTGCGCAGGGATCGAGCTGGGCCTGCCGAAGAGCAAGGTCCTCGAGGCGCTGGTCTTCTGACTCCGCCGCATCGGCACTCACCTCTTCAGCACTCGGGTCATAAAGAGAGAGGCGTAGGATCTCGTGTCAAGTCGCGTGATTCACGACTTGGAACCTGGTGCCCCTTTTATCGCCCTCAGAACCCTCTCAGGCCATAGAGGCATGTCGATGTGCTTCACGCCGAGATGAGCTAGCGCGTCGATCACCGCGTTCACGACCGCAGGCGTCGATGCGATCGTTCCTGCCTCGCCTATGCCCTTCACGCCGAGCGGGTTGTGGGGAGATGGCGTAACGGTGTGGTCGTTCACTATGTCCGGGACCTCACATGCGGTTGGAACGAGGTAATCGTTGAGGGTGGACGTGAGGAGGTTACCGTTCTCGTCGTATACCGCCCACTCGTAGAGGGCCTGAGCGAGGCCCTGCGCTATGCCTCCGTGTATCTGCCCCTCGACGATCATCGGGTTGATCTGGTTGCCGCAGTCGTCAACAGCTACGTACTTCAGCACCTTAACGGCACCAGTCTCAGGGTCAACCTCAACGACTGCTACGTGCGTCCCGAAGGGGAATGTGAAGTTCGGGGGATCGTAGAAGACGGTGGCCTCCAGCCCTGGCTCCAGTCCTGGTGGCAACTCGTTAGCACCTGCGCCGTAGGCGGCGAATGCTACCTCCTGTATCGTCTTCTGCTTCTCGGGCGCCTCCTTGACATAGAACCTGCCTGCCTCGAAGGCCACGTCCTCCTCCCTGACCTCCAGCATGTGCGCAGCTATCTTGCGGGCCTTCTCGATGATTCTGTCGCAGGCAAGAGCTATCGCACCTCCTGCCACCGGCGTGGTCCTGCTGCCGTAGGTCCCCATACCGAATGGTATGGCGTCGGTGTCTCCGTGGACCACCTCCACGTCATCGAACGGAACGCCGAGCCTGTCGGCGACGATCTGGGCGAACGTCGTCTCCTCGCCCTGTCCGTGCGGGTGGCCGCCGATGTAAACCGTCACCTTCCCGGACGGATGGACCCTCACGATCGTGCTCTCCCACAGGCCTAGGCCGAACCCGGTGGCCCTTGCGACCGCCGAAGGTCCCATGCCGCAGATCTCGACGTAGCTCGATATCCCTATCCCGATGAGCCTGCCCTTCTTCCTGGCCCTCTCCTGCTCCTCCCTCCACCTCCTGTACTCCGCGAGCTCCAGAGCCTTCCTGAAGGCAGTTATGTAGTCGCCGCTGTCGTAGGTGATCCCGATCGGCTTTGCCTGGTACGGGAACCTATCCTTAGGGACGAAGTTCACCTCCCTCACTTCGGCCGGGTCCTTCCCGATCTCCCTCGCCACGAGGTCCATCACCCGCTCCAGGATGTACGTCGCCTCCGGCCTGCCAGCGCCCCTGTAGGCGTCGACCGGCGCCGTGTTCGTGAGGGCACCTATCACCTCCACCGATACCGCACCTATCTCGTAGGGCCCGCTCAGCATGGGACCGAAGAGGATCGTCGGTATCCCGGGTGCGGCCGTGGAGAGGTAGGCGCCCATGTTGGCGTACGACTTCACCTTCAGACCGAGGACCTTGCCTGACCTCATCGCCGCGGCCTCCACGTACTGGACGTGGTCCCTCCCGTGAATCGTGGAGAGGAAGTTCTCCTCCCTCGTCTCGACCCACTTGATCGGGACCTCGAGCTTCCTTGCCAGATGCAGCACCACAGCCTCAGGTCCGTAGACGTGGATCTTCGACCCGAAGCCTCCGCCCACATCGGCCGAGATCACCCTCAGCTTGTGCTCAGGTATCCCCGTTATCAGGCTGAGCAGGAGCCTGTGGACGTGCGGGTTCTGGCTGGTGACGTAGAGCGTGAACCTGTCGGAGAACCTGTCGTACGTTGCTATCGCTGCCCTTGTCTCCATAGCCGTCGGCTGGAGCCTCGTGTTCACCATCCTCTGCCTAACCACGACCTCAGCCCTAGAGAAGGCCTCGTCCACGTCACCTCCTGAAGCCCTCCATACGAACGCCGTGTTGTTCGGCACCTCGTCGTAGAGCTGAGGAGCTCCAGGCTGCACCGCCTTCTCCGGATCGACCACAGCGGGGAGAGGTTCGATCTCGGCCCGCACCAGCTCGGCCGCGTCGGCCGCAGCGTAAGGAGACCTCGCGACGACGACCGCGTAGGGATCACCGACGTACCTGACCTTGTCGACGGCAACGGGCCTGTACGGAGTCGTCTTCAGGTCTGCGCCAGGGATCTGCCACGCTGTCGGTATCGTGCCGAGGCCGTCCATTAGGTCCGCACCGGTCAGGACGGCGACTACGCCCTCGACCTTCAGCGCCTTCGAGACGTCAACTGACTTTATGCGGCCGTGGGCGACCCTGCTCCTGACGAAGTGGACGTAGAGCGTTCCGGGAAGGTTGAAATCGGCCGTGAACCTACCCTTTCCAGTTATCAGCCTCGGGTCCTCCTTCCTCTTTACCCTTGCACCGAAAAGCTTGGTTACGGCCACGTCACGGTTACCACTCATCCAATAAATATTGTTTGCTTTGATCGCCTGTCCACCGTGGCTGGAGTGCGTTGACAGCAAGTCCCATCCGGTACTGGTTTTTGAGATTTAGGGTAAAATGCTCGGAGGAACGACGCAGGACGGCCCCGGTCGTATAGCCAGGTCAAGTATACCGGCCTTTCGAGCCGGGGACCCGGGTTCAAATCCCGGCCGGGGCAA
>Ga0079998_109029_pt1 | contig 26432 bp, 31 predicted proteins | sample PerSpoBPS_BMetaG_FD_69201 | JGI IMG/M metagenome (GOLD analysis project Ga0079998, IMG submission 69201) | Thermal spring microbial communities from Yellowstone National Park, Wyoming, USA - Perpetual Spouter B (PS_B) MetaG (SPADES assembly)... | ecosystem: Environmental > Aquatic > Thermal... | reverse complement strand
CAAACCGCGTCCTTACCGCTCTGCTGTTGCCATATGTGCCCTGCGTCGCGAGGCTCGCCATCTTCGCCGCTGTGGCGACCGCCGCCTTTGCCCACATGCCGTATCTCATACCGCTCGCCGTGTTCCTCCCCTACGTAGTCGCCTTTCATATGGTGCTCCTCGCGTCGCTGATATATAGACGCGTGCTGGGCCTGGACGCGGCCGCCGGAGGCGAGGTGCCGCCCTCCCCGATACTCCTCCCAAACCTCCGCATATACGCCTTGAAAGTGGCGGCTGAGTTCCGCGAGTTTTTCCACAAGGTGGCGCCGCCTCTTGTCGCCGTCATGCTCGCCCTATGGCCGCTTCAAGCCTTCGGGCCACACGGCGTTGCCGAGGACGTCTCCCATTCCTATCTCGCCTTGGCCGGCCAAGCCATGCAACCTCTCTTCGCGCCGCTTGGCATGCCTTGGGAGCTGGTGATGCCGCTTATAGGTGGCTGGATCTTCAAGGAGGTGGTGCTGGGCCTCCTCGAAGCCACCGGCGGCTTGCAGTTGCTTCCCTCCCTGCCGCTACCCGCTGTGTTTGCCTACTTGGTGTTTACGGCCATGTACTCCGCATGTATCGCAACTCTCTCCTCCATCTACAAGACGGTGGGGCTTAGGCTTACTCTGCTCAGCGTCGCGGCGAACCTACTCCTGGCTTACGTCGCCGCCTACCTCACCTACTTCACGCTTTCTCTAGTCTTCTAGATTTCACCGCGAAATAAGCCACAGGAGTCACGACGAGGCTAATCAAGGGCACGGCGGCCGTTGCGCAAATCACGTGGACAACAACAAGAGCGCCAGCCGCATCAAGAGTCTGCTTAAGGGATAGTGCGATCTCCACCACGTACTCCCTGGCCGTGAAGTATTGGGAAAGTATAGAGGAGCGGAGTTCGGCGCCGCTGTGAGGTCCTGCGCCACCTGCAAAGCCCAGCTGAGGAGGGTCTTCCACGCGTTGGGAGTCCAGGCCGAAGTGGCGGGCGTCGTGGATCTTCTCCACCGGGCTACCTAGAGGAGAGGACTTGAGAAAGGCAACCGGTAGGGGGCTCTACGCCAGCTAAGGTGCAGATGGCGCCGTAGCTCCCGCCGAAGGCCTCAAGCAGAGTTTTCTTGTCAACGCCCAGGTCTGACTCCGTGACCGAGGCCGGGGGACACACCTCCTATTGCTACCAGAAGCCTGACGTACTACCACTTATAAACATCCGCTTGTTTTGTTTTTTATGTATCCGCAACTGGATGAGGTGCACAACCTTGTGAGGAAAACGGCAAAGGACTTCGTGGAGAGGAGGGTGGAGCCCAACGCCAGGCGGATTGACCAGGGGTGGTTCCCCAGGGAGCTGTTGCGTGAAATGGGGGAGCTGGGCCTCCTCGCGCCGCACGCCCCGCCGGAGTACGGAGGCCCCGGGCTGGACTTCCGGAGCTTGGTGCTTGTGGTGGAGGAGGTGGCTAGGTCAAGCCCGGCTCTGGCCACCGTCGCGGAGGTTCAGGGCTCCATGATTGTGCATAACCTCATGCACTACGCTGGGCGGGAGCTCCGGGAGAGGTGGCTACAGCCCGCCGTGAGGGGGGAGAAGATCATCGCCTTCGCTCTTTCCGAGCCTTGTTGCGGCTCAGACGCCTTCTCGCTTGAGACTAAGGCGGAGCGCGTGGGCGGCTCGTGGGTTATCAATGGAACTAAGCTGTGGATAACCTCGGGCATATACGCCGACGCATTCCTAGTGGCGGCGAGGACCGGGTCGCCCAGGGAAAAGCACAAGACAGTGACGCTGTTCCTCGTGGAGCGGGGGAAGTGCGTGGAGACGAACCCCGTCACCGTGATGGGCGTCAGGGGGACCGGCACTGCGGAGGTCAAGCTCCACGGTTGTGAGGTAGGCGACGAGGCGATAGTAGGCGGTTTAAACGGCGGCTTCAAGGTGGTGCTCGACGATCTAAACAACGGCCGCACCTGCGTGGGCGCCATAGGCCTCGGCATCGCGCAGGGCGCCATAAAGGAGGCCGAGGCGTACGCCAGGAGGAGGACGGCGTTTAGCACCGCCATAATAAACTTCCAAGTTCTTCAACACTACGTGGCATCAATCAAGGCACAGATAGAGGCTGTGAGAGGCGTTGTCTACACCGCGGCTTACTACAGAGATAAAAACGTCGAGTTTTTCCCGCTCTACGCCCAGATAGCCAAGTACCTGGGGTCACGGCTCGCCGTAGATGCAACGCGCATAGCTATGCAGATAATGGGGGGCTTCGGCTACTCCACAGACTCCAAGGTGGAGATGCTGTATAGAGACGCCAAGGCCACCGAGATCTACGAAGGCGCCAACGAGGTGGTTCTCAACGCCTTGTTTAAACTCGCCGAAAAGTACGAAGCCTAAAGGCTGTAGACCTCCCCGCCTCTGAAGTAAATCCTCCCCCTGACCGCGGCCGCCGCCACTCTGCCGAAGGCGGTGAAGTCCTCAAAAGGCGTGTGTCTACACTTACCTGCGAAGTCCTCCCCACGCACCTTAAACTCCTCGAGCTTAACCACGACGAATGTCTCCTCCGCCTCCACGCCGAGGAGGCGGGCCGGCCTGTGCGAATACAGCCTAACCACGTCACCCAGCGAGATTACGCCCCTCTTCCAGAGGGCGAGGAGGAGGCTCAGCGACACGTCTATGCTACATATCCCGGGGGGCGGCGACTGCGACCGTTTCTCCTCCAAGGTATGTGGGGCGTGGTCAGTGGCGTACATATCCACGAGACCCGCGGCGAAGGTTGCCAGAAGCGCCTTCCGGATCTCCGGCGTCCTCAGCCGCGGGTTCACGAGACAGAGACCTGGATCTCTGCAGTTCTCCGTATCCAAGAGCAGGTGGTGCGGCGTGACGTCCACCGTGGCCCAGCCCCGGGACGCCTCCGCCGTCTGGGGCAGGGTGATGTGGGTCAGATGCACCTTTGCCCCGGTTAAGCTGGCTAGGGCACGCACCCGCTCGACACAGCGGAGCTCCGCCTCGGGGGGACGCTCCGGGCCTTTGAAGTAGGCAGGGTCTTCGCAGTGGAAAACGACGACGCAGCCAAACGCGGCGCATTTCCGCATCAACGCCTCCACGTGGCCCCAGCCGTAGGTCTCCACGTCCTCCGGATAGACCTTGACAGAGCCGGGCCTGGCGGCGTCCAGCTCCGCGAGGTCCCCGGGGACGCCCATGTGTAGCCTGTAGATGATGGGGAGGGATGCCCCCTCCTCCAGCCTCTTGCGGTAGAGCTCCGCCGTCTTTATGTGGGGCCTCGTGTTGGGCATGTCGCCGACTGCCACCACGCCGCCCGCCAGCGCCGCGGCGGCGCCACCGGCTAAGGTCTCCTTGTGTGAAAGCCCCCAGTCTCGGAAGTGGACGTGGATGTCCACCATGCCGGGCAGGATGATGTAGTCGTTGGAAAACTGCAGGGTCCTGCACCCCTCCCGCCCTAGCCTCACCCGGGCGAATCTGCCCGCAACGTAGGCCCTGCCCTCTATCCTGACGCAGTCCACGGCGTTAGCAGACAAGGCGGGGGGCCGGGTCGGTCTCGTAGCGGCACAGAGCTCTGCCTTGGGAGGAGTAGACGACGGCCCTGTCTCCCCTCACTTTTATAACGACGTCTGCGAAGGGCCTAAGCCCGAAGTCTTTGTCCACGTTTATAAAAACGGCGACGCCAAGCCTTCTGAGCTCCTCAATCTCCCTCCTGTTTATGTCGAGAGCCTTCCTGCCGTATACCAAGAACTCCACGTCTACGCCTTCTGAGATCAACACGTCTGCATCTGTCTCGGCCAAGGTCTCGTAAAGCCCCTTGATGTGCGTGAAGTGTGACTGGGGCCGGGGCTCCACCTGCTGCACCGAGGCCCTGCCCCCGAACTTCTCCACAAGTGTAGAGGCGGCGGAGGCGTCGCGGAAGAAGACGCGGTAAAGCACCTTAAGCCCCTCGCGGGAGAGCTCCGCCGCGGCCCGGGCAAGGAGAGGCGTTAAGCCGCGGCCAGCGAAGAGGTAAACACCCCCGCCTTTCACGGGCCCCACCGCGCTGTAGAGGGGATCTACCCGCCTCTCCCAGCGCCCCTTAGCCGCAGGCCGGGGCAGGTCGTCGAGGAACACAACGCCTCGGCCCTCCAAAATGTCGAACTCGACGTAGTAGCCGGCCCGCCTCCCCCTTGCCTTCACCACATACATCCTCCTCTCGGCGATCCCGTTTTCAAGCCTCAGCTCCATGCGGAGCAAGTTGTCGGCTATGTAGTCCAGAGGCGTCGCCGACTCCTCCTCGGCTATGCCGATGAAGTCTATGTTAGACGGCTTGAAGACTCTATACACCGCGTTTATGAGGTACTCCCTGCTCTGGAGATCCTCCACCAAGGCCGATATGGAGTCAGCCACGACGAGGCCGTAGTTCCCCTGAGAAGTAGCTGAGATCACCTGGTTGAGTATGATGTCGGGCCTGACGAAGATCATATCCCAGAACTCCGCCTTAGAGAGATCGTAGCCCAGCGCCGCGGCGTTTCTGAAAAAAGTCTCCTTGTCCTCGTAGAGCGAGACCCACAGCACGTTCTGCCCCTCGGCGATCCGCTCGTGGGCGATGCGCATCGCAAGGCTGGTCTTGCCGGTCCCCGGCCGGCCGTAGATAGCCGTGACGCCTCTGAAATCAAGCTTCATGAGTATATCCGGGTCTATTTATATTGCAGTTCAAGGCTTTGGTAGGTATTACTAAACACCGCCCGCTTGTTCTCTATAGCTATCTGGGCGCCTGCCACGTGTATCACAAGTGAGGAGTCTTTTGCCTCGGCCCAGGCGGGGCCTGTGTTTAGCCGCAGGTCCCTCCTCGTCTTATACAGCCGCGTCAGGAGCTGTCTAACCGGCGAGTCGGGACACGGCTTGTAGGGCCTTCTGTTTGTGTGGTCCGCCGCCTTCCCCTCCTCGGCGCATTCACCGCCGGCGTACACCGAGGGCACGCCTGGAAGCGAGTAAATAAGGGCGTAGCCCATCTCCAGAGCCCCGCCGAAGACTGTTTTCGCCCTGTCTAGGTCGTGGTTCTCCAAAAAGGTGTTCATGTGGGGCAGAGAGGTGGGCGGGGTCAGGGCTATGTATCTGTTCACCGCCTCCGCGAGCTTCCCCGCGTCTCCTCCAAGCTGGGTCAACGCGCCGTAGAGCATATACGCCGTGAAGCCCCTCACGGCGCTGTAGAAAGGTGCGGGGTTCCCCATGTGCTCGCCGAATACGTACCGGCCCGACGCCGGCTTCAACACCTCCGTCCAGACCCCCGGCGGCACGCCGTGGGCCACGTCCAGCCTAAACCCATCTACGTGGGGGGCCCAAAACTCCACCACGCGCCGGGCGTACTCCACAGCCTCCGGCCTGGAGTAGTCAAGCCGCGGCATGGCCCACACCTTTAGAAAAGTCTCGTAGGGCGGCTCGCCCCTCGCCAACTCCCTAAAGACGTCCCGCGGCAGTCTGAGAGCCGCCTCTTTGACTAGACGCGCCAGCTCTGGACTCTTTAAGATGAAGGGGCCCTCCGGAAACAACGGGTTCCGAAGCCCCACGTGGTACAACACCACGTCTAACACAAGCCTCATGCCGGCTCTCCTCAACGCGTCTCGCAACGCGACGAAGGCCGTCCAGCCCCCCAGCCTCTCGTCTACGTCCATATGGTTCACCACATCGTATCGATGGTAACTCATGGCGGGATATATGGGGTGTAGATAGAGGCTGTCTGAAAAGTCGAGAGCACCCATGGCGAGCGCCGCCACGTCTTTTAACGTGCCGCCGCAGAAGTGCCGCCGCAGGTCGATGCAGCCGAGGCGATCCGCGGCGCGGTCCGGCAAGACCTCGTACATGGCCGTCACCGGCGGCGACGAGGCGGCCGGAGGAGACCGGAACCGTCTAGTCTTGCCGCAACACCTCACCTCGTACCGCCTCCTACGCGTCGTCCCGAGGTACACCGCGAAGGGCCCCACCTCCGCCAGCTTCGTCACCTCTCCCCCCGACACCTCCGGGGTCTCCGGCGCATATATCCGGAGCTCCACCACGTCTCCCCAGTCGGCGGCCATATACGGCGTGGGGAAATGCCAAGGGTATCTCGGCGGCTCTACTACACAATCGCCTTCTTCCAGCCTGTAGAGGCCAGGTGGGAGTTCTACATATTTTTGAAAGGCGCCGGGGATCCACCCGCTGATGTCCCCCACCACGTAGCCGTTTCCCGCCTTAACCGCCGCCACGGCACCGTAGTAGGGGTCAGACCGCCAACGTTCTACGCGGCAGGTCACGGCTGGGCGGCAACTCTTTACTGACCTCCTCCCCGGGGGGCGGGTGCCCCGCGGGGAGGTGTCCTCGTCCCGCCTTCATCGGCGCCTTGGGCGGGGGTCATGGGTGCGGCCCGGGCCAGCACCGCGGGCCACTGGGAGCTGGCCCTCAGTCTCTTGAGCGATACCCAGACGGCGTATACAATGGGCTGTGGAACAATGGGATTCGCCTTCTTCACAGCTTCCCTCTGCACGATCCCCTTTCCCAGTCTCTTCCCTACCTCCTTCAAGTCCCACCAGACGCCCTTCACGACGCCCTCTGGCGTGATTTTCCACAGCATGTTTAACACCGCCGCCGCGTCTCTATCTACGGGGTGGCCGCGGGGACAGTGTAAAGTGTGCCAACCGCCGTTGTCCCTCAAGAGCGTGAAGTGAATGGGACACACTTTGCTGTTGCGATACGGCGAGACGTAGAAAACCACGGAGCCGCCCTCCGTTGCCTTGTCCTCTATTGACTTAAGCAACTTCTTAAACGGCGTCTGCTTAATGCGGTGTCTCAGTTCTCTTTTCTTCACCTTCTTCTCTTCACCGCCGATCATTTCCTCTTGTGGGTTTTTACCAAGCTCCTCCGTTATGATTACGGCTGGGCTCCTCGTAATCTCGCGGGCGGTTTGCCTTACCCGGCCCTCCTTCCGCCTCCTCTCCCTAAGCCTCCTTACGAATTTTCTAAACTCCCTAGTGTCTGCAACGTTCTGTCTTCTCTCTTTTTCGTCTCTCCCGGCGTATGGGTATTTCCGCTTGAGCTCCTCCAGCTTTGCGTTTCTGACAGCCTCGTATCTCTTCGCGAGTCTGCCGAAGTCTGTCTTTATGGAGTAGACGGCGGGGTCTACGTACTGCCTATTCCACCGCGCCACGGCATCCACCGTCGAGAGCAGACTCAGTTTGTCGACTGCTACCGAGTTCTCGTTTACGTCGAAGGCGACAGCCTCCGCCAGAGGCTCCCTCTTGGGCGCCAAGTCGAAGATGAATATCGCATACCATCTGCCCCTCCGCCGCTTCAGAATCAGCGTGGAGGCAAGCTCAGTCTCTTTACTAAGAACTTTCCACCAATACAGCCAGAACCTCCTATGCGGCTTTATCCAGACCTTCCTCCTCCCGCCTGGGAGAGACAGCGCCAGTTTAACGGGAGCTGTAGAGCTGATAGTTTTCTTGTAGCTCCAGCTGTCTTTAGCGAATCTTATCGAGACCCGCCGAAGCTCTGGGCGGGGTTTGTGGATGCGGCCGTTTCTCCTCAGCTCCAGAAAAGACTTGCCGGTCTCTACGCCTTGGTTTATGGCCTGCTGGATTAGCTGGGCGGGTAGGGGGTACTGCTTTCTGAAACGGCGGTACAGCTCGCCGTACTTCTCCTTCTCCAGCTTCCCTCTCTCTGCGACGTATGCCGCGACTTCCTCCACGATCCGCCGGTACGCTATCTCCACAGCGTATAGCTCGGGCGGCGGGTTTTCTATCTCCACAGCAATAGCTCTCCTCACCTTCTCCATGTCCCCACCACCCATAAAAACCTTGATGAACTGGCACCCCGCCCTAAAGGGCGACATGATACTCTTTAATAAATCTGTGAAGCCAGAGACATGCTTAAGTTAAGTAAAAACCCGTCTTTAATACGGCTGAAGACCCGGGGGGAGTCTATCTGCCCCATCAGCAAGACCGTGGACTCCTTTGAGGTGACCCTTGAGTACATCCCGCGGGGGGCCGCCCTGGCCATAGAGGAGTTTAAACGGATGGTAGACAGCTACCGGGGGAGGGAGATGCTACACGAGGAGGTAGCGGTGGACCTCATGGAGCGGGTAAAGGCCGCAGTGAACCCGCCCTACGTGAAGGTGGTCCTCAAGTCGTACTACATAGGCGTGGAGATCGAGGTGGTGGCGGAGTCAGGCGGCGTACAGCCCCTCTACATCTAGGGCTGCCTCCACCTCGCCAGCTTGAATAAGAAGTAGAGGCCGATGGCGCTTTGGAGGGCTAGGGCGACGGCAGCGGCTGACGTGAGGTGTGGGCCGTAGTGAATTAGGCCCGTGGAGTCGTGTATGATCACAGCTGCGGCGCCTGTGGGGAGGACTACGCCTAGGTAGGGGCTTGGTAGGTGCGTCGCTGGATAGTAGACGGGGGCCCCCACAGTGAACACCGCTGAGAGGATCTGCGGAAGGGCCCAGGCGTACCTCATGTGTTTAATTAAGCCGGCCAGCGTGAATCCTATCCCCGCCGAGGCCAGCCAAAGCGCCGTAAGGGCGTAGAGAGAGGCAGGCGTCAACATCCACAGCCCGAGCCACCACATGACGACGAGGTAAACCACCAACGTGGGGAGGGCGAAGACAAAGGCGCTAAGCGCCAGGCCCAGGGCGTAGCCCGCCGGCGAGACGGGGGCGGCGGCTAACATGCTCTGGTACTTTATGCCGAGGCGGTAGTAGGTGGCGTCGCCGATTAGCCCAATGCCGTTTGAAGCAATCGTCCAGATGAAGCCCCCCACTAGGCCCCACTTCAGCCCCTCGGCTCCGCCGTATATCGCCAAAACGACGAGGAACGATACGGGGCTGACGGAGCCGCCGATTACCCAAATCCAGCCGCGGGTCGCCGCTATCCAGCCGTTTATCCAAGCTATCACCAAGGCGTCTCTAATCGTCTTCATACCCCTCCTCACCCTCCTCTATCGCCCCCACCGTAAGCAACACGTAATCCTCCAGCGACTTAGGCCTAACCACCACCTTGGCGCCGTCTAGCGAAAGAGCCTCGGGGGGCTTCTCCACGTAGTAGAGCCTCCTGCCTCCGATCTCCAGAACCCTCTCGCCCTCCGCCACGCGGCCGTCGGCTCCGTAAACCTCCACCACGTATCTCCCAGGCACCTTCTCCACCAGCTTGTCCGGCGGCGCGAAGTCCACCACGCGTCCCCTGTTGAGGACCAGGACGGCGTCGCTTAGCGCCGCAGCCTCCTCCACGTAGTGGGTGGTCAAGACCACGGTCGCCCCGCGCTTCTTGAGCTCAGACACGGCGTTCCACACAAGCCTCCTGGAGTAGACGTCTAGGCCCGTGGTGGGCTCGTCGAGAAACACCACCTCGGCGTCTGCGGCAAACACCGCGGCGACGAGAACCCTCCTCTTCATGCCGCCCGAGAGGGCGTCCACCTCCCTGTTTCGGACCTCCCAAAGCCCGAACACCTGCAGAACCTCCCTTGTCCGCCGCCTGGCCTCCCTCAGCGAGAGGCCGCGCAGGAGCAGATAGCTGAGGACGAATTCATACGGCGTCAGGAAGTCTATAGGCCGGCTCTCTTGGGGCACCGCCGCTATTACCTTCCTCACCTTCTCCGGCTCCTTCACCACGTCGAACCCAGCCACGAGGGCCCTGCCCTCGCTGGGCATAAGCTCCGTCGTCAATATCCTCACCAGCGTCGTCTTGCCGGCGCCGTTGGGCCCCAGAACCCCCAGCACAATGTTTCTCCCAACCTCAAACGTAACGCCCCGCAACGCCCAGAAATTGCCATATCTCCTCCCAACGTCTTGACACACAATCACTTGTGTACTTCCGGTTCCTCCTTAATAAACCTTGAAACTTTTAAATAGCGGAGAGAAAAGCCGCCTATGAGAACTGTCGCCTACGTGCTGAGCGCGGTTGCTTTGATACTCGGCGTGGTGTATATGATAAGCACCTTATCGACGCCGTCGCTCGACCCGCTGATCTACGCCCGCGACCTCGCCACATCCATCGCCGCCATCGCCGTCGGCGTAGCGGCGCCCATCCTACTCAGGAAGTTCTCCGCTGCAGAGGCCGCCTAGGCCATATAGACCCTCCGCCGGGGGTCCGTGGGGTCCACCACTGACCGGACAAGCCCAGCCGACCTCAGCCTCTCCAAGGCGTGCCGCACCGTGCGCGGCGAGAGGCCCGTCAGCGACACGATCTCCGAAGCCGTCAAGGGCCCTCTCTCCTCCAGGATCTTCCGCAACAGTAGAGCGCTTGGGGGTAGCCGCGGCGTCGGGCCCTCCCTCTGAACCCGGATAAGCAACTTGGCGGTCCCCGCGTGCCTCACAACCGCCGAGTCGCGGTACTTGACCCTCTCGGCGCCGTCTCCAATTAGCAATATGTCGGACCTGCTCCTGGCTCCCCTTAGCTCCACCTCGGCGTCGGCTGGGAAGACGTGCGGCGGCCTCCTCAACATGGAGTTCACAGGCACCACCTCCACCACTTGCGCAGACGTATGTATCACCGGGCCTCCCGCCGAAAGCGCATAGGCTGTGGAGCCCACCGGCGTGGACACTAGACAGCCGTCTCCCATGTCGTTGAAAATAAACTCTCCATTGACGTAGAGAGAATACCGTACCACTGCGGCGGGCTCCGCGGCGAGCAGAGCCACCTCATTTATGGCCACGACCCGCTGCCCCCCGCTCTCGGCCACCAGCCTCATGGCGTCTACAGCCTTGAACTCCAGCTCCGGCAGAAGCGATAGCTCCCTCAGCTCCATCGCCGCCAGCTTGGCGTCCACCCCCGGCGGCGAGACGCCCAAGACGGGCCTATCCTCCGTCCTCAGCGCCCTCAAGATGTCGCGGTCGCGTCCATACACCGCCACCACGGCGGCGCCCCTCCGCACCTCCACCCCCACGCGCCTCAACGCCTCGGCCAACACGGAGCTGTCCGTCTCCACCTCCGCGACTTTCACACCTCCTTTACCTGTATACACTTAAAAATTTGCCGGATCCCCCGGCACCGCGCCGTTTATAGGTACAAGTTTTGACCTGTATACACTTTTAAAAAGGGCCAAGCCCCCTCTCATGATCTCCGAGAGGAGGCTCATAATCCTCTCCGGCGTCGGGTGGCTTTTCGACGCCATGGACGTCCTCCTCCTCTCCTACCTGCTGTTAGCCGCCGCGCCAGAGCTCAAGATGGGCGTGTCCGAGCGTGCGGCGGTGATACTGGCCAACAACCTCGGCATGTTGATTGGCGCCTCGCTCTTCGGAAGGCTTTCAGACGTGGCGGGGCGGAGGGCTGTGTTTATGACTACTCTGCTCCTCTACAGCCTCGCCACCGGCGCCACAGCCTTTGTGCGGAGCCACCTGGAGCTCGCCGCCGTGCGGTTCATCGCCGGGCTTGGCCTTGGAGGCGAGTTGCCAGTGGTGGCGTCTTACGTCTCGGAGCTGTCGCCGCCGGAGAGGAGGGGGAGAAACGTGGTGCTTCTAGAGAGCTTCTGGTCTCTGGGCGCCTTGGCGGCGGCCGCCGTCGCCTATTTCCTCTTCCCGGCCCTCGGCTGGAGAAACGCCATGTTGCTACTGGCCGCCACGGCCCTCTACGCCGCAGTTATCAGGGGCACCCTGCCGGAGCACAAGCCGCAGAGGAGGGCGGCGCTGAGCATATACGCCTACTTCAGGCGGCTCGCCCCGACGTGGTACATCTGGTTCGTCCTGGCCTTCGGCTACTACGGCATCTTCCTCTGGCTACCAACCATCTTGGTGCGGGAGCGGGGGCTCACCGTGCTCCAGTCCTACGAGTTTATGCTGGTCACCACGCTGGCCCAGCTACCGGGCTACTTCGCCGCGGCTCTTCTCGTGGAGAGCGTCGGCAGAAGGCCCGTCGCCGCCGTCTTCTTCGCCGCGTCTGCCCTCTCGGCCCTCGCCTTCGCCTACAGCCAGGGGCCAGCCCAGCTGTACCTCGCCGCCCTGGCGCTGAACTTCTTCAACCTCGGCGCCTGGGGCGTGGTCTACGCCTACACCCCAGAGCTCTTCCCAGACCACGTGAGGGGGGCCGCCACGGGCTCCGCCGGATCGGTGGCGAGGCTGGGCATGATACTAGGCCCCATGCTCTACCCAGCCATGGGCCTCTCGTCGCTACTGGTCGTCACGGCGCTGTGGCTCTCCGTGCCAATAGCCGTGTATGCACTGCCGGAGACCAGGCACCGCCGCGCCGCGGAGGACACGACCTCCAGAAGCGCCCACTCGCCGTCGGGAAGCCCCTCGTAGACAAGCCGCCCACACAGCCACACTCTAGGAGGCTCGCCCCCCGGCACCTCCACCACAGCCCTCACCCCCACCTCCCACAGAAACTCCCAAACCTCCCTCACCCACTTCAACAAAGTATCTAGGTGGTAGCTAGACCCCTCAAGCACCAAGACCAGAAACACACCTCCCAAGACCCCATATTTAACAGCTTTAAGCCGCCCTCTGCGCGCGATGCGCCGTGGACAGCCGCGTCGAATAATTTATAAGCAGGGCCGGAGTGTTATATGTGCTGAGGCAGGCAGCTTTCGGCCTTCTCCTCTTTATGCTGGCGCTCTTAGTGGTTGCTGGGTGGCTTGAGGTGTGGGACATCGCACTAAGGCTGGGGGGCGCCTACGCCGTGTCTGTAATCTGGGATGTCTTCGGCCCAGACGCATACCGCGAGCTCGGCAGACTGCTGGAGAGCCGCGGCTACATCTACCAGCCGGTGGGCGGCGTCCCAGGCGGCGTAGTTGTATACGGCGACGTACGCCCCATAGCCGAGGATGTCGTGCAGTACGGAGGACCCATCACCGTCTACACCAGAGACTTCTACATCCCTCTCTGGGGGCCCGCGGGCGTGGGCGTGGCGAGCCTCGCTGCGGCCCAGCTCTTCTCGGCTCTGGTCTCCGCCGCCCTGCTGGCTGTTGCTTGGTACGTCTTCTCCAGGAAACTGCTGAGGTTCCCCGCGGCGCTTTTAATCGCGGCGCTCCCCACGGCGCCTGTCCTCCTAGAGACACAGCCCTCCGCTGGTCAGTTCGACAAGCTCGCCGTCTTCCTTGGGGCCGCGGCGCTTCCGCCTACGCTCCTCGTCTGCGGGCTCCTCCTGTCGCGCCTCAGGAGGCGGTAACGAAAAGCATATATGTAGCCCGCGCTGTGGAGTTGTGAGCATGGAGCTGGATTGGCAGAGACTTGAGGAGGTGGTGACCAGAGCCGTACTGAGGGCGAGGTCTGAGGAGATGAAAGAGGTGGCCGAGGCCCTGAAGCTCCTCGCCAGCTACATGAAGGAGGGCTTCGAAAAGACGTTCAAAACCCTTGAGGAGCACACCAACATATTGCAACAGCACACCAGTTTATTACAACAGCATTCCAAACTATTGGAAGAACATTCTAAACTGCTGGAGAGGCATGAGAAAAGGCTGGAGGAGCTGGCTAGGGCTGTGGGCGAGCTCAAGGTGGCTGTGGGCTCCCTGGGGAGGAGGTGGGGCAGGGATCTTGAGAGGACTGTTCTGGAGCTTTACCGCCACGCGCTGGAGGAGAGGGGGGTGGAGCCCGGGAGGGTAGATAAGTTTGTTTACACGGACGTAGACGGGAGGTTCTACAGGAGGGGCGCCAGGATTGAGGTGGACGTGTACATACACGACGGAGCGATGTACCTGGTGGAGGTTAAGTCCCACGCCGAACTCGACGACGTGGAGTGGTTCTACGAGAAGGCTGGTATAGTGGAGAAGATACTGGGGAGGAAAGCCGCCAAGCTCATCATCGTCGCCGTGAACATAGACAAGGAGGCGCTACAACGAGCCCAGGAGCTCGGCATAGAGGCGGTATACGGGGCAGTCATAGAGTGACCTCCTCCCCGCCCTAAAGGGCGAGACTTTGTTTGTAACTACACCAGCTCCTCTAGCCGCCTCCCCGCGCTTTCTACGCCTTTGGCGTACCAGAGGGCGGCCACGGCCGCTCCTAGGGCCCACAGGGCTGTGAGTAGCGCGAAGAAGGGCCCGGCCCCGAGGACCCCCTCTGTGAAGACCGCCGCCGCGTTTATGAGCCAAGCAGACGCCGTGACTATGCCCACCGCCGTTGAGCGCACCGCCGTGGGGAAGAGCTCAGCCTCCAGCACGCTGACGGCGGCCCAGGCCCACTCGGAGAACACCAAGTTTAGAAACAGCACCGCGAGGTACAGCTGGGCAGCCGCTCCGTGGACTGCGGCCAGGGCAACCGCCGTGGCTAGGCCGCCCACGAAGGCGGAGAGGAAGGCTAGACGCCTAGAGCGGTCTATGAGGGGCAGAAGGAGGAAGGCGCCCACCGCCGCGCCTGCGTTGGCGACGGCGACGTTGAGGGGGGCCAGCTCGGCGCCGTAGGCGAAGCCAGGGGCGTAGGGGAGGTAGTATGCGGCTATGTTGTAGGTGAGGAGCTGGGCGGTGAAGGCGGCGGCGAATACGGCGGCGCGGCCCCAGTAGCCGCTCAGCGACTTCCTCTCCTCCTCCCTCGGCGGAGGCTCCACGCCGTATTTCTCCACCAGCGCCTTGGCCTCGGCCTCTCTGCCCCGGGCCGCCAGCCAGCGGGGCGACTCGGGGATGTGGAGCCTGGCGATGAGGACCAAGGCGGCTAGGGCCACCGCGGTGAGGAAGGTGTAGAACACGGCGGTGCGGGGGTCGGCGGCCAGCTCGGCGTATTGAAGGGCGAGGGCGGCTATGACTGCGGCGCCGATGTTCCAGAAGTTTGTGGCGAGCATGAGGGCGGCGCCTCTGCGGCGCGGCGGAGAGAACTCCGCCAATGCGGCGTAGGCAGGTCCCACCTCGCCCCCGACGCCGAAGTTGATAAGAGAGGTGGAGAGGACGGCTACGGCTAGGTCTAGGGCGCTGGCCCAATATGCAAGGGCGAACCAGAGGGCTCCTGCCGTGTATATGGCTAGGGAGGTTATTAGGCCCAGCCTCCTCCCCACGACGTCCCCCAGCCGGCCCAGCGCCGCCGCGCCAAGCATAAACGCTATAGAGTTCACGGCGAAGATGACAGCGGCGTTTTGGGCCAGGTCTGGGAGGAGGAATATCGTTGTTGGGACCAGGCTGAAGAGCACGCCGTCGAGGAAGAAGCTTGCGGACACCACGGCGAAGAGAACCCAGTGAACCCTCCTCCAACCGTCCATAAAGCCCTAATCTAATCCATATAAATATATTTTCCAAAAAATCTTTTATACCACCTTCATTAGCTGTTTATGGCCACGGAGACGTTGAGGAGGTGGGCCGACCCCATATGGGAGAAGATCTTTAGGCATCCCTTCGTCGAGGAGGTGTACAGGGGGGATCTGCCCATCGAGAAGTTTAGGTATTACCTACTGCAGGACTACAACTACCTCGTCAACTTCGCCAAGGCCCTCTCCCTGGCGGCGGCCAAGGCGCCTACCGTCCAGCTGATGAAGGAGACGCTTGCGTTGGCGTATGGCACTGTGACTGGGGAGATGGCTAACTACGAGGCCCTCCTTAAAGAGGTTGGGCTAACTCTTGAGGACGCTGAGAGGGCGGAGCCCAACTTCTTAAATGTCAGCTACATGTCCTACCTCCTCTCCGTCTGTTCGCTAGAGGGCTTTTATCAATGCATGGCGGCGACTCTGCCGTGTTTCTGGAGCTACGCAGAGATTGCAGAACGCCGCAGAGACGCCCTCCAGCGCAACCCGGTCTCAGTGTATAGGAGGTGGGCCTCTGTATACCTCTCCGACGACTACCTCGGCCTCGTGAGGCGGCTCAGAGAGGTGCTGGACTCCTCAGGCCTCTCGGCGGAGGCGCTGTGGCCCTACTTCAGACAAGCCTCAGTTTACGAGCTACAGTTTTGGCAGGCGGCGTATGAAGGTCATTGAGACGCTTAGAAGAGAGCTAGAGCCTCTGAATAGGGAAATCGCTGAGGCGCTGAGACCTTCGCGGGAGGCCCTTTTGTCTTTTGCGGCCAACCAGCTCTACATAGTGCCCCACGACTTAAAGGCCCTCTCGGCGGCGATGGCCAAGGCGAGGGAGCCTAACGAGTATAGATTCGTTAAGACGTTGATAGACGGCGACTATGCCGCCCTGGAGGCGTTGAGGGAGCTGGCGGAGGAGCTGGGGGTGAAGTTCCGCTGGGAGTCCGTGGACCCCGCCGCCGTGGCTTACACCCACTTCCGACCCCCTGTGGGAGCAGATCTTTAGGCATCCCTTCGTCGAGGAGGTGTACAGGGGGGATCTGCCCATGGAGAAGTTTAGGTACTACAACCGAAAGCCCCGCCCTTTAGGGCGGAGGATGCGGTTCGTCAAAGTTTTTATGGGTGGTGGGGACATGGAAAAGGTGAGAAGGGCTGTTGCCGTGGAGGTTGAGAGCCCGCCGCCTGAGCTCTACGCCGTGGAGGAGCCGTATCGGAGGATCATGGAGGAGGTAGCCGCCTACGTCGCAGAGAGGGGGAGACTGGAGAAGGAGAAGTACAACGAGCTGTACCACCGCTTCAGAAAGCAGTACCCCTTGCCCGCCCAGCTGATCCAGCAAGCCATAAACCAAGGCGTAGAGACCGGCAAGTCGTTTCTAGAGGCAAAAAGAAACGGCCGAGTCCACAAACCCTACCCCGAGGTGGGGCGGGTTTCGATAAGATTCGCCAAGGACAGCTGGAGCTACAAGAAAGCAATCAGCTCTGCGGCTCCCGTCCGGCTGGGGCTGTCTCTCCTCGGCGGGAGGAGGGAGGTTTGGATTAAGCCGCATAGGAGGTTCTGGCTCTACTGGTGGAAAGTTCTGCGCAGAGAGGCTGGACTCGCCTCCACGCTGATTCTAAAGCGGAGACGGAATAAGTGGTATGCAGTGTTCATCTTTGATGTGGCACCTGAAAGGAAGCCTCCGGCGGAGGTTGTTGCCTTCGACGTAAACGAAAACTCGGTAGCAGTCGCCAAGGTGAGTCTGCTCTCGACGGTAGATGCCGTGGCGCGGTGGAACTGGCGTTATGTAGACCCCGCCGTCTACTCCATAAAGACAGACTTTGGCAGGCTTGCGAAGAGATACGAGGCGGTTAGAAACGCTAAGCTTGAGGAGCTGAAGCGTAAGTACCCCTTCGCGGGTAGAGATGAGGAGGAGAGGAGACAAAACGTCGCAGATACAAGAGAGTACAAGAAATTCGCAAGGAGGCTTAGGGAGAGGAGACGGAAGGAGGGCCGGGTGAGGCAGATCGCCCGCGAGGTGGCGAAAAGCCCCGCCGTGATAATAACCGAGGAGCTTGGCAAAAACCCACAAGAGGAAATGATCGGCGTTGAGGAGAAGGCGAAAAAAGGCGCAAAGAAGAAGGTGAAGAAGAGGGAGCTGAGGCACCGCATCAAGCAGACGCCGTTCAAAAAGCTGATAAGGGCCGTGGAGGACAAGGCGAGGGGGACTGGCTCCGCGGTCTTCTACGTCTCCAGCTTTAGAAACAGCAAGGTGTGCCCTATCCACTTCGCGCTCTTGAGGGACAACGGCAATTGGCATGCTTTGCACTGCCCCCGCGGCCACGTCGTGGATAGAGACGCGGCGGCGGTGTTAAACATGCTGTGGAAAACCACCCCCACAGGATGGGTGAAGGCCGTATGGTGGGACTTGAAAGAGACGAAGAAGAGGCTAGAGAAGGGAAGAGGACTTATGCCAAAGGACATGGCGAAGAAGAGAAATCCGCTTGTCCCATGGCCCATCGTGCGCGCCGTCTGGGTCTCGCTCAGATCGCTAAGGGCCAGCCCCCAGTGGCCCGCAGTGCTGGCCCGGGCCGCCCCCATGACCCCCGCCCAAGGCGCCGATGAAGACGGGGCGAGGGCGCCTCCCCGCCCAAGGGGGACCCCCGCCCTTTAGGGCGAGGAGGAGGTCAGTGTATGGCGCCTCTTGTGCATACCAGGGCGCATGCGCCGCAGCCTGTACATGTGGGGAGTATCTGGGGGGCGCCGGCGTGGGAGGGGGCTATGGCGGGACACGCGGTTTTTAGGCAGTCGCCGCATTTATCGCATAGAGCCGGGTTTACCGTGTACAGCCGCTTTTCGTAGCTGTAGCCAGCTACCCGGCTTCTGAAAAGGTTGCAGGGGTCTCCAGGCTCGTCTAGCACAACTGCGTATCCCCCCATCTCGATAAGCCGCTGGGTTGCGTAGTCTCTGGTCTTTACCAGAGCCACCACGGGGCCTGCCTTGTAGCCTCCCGTGAGTATCCCAAGCGCCAACGCGCCTGCCTTGAGCGGAGGTAGGTAGACGTCGACGATCTCTGCTACTTCGCTTACTGCGTGGCTTGTGGGCACGACCATGTAGTCCGGCGGCGGCGTTGTGTTGGGCTGTAGCCTTACGTCTGAGACGACGATTGGCACCGCGTCTAGCGTTTTTAACTCTCTGAAGAGACACGCCATCAGGGGGAGGAGTCTGTGGCCCACCTCCGGCTTTTCCCCCTCCCTTGCCCAGCGCCACGGCTTCATGTAGTGTTTGTTGAAGGTGGAGACCCGCCGCCTCGTGGCGGCGGGGGTTGGCCCCTCGTAGCCGACGGGGGTTGAGAAGATCTCCGAGTGGTCCACGGCCTTTTCAACGTCGTTGAAACATGGGAGGTTGGGTGGACATGGAGATATGAGGAGGGCGCCCCACACAGACTCTTTAGCCGCCTCTAAAGCCTCCCTGCTTGGCCTGGCCTTAACCAGCGCCTGTCTGAAGGTTATGGAGAGCCCCACCGCCACGGCGAGCTTCTCGTCGTCGCCATACGCCGGGTCATCGATGATGAACTCCACCATGTCTATAACCTGAGCTTTATTACCAGTTTTTTCAACGCCTCTTTCTCGGCGGGGAAGTGGTCCAGCGGCTTTGGTCCGTTGAGCCTCACCCAGAGACATTTCTCAGATAGGTATATGTCGCCGGTTTTTAGGTTGAGCACCAGCGGGTACATCCTGCAAGAAAGCGGCTTTTTCTCGTGTATGGTGCACTTGCCTTTGAAGAAGGGGCACCACCCCTCGATTACCCACTTGTACAGCTTCACGCCGTTGTGCTCGCCGTAGGGCACGAACCTAAGCTTTACTCCTATTCTCCCGGCTTCCTGCGTCAAGGTCCGTACCTCGTCCTCCAGCACCACAGGCATGTCTTCAAAGCCTTCAAACTTGCAACAGTCCGAGGGGCAACCTATTGGACAGGCAAACACGGCGAAATCCTGGGGATGGTTTAAAAACCATACTGTGTTTATAAAGATAGAGATATCTCTTGTCAATCATCTATTTACGTACAGATAAGCTGGCTGAGGTATTAGTAAATTTACTTAACTTAAATAACCCCTCAATCTATGTTGTATTCCCCATGGTCGCTTTTTGGAACTTTAAAGATCGATCTATAAACATATAAAGAAATCTTTAAATAAATATCTGTATCGGACCCCCATGAAGAAAGAGAAGAAGGAGGAGAAGAAAGAAGAGAAAAAGAAATAACCGTAGTGCGCTAAGATTTTTAAATCCCCCTTTCTTTTTCCCTCCATGGTTAAGGTCATCGATGTTGGGAGAGTTGTGGTTAAGGTTTTGGGCAGAGAGGCTGGTAGGAAGGCTGTCGTGGTAGATGTCGTGGATGAGAGCTACGTCGTGGTTACGGGCCCGAAGTCTCTTACTGGAGTGAGGCGGAGGCGGGTGAACATAAACCACATAGAGCCGACGGACAAGAGGGTTGAGATAAAGAGGGGCGCCTCCGACGAGGAGGTGTTGAAAGCCGTCGAGGCCGCCGGCCTGGTCGAATACATGCGGGAGAGGGTGAAGCCGCAGTTCTTCGGCATAACCAAGGCCGAGGTTAGGTGAAGTGCGGAAGTAGAGAGGTTTTTGTAAAAACCCAGGAGGGGACCAACCCGGAGTGGGGCAGGCCGCCTTCTCAAAGACCTGCCGAGGAGCACATAAGGTACTCGCTTGTGTTGCTTGACAAGCCGCGGGGGCCCAGTAGCCACGAGGTGGCCGCCTGGGTGAAGAAGATCCTGGGCGTTGACCGGGCCGGCCACGCGGGGACTCTGGACCCGAAGGTCTCCGGCGTCTTGCCCATCGCCGTCGCGGAGGGCACCAAGGTCCTCATGGCTCTTTCTAGGTCCGACAAGGTGTATGTGGCCGTGGCGAAGTTCCACGGCGATGTAGATGTCGAGAGGCTGAGGGCTGTTTTGCAAGAGCTCCAAGGCGCAATATATCAGAAGCCCCCTCTCCGCTCCGCGGTGAAGAGACAACTTAGAACCAGGCGCGTGTATTCGCTAGAGCTACTCGAGGTTGATGGGAGGTATGCCGTGATAAAGATGCACGTGGAGGCTGGGACTTATGCGCGTAAGATTATCCACGACATAGGAGAGATCTTGGGCGTGGGGGCGAACATGAGGGAGCTGAGGCGCGTGGCTGTGTCTTGCTTCGCTGAGGACGAGACTGTGACTTTGCAAGACGTGGCTGACGCGTACTACGTCTGGAGGAAATACGGCGACGACACCTACCTACGAAGGGTGCTTCTGCCTATTGAGGAGGTAGCGCGTCACCTGCCCAAAATCTGGGTTAGAGACAGCGCAGTCGACGCCTTGTGCCACGGCGCGCCGCTGGCGGCCCCGGGGGTTGCCAAGTTCGAAATCCCGTTTTCACGGGGAGAGCTAGTTGCGCTTTTCACGCTTAAGGGGGAGCTCATAGGTGTAGGCAGGGCGCTTGTAGACGGCGAAGAAGTTAAGAAGATGGAGAAGGGCCTCGTCGCGCGGACCGACAGAGTTGTGATGCGCCGCGGTACGTATCCGCCCATGTGGAGGAAAGGGGGTAAGACATAAAAATAGCTAAGTATTAATTACCGTGGGACAACGTCCGCCTATACGCCGCATTGTAATCGACGCCGCGATACCAACGAAGGGTATTACGATAGTAGACGTGGCGAAGGAGCTGTATAAGGTAGAGGGCGTCAAGGCCGTCCGCGTAACTGTAGACGACGTAGACGTAGACGTGCTCGGCCTTGCCATAGTGGTGGAGGGTGTGGACATAGACTACGGCGAGTTGGAAGAAGCCCTTGAGAAGGTGGGCGGAGTTGTGCACTCAATAGACGAGGTGGTGGTCGGCGAATACATACCTGAGGCGGGGGCAACGACGTGAGGTACCTGGTCCTCGGCGCGATAGACGGGATAATTACCGCAGGTACGCTCTCCGCCTCGCTGATACTCAGAGGAGGGGCTGTCGATATGCAACTCGCCCTTTCTCTATCAGTCCTCGTGGCCTCTATAAACGCCCTCACGGTATTCGTGGCGGAGTTCTCGCACCAGATGAAAGAAGTCCGCGAACTCGCCTACAAGCTGTCGCTTAGAGAAGAGCGCGTCGGATGGACGCTTATCCACAGCCGCGCGCTCTACGCCACGTTGAGATCCGCGTTGTCTAACTTCACAGCGTCGTTTCTCGGCGCCGCCTCGGTCTTAATCCCGGCGTATTACGCGCCGCATGCCGCGTTGCTGGCAATCGCCGTAGCTGTTGTGGCCGCCAGCTATCTGCTAGCCGGAGGGTCCTGGGCCGAGTTTCTGGAATTCGCCGCGATGGCCTCCCTGGCTATAGCCCTCGGGCTCTTAATAGGGCTGGCCTTTCCAGTAATTACTTAAATACACCTGGACGAACACATGTGGCCACGCTCCCCGTAGAGTATCTAAGAACCACCCGGCTATTCAGAGAGAAGGTAGGCGGCGTAGAGATAATCTCCTTCGAGGTGCCAACCCATAAATACTTTTCGAGAAACGAAATACCTTATCTAGCCACGGCGCTGGAAGTCGATTTTAGGAAGCTGGAAAACATGATCTCAGACATGAAGTACGGCCGTGTGGTGGTTGAGAAGCTGTGGGCGTATAGGCTAGATGCAGACATGATACGAGAAAGCAAAAAAGTCCTGCTCCCCGACTTAGCCAACAACCCGGTAGACGGCGAGGTGGACGAGCTTGAAGACTTCAAGATCCTAAAGATACACATCGGAGAGCTGAGGGAATATGTGAGGATCCTCGTCAAGCCGCTACAAGGCTACAAAGAAGTAATAATCTACAGGAAGCCGCCGCACCCAGCGTTTGTAAGATACGTGGCGTATCTCTAGCCCTACGGCGTTTAGAAACACATTAATACCTCGGCCAACGGCGAGTTATGAGGATCGCTGTTGTGGGCATCGGCGGATGGGGCAAGAACCATCTTCGGGTGGCGGCTTTACTCAAGGGCGAAGACCTAGTCGACGTGGTATATGCCGTTGACATCGACGAGGGGAGGCTGAGGTGGGCGGAGAAGACGTATGGCGCCGTGCCCATCAAGGGCGTGGAAAACGCCGCCAACCTAGACGTAGACGCCGCGATAGTGGCGACTCCCACGACGCTCCACGCGGCCCACGCCTCGCTTTTCCTCTCGAGAGGCATCCCGACGCTCGTGGAGAAGCCCTTCGCGGCGACTCTGCAGGAGGCTTACCAGTTGCTTGACGCCGCCGGCAGAACCGTCGTGACCACGGGCTACCTACTGCGGTTTCACCAGGGCGTCAGATACGTGAAGAACAACCTCCAAAAGCTGGGCCGCTTCTTGACGGCATACGGCAAGAGGACTTCTAGATGGCCTCTGAGGCCGGGCGACGTAGGCGTGGTGAAGGACCTCGCCATACACGACATAGACCTCGTCACCTACATCACAGGCAGACGCGCCTCCGCCGTCTACGCCTCGGGGGGCTCCACCAGGGGGACTTATGAGGACCATGCACAGATATTCGCGCAATACGACGGAGCCTCAGCGCTCTACGAGGCCAACTGGCTCACGCCGTATCGCTTCAGGAAGATGGAAATAACGGGCGACCAGGGAATCTTCGCCGTGGACTTCGCGACAGACGACGTATATTTCTACGGCGAAGAGGGGGTGTACCGGCCCAGGCTGGAGATGGCGGAGCCCCTACTTCTGCAAGACCGCGAGTTCTTAAGAGCGGCCTCGGGCAGGGGAGGAGAGGTCGTAGACAGGGGGGACATCCTCTACACGATGAAGTTCTGCGAAGCCGCGGTGTCTTCCATAAAGACAGGCAAGGTGGTCCACCTGGAGGAGCTTTAACAAGTAAACTTCGCCTATTCTACACACTGCGGTTTTTAAACACAAGGAAGAAGAGCCATGAAGCCAGGCGAGGAGCTTAGCCTCCACGAAATAGAGAAGCTTGACCTCGGCGAGGACTTCAAGCTCGTCCTCTCGCGGGTGTTAGGCGGGGCAAACGTCTACATAGTCGGGCCGCCAGGAAGCGGCAAGACCGCCATGTTGAGAAAACTCGGGCTGTACCTGGCGCGGATAGGCAGAGACGGGCTGTACCTTAAGCTGGAATGGGTTAAATACGGCTGGGGGCTCTCGGACTACCTAAGACACTACGGCGAGAAGGCCCGGGAGCTGGCCGGGCTCTCCGGCGACGGCGTAATACTCCTAGACGACGGCGAGTTGCTGTGGAAATACGGCGCTGTGTACAGGAATCTGGTGAGGGACATAAAGGGCAGGCAGGTGGTGGCGGCCTTCAGAGAATTCGACGTAGACACAGCGACGATTCTCTTCGGAGACGGCTTCGCCATTTATCTCCAGCGCCAGCAAGCCGCCGCGCCGGCGGCCAAGGCCCCGCTCGGGCTAGGCTTTCTCGGCAAGACCAGCGAGATCATCGTATTATAGCAACAGTCGCCAATAGGTTGTTAAGCCCGTGAAGGGCGGCGGCCGACACAAAGCCGCCTTTTCTAAACGCGTAGGTGAGTATTACGCCGTAGAGGAAGTAAAGCGGTAGAAGAGCCGGCAGGCCGTGCACCAGGGCGAAGGCAAGCGAGTTGCCCACGTACCCAACCAGCGGCCCCGCCCTCCTCTCCAGCTCTGTGTAGAGGAGGACCCTGAAGAGAGCCTCCTCCACCACAGGCGCCAGCACCACCGCGGTGGCTACAAAGTAAAGCCTCCAGTGGGGGCAGGAAGACATCACCTGGGCTAGGGCCTCCACGAGAAAGCTGTAGCCCCGAAGCAACGGCTCCAGAGCCAGCTCCACGGCCCAGACCCCCGCCAACATCGCAAGCGCGGCCAAGAAGTACTTCGGCCTAAGGTAGAGATAGCCCTTTGCGTAATACGCGACGGGGAGGAGGACCAGGTAGGCCGCCGCCATGGAGGCCGGAAGGTTGCAATAAGGTACAAGCAATGCGGCGAGGCCCATCGCTATAAACATAAGAGGCAACGCCAACGCGATTACGACGAGACGCATCGAAATTTATATAATGTGAGGTTTAAAAACTGTGGCCATCTACGTAGCCGCCACCGCCATAGGCCGACGGAGGTTCTTCATAGACCTCACTAACTGGGACAGGTTGGAGAGGTACCACAAGCCCTTCCTAGTAAACACCGGCTGGCCTGAGGGGCTTGCCGGGGGCGTCGTCGATATTGGGAGGTACATGGAGGAGCTGTCGCAGATCTACAAAGAGGCAGCGGAGGCTACAAACAGATCGCAGAGGGAGTTTGTAAAAGCCGCCGCCAAGATCTGGACCTTGAGGTTCATACTGCCAACGCGCGTGGAGGTGGACCAAGCCGCGTTGCGCGAGACGAGGACCTACTGGGAGATCAAGAACCACATAGAAGACGTGGTGGGGAAGAGATTCGGCCCCTGGGGCGAGGTATACGCCGGCTGGGTCAACGTGGAGACAAGAGACAAGGCGGTTTACGTCGGCGGGAGACCCTCGCTGGGGCACACATACCTCCACCTCATCGGGGTGCTTGAGTTGTAGAGATCTCCGCCCTGCCGCCAAATTTAGCGATGAGAAGCTGTTTCAGCCGCCCCACGGCGGCCTCGACAAGCGCCTCTGCCCTCCGCCTATCCTCGGCGCTTGCGTAGATGTGGATGTGCAACAGCGGCGCCTCCACTTCAAAGCCCTTGGGGTGGGACTTTACATACAGCGCGGGGTCCATCCTCATAACTTCGCGTATAACCGGGGCGACGTCTGCCTCGGGCACCCCCCTGACCACCAGCACCTGCTCTGCGAAGTAGACAGGCGGCCCCCTAGATCTGAGCACAGGCTCGACATAGCCCTCAAATATGGCCTCCATTTCGCGGGGGACGCCGGGCAACAGCACCACGACCCTCCCCCCATGTTCGTAGAGTATGCCTGGCGCCGTGCCCACGGGGTTGGGAAGCGGCTTGGCGCCCGGCGGCATCATGGCCATCTTCTCACGCTCAGGAGTCAAGGGGTACCCCCTAGCCTCATACTTCTCCTTAACCATCCTCAAAGCCTCTTGGTTAACTACAGGCTCAACGCCGAGCGCCTTGCAGAACGCTAGGTTCGTAATGTCGTCTGGCGTAGGGCCGAGGCCCCCCGTCGAGATGACCACGTCAGCCCTCCCCAGCGCCTCCCTGAAGACCTCGACTATGTCGCCCTCCTCGTCCGGCACCACGACCACCCGCCTGACAGAGTACCCCAGGTGGGTAAGCTTGGAGGCCAGCCACGCCGCGTTTGTGTTCACCACGCGTCCAATTAATAACTCATTTCCTACCGAGAGGATCCAGGCAACGCCTTTGCCCATGTAGTAAGCTACTTAGAGGCTTTAATCTCTTCCCGTATAACCACAAAAAGCCCCAGGAGCGTCACCGCGATGCCGATGGCCTGCAGGGGCAACGCCACGCCCTGGGCGCCTAACGTGACCGTTCCCGTGGGCACCTCCCCCAATATGGGGACCGCCAGCAACGTGGCGCCCATCGGCTCCCCGAGGGTGCTGGCGGCGATAGTCACCGCGCGGTACCTCCCCAGCAGGTAGTTAAATACGGTGTGTCCGAACATCATGGGGATCGAGGCGATTAGGAGAAACATAAAAAAGGTATGCCAGTCGTAACTCACCAAGTTTATATGTAGCGCGAGACCCACACCTAGTGAGACAAGCGCCGCAGTTCCATACGCCACCGCCACGTAGCCCAAGGTTCCCACCGACGCCCTCACCACGCGCCCCATGGCTAGGTAGCCGGCGAAGGAAAGTGCCCCCACTACGGCGAGTAGATCTCCCAAGAGACCCCCGGGGGAGAAGGTGATAAGTATCGCGCCGACCGTCGTAGCCAAGACGCCGGCCGCTGTGGCTCTGTTTATCCGCTCCCCCAAGGACCTGGAGAGGAGCAACATGACTATGGGGTGTATGTTTACAAGCGTCGTGCTGGCCGCCACAGTGGTTAAAAAGAGAGAAGGTATCCAGCTGAGGAAGTGCACTGCAAGAAAAACACCGGAGAGCAAAGAATATGTCAAGTCGCGCCCCCGCGGTAGCTCCAGTCCCTTGACGGCCCCTGCGGCGAGGACTATAAACGTGGCAAACGCCAGCCTCCAGAAGGTGATGGCTACGGGGTCCGCCGGGGTTAGCCTGATGAGTATAGATGCGCTTGATATGGCCAACACGCCGACGGGAAGAAGCCAAAACACAGCCAATCCGTAACGCTTATTTATACACAACTCGGCCCGTCCATGGAGTTTCCAGACGTGGAGCTTGAGGCGCATACAGGGGAGAGGGTG
>Ga0079998_109154_pt1 | contig 26503 bp, 20 predicted proteins | sample PerSpoBPS_BMetaG_FD_69201 | JGI IMG/M metagenome (GOLD analysis project Ga0079998, IMG submission 69201) | Thermal spring microbial communities from Yellowstone National Park, Wyoming, USA - Perpetual Spouter B (PS_B) MetaG (SPADES assembly)... | ecosystem: Environmental > Aquatic > Thermal... | reverse complement strand
GCCGCTGTGATGGCGCGCCCGCCCGCAGGGCGGGCGCGCCATCTCCTCTTCACCTTAATAGAGCCTTGGCCTCAAAATGGTATTAGGGTCCTACATTCATAATTCGTAGCGTCTGAGCGCCTCCACTCTTTTCTGGCTTTAGCACTACTAGATACATAGCGGTTGCTTGGCCTGTCAAGAGCCGTTCGGAAGTCCCCTCTTTTCCCACCCAGAGGGTTTTATGCTCTATGAGGTGCCCCTGCATGTCGTATATTTCCAGTCCTACCTTTTGCGGCTCTGAGGAAAAGACCCATAAAGTACTTCCATAGAGGTAAGCGTTGAGTCGGGGGGCCTGAGCCTGAGGAAGCGCATTGGCGGTGTCTATGGTATCGGGTGGAGGGGTATAACGTTCCACGATAAGGTCGTCTATGTAGATGTTATTGCCCCAGCCGGTTTGGCCTTCTATGCGGAGACGGACGCCCCGTATGCCCCGAAAGGCGGATAGCCGCACTGTATCCCGCTTCCAAGTAGCACTATCGGGTAGGCTCAACGAGGAAGAGAGGCTTCCCCGTACCACAATTGCCCCCGTAGGAAGGGTAGAGAGGTCCAGCCCGCCTTTTTCATAGACCAGCTCCCAGGTTCCGCCTCCATCCCGAGAAGCCCATATCCGTAAGGTATCTGTATAGAGCAGGGGCGCCGAAGCGCTGCTTCCCCAATCGAGGGGGGCATACCAGCGGGCAAAGGAAAGCCGAATGTCCTCACTACTATCTACCCGAAAGTCTAGTGCTGGGGTGAGGAGGTAGTCTTTTTCGCCGTAGAAGCCATAAGTGAAGGCTGGGAAGCGTGCGCTCTGGAGGGAGGCGGCAAAGGCTCCGCCGGGTTTGCCTCCCCATCCTGCCCAGCGCTCCCAGGTGCGCCGGCCATCGGGATTCTCTATGGTGATTCCTGGTGGGGGGAAGCTCCCCTCAAAGTCCACCTGATAGGGGAGGGGCCAAACGGAGTCTTCCACGGTGATATAGGAGGTTCGCACCAGGGTATCTGCGTGTCCAGTGGTATTCGCCGCAATGAGAGTAATGCTGTATGAGCCGGGTGCGGGAAAGGTCGCTGTGGGGCAAGGCTCCGTAGGATCGGAGCTTTGCCCGCCCCCAAAGTCCCAAGTGTAAGTCGTAGGAGCTCCTTGCGCTTGACTGTAAAACTTTACCGGAGTAGTGGTAAGGACTCGTCGGGAAGGCGACCAGAAATATACTCGTACAGGGCCATAGGGGCCTACTCCTGTGAGAGGCTGATTAGCTACGTCGGCAACCGGGTACAAGCGAGAAGTGGGGTCCTCTATGAAGGCATGGGCTCTTTCTACCTGGCCGAGGGTGAAGTGGGTCATAGCCGCATCATCTACGTAGTCCATGTAGTTGGTGGGATTATCGGGGCGGTCGGGGTGGTCGGTGGTGCAGGTATTTTGGCGGCGCAAGGAGAAGTTTTCCTGAGCGGTGGGAGGGGTATCGCAAACTAGGTCGCCGCTCAAAAGGCAATCACTAGTCCCACACCCCCCCTCAAAAGGATGCGCTAAGCCTAAGTTATGGCCGAGCTCATGTACGAGGGTACGCCCTCCGCGCCCCGTGAGACGACCCCCAATAAATGCCGCCTCTACGACACTACCATACAAAACAGGGTCCCCAATATCAGGGTAATAGGCATACCCGGCCACTCCACTACAATCGCTACAATCCCCAGAAAAGCCGCAAATAGCAGGGACGACCCACACATTCAGATAGCGGTCGCGGGGCCAGCCCGTCGCTTGTTTCATTGCGTATTCGTCGTAGATACACAAGCCGGGTTGGCTCCAGCTCAGGGGCGGCTGATCGTAGCGCCAGTATACTACCCCTGTGGTGGGAAGCCCTTGGGGGTCCTTCGTCGCCAGCTCAAAGGAAATCTCGGTATCTGCCCCCCAGGGGGTATACCCCAGGGTTTGCGGTAATGCCAGAAAATCTTCAAAGAGCCGCTGCATCTGGTCCTCAATCACCGTTAGGGGGAGACTATCGCTTCCTCCACTGTGAATAACATGAAACACTAGAGGTATGGTGTAGCGGGGCCGGGCGCAAGAGGCCTGATTTGTCCGAGAAGAGAAGCTATGTACGGGGGTAAGGGGCGCTGTGGGCTGCAAAAGGGCAGTCCCACATATCTGCGCCCAGAGAAACCCCACAGGCATCACCAAGCCAATTCCCCACATTCTGCAAAGATACAGGCTGCGGTCTGTGCGTCTATCCTAATACCTGTGCTTAGATAAACCCCATGGGCATCATCAATGCATACTGCCCACACTCTACAGAAATAATAGTTGCAGGCTGGGCGCTTATCCTACCCAGTTAGGCGAGGGCTGTCAAACCACCGCATCACTGGTTATCCAAGTGCGGACTTTCTTGAGCTTACTGATGATAAACCGGAAAAGTTCCTCCAGAAGAGGCATATCAAACCAGAATCGTACGCCGGCTGCCTCGTATATTTCGGGCACTCGTCTCGTATAGCCCAGCGAAAGCGCGTAGAGGTAGCGCTCCAAGGTCTCTCGGGGATGGCGGTCGTAGTTGTACCACAGCTGTAAGGCCCCTATCTGCGCAATGCCGTATTCAATGTAGTAGAGCGGATAATCAAAAATGTGGAGCTGCCGTTGCCATAAAATCTCCAAGGTCCCTTCTGGCCAAGCGACATCTTCTCCATGAAAGCGCCGATAAATCTTTACCCATGCGGATCGTCGCTCTTCGGGGGTGTGATGAGGATTTTTGTACATCCATTCTTGGAAGGCATCCACGGTGGCGATCCAGGGCAAGATGGTGATTATGCGGGAAACTTGCTGGAACCACGCTCGGCCCTGGTCTCGCAAAGAGGGGTAGAATACTTCCAGGTGATACATGGCCATTAGCTCCAATCCCATGGAAGCCAGCTCCGCTACCTCTGAGGGGTAATCGCGTAAAAGCACATAGGGAATATGGCGAGACTGAAAGGTATGTACGGCATGTCCCGCCTCGTGAATAAGGGTTACCAAGTCGCTATGTGAGCCGGCTGCATTCATGAAGATGAAGGGCAGTCCGCTTTCTTGGAGGGTGTAGTTGTAGCCGCCGGGCGCTTTCCCGGGCCGGGAGAAAAGGTCTAAGTGTCCAATCTCCCGCAGGTAGCGCATTTGGGCGCCTATCTTAGGATGTAGTCGGTCAAAAAGCTCTAAGCTTTTCTCTATGAGTTCGCTTTCAGTCTGGAAGGGCCTGAGGGCGCCGGTCCCATCGCACACATCCACCTGTAAGTCCCATGGATACAGAGTCTCCAGTCCCAATCGGCGTTGCCGATACAAAAGCAATCGCCTGTACAGACGCCGCACCACCTTTTCCACCACACGATGAAACTCATGGCATAAATCTACGCTCCAGTCAAACCGCCCCAGCTGACGAAACCGATAGTCGTAGTAGTTATCAAATCCCGCATTTTGGGCAATCTGCGTGCGGATAGCCACCAGCTCCGACAGGATCTCGTCTAATCGGGCTTGGTGAGCCGCGCGCACCGCTTGAATCTTCTCCCATACCTCTTTCCGCCGCTCCCGATCCTGCGACTCCAAAAATAAACTCGCTTGCGGCAGCGTGAAAACCTGCCCATCCACCTCTACGGTCATTCCCCCCACAATCTCATTATACTCCTTAGCTAAAAGCTCGGCTTTCGTCTCTAAAGCGATATTTTCCGGATTGTAAAGAGAAAGGAAGTTCTGAACGGTGCGGTTGAAGTTGAGAAACTCCTCTTCTGGGAGGAGGGAGCGCCAGGGGGATTCCCAGTAGCGCTTATAGAGCTGGTACCGGGCCTCCGAAAGGCGCGGCTGCACCTCCGTGATATATCGCTCATAGGCTAACTTACTCGCTTCATCTTGCGTATTTTGCGTGAAGCGAATGAAGTTCCAGGCTGCTTCTTCGCTAATAACGGCTTCTAACTCGTTGAGTCTTTGAAGCCAGCGGTGAAAGTCGGAAAAGCTTCGCCATTCAGCGGTTATGAGGGCCTCCACATAGGGTGCTACGCTGCTCCAGCCCTCTATGCGAAACTGAGGGGGTAGCCACTGACGCACGGGCTTTTCAAACATGGTTACAAAGAAACAAAATTTCCCTCAACGAAGTTTGAGCTCTTTCTCGGAGGGCACGGGATAACGTTTATTTTGGATGCGCCAGTAGCCGGCTCGGGCTTTTTGCAGGATAGCTGGACGACCTATTTCCCGGGCGATGGTTTGCGCCTCGGTGTAATATAGACGCGCATTGTGCCAGTCTTTTTCCCGCTCGTATAGCTTAGCCAAATAATAGGCGGCATAGGCGCGAACCGATGTATTTGGGGTGGTTACTTGACGAGTAGCTTGGTAGTAGGCGAACTTGGCTCCGTCTGGGTTTCCCATTTTATCGTAGAGTCGGCCGTAGAGGTAATAGAGCTGGGCTTTTTCATGGCTTTGGAGGGAGGAGAGGTTTTCGCGGAGGGGTTCTAAAAGGGCTTTGGCTCGGGCATACTGAGCTACTTCTATGGCGTGGCGGGCTTGCCAGAGAGTAATTTCGGTGGGCGAGGGTGGTGTTTTGAGCCATTGGCGGGCTAAGTTTTGGAGCCAGAGGTCTTCATCCCAGAGGGGTTCGTAGGTCAGGGTTTGGCTCCAGTAGCGCTGAGCTAAACTGGTATCACCCTGTAGCCAGGCTTTGAAGCCGCGCCACCCGTATTGCGCCGCTAAGCCATGCGGTTCCCCCTGCAAAATAACGAAGCGCTGCCAGACCTTTTCTGCCTGGTCCCACTCTCCCCGAAAAGCATAGAGCTTACCCAGCCAGTAGAGGGGATAGGGGAAGCGCTGAATCTGCGAACGTTCGGTAAGTCCAATAAGAAGCGTCTCAGCCTGCCCGATCCTACCCTCTTCCCAGGCTAAAAGCGCCAGCGCAAACTGCCATAGATAGGGAGGGGGCTTCTCTGAAAAAAGACGACGTTGACAAGTATCGGCCCATGAGACGGCGGTGGTATCAAAGTTTTTGAGGACGGAGAGATACAGGAGGGCAGACTCTATGGCGGTGTAGGATTGGGGGTCGGCGGCTTGGCGTAGGAGATGGCAGGCTTCCTCGTAATGCCCTTGGGGCAGGGTGGGCAAGAACCGGTCGTAAGGAGGCGGCAAGGATGCAAAAACCATTTGCCATAAACCCTTGAGCTGAGCGGTCAAAGGGTCGCGGGAAAGCCCTTTACGCAGAAGGCTCCAGCTCTTCCAGGCACTTAGGGCCGCCGCCACCCACTCCCTTTGAAGGACGTGGATAATAGCTCGTTGCAAATACACATCGGCGGTTAGCTCAGGCAACGCAGGGGCAATCTGTCGTTCAAAAAGCCGTTCTGTCAGCCGCGTATGCGCCCAAAATGCCTCCCTTTCTGCACGACTGATAGGAAACATCGCCCGAAAAAAGGCAATCCGATGTTGATCCCAGCTCTGATAGGAGGCATTCCACTCTAAGAGGGCTTCTCGCTCCGCCGCCTCAAAGTCTAAATCCCACAAAGCATAGAAAAACCCAGGGCGCTGTCCCCACAACAAACTAAGGCAGCCGAGCAGCCATCTCCTCAAAAAGCCCCGCATCTACTAAGAAACGACCACAGCTCTCACATAAATACAGGGCATTGCGGTTACCAATCTCCCATTCCAGCTGTCGCGGCAAAAGCGTAAAACACCCTCCACAGGCTACCCGCTTTTCATTCTTATCGGTAGTGACCTCTACAACCGGAACTAGCGCTTTTTCCTCTCGCAGAACGCGAATGCGCCGCTCAAAAAGCTTATACAGTCGCGGGTCTCTGGTTGCCAGCTCATTCTCTAACTGACGAATCTGCATCTCAACGGTTGCCCGCTGCTCCGCCGTCTGCGCCTTAATCGCATCCAGTTGGGCCTGTTTCTCCGCTTGTCGAGCTTCCATTTCATTTAATTTTTCTTCCAAATCCGCTACCTCCTTTCGCAAAACCTCTACTTTCTGCGAAAGAATACGAATGTCTCGCCTATTTTTTTCTATTGTGAGCCTTGCTTCTTTGATCTCCGTCTCAATACGAAATACATGTTCATCGGACCGCAGCTGTAAGAGCGTCTTTTCCAGCTTCTGAATATGGTCTTGGAGCGTGTCGTTACTTACATGGAGCTGAGCGATTTCATTTTCCATGTGTCGGAGTTCTGTCTTTCGGTCAGAGATTTGCTTGCGGAGCGCCTGCACCTGGTACTCCAGCTCCTGAATCTGCTTAGGTAAATCCCCTTCTCGCTGTAAGAGGGTATAAAGCCGATTGTAATAAACTTGCAGTTCAATGAGTTGTACCAGCTTCTCTTTGGCATCGGTTGTTTCTACGGTAATCATATGGCGTAGTGAATAGGGTTGGTGCGGATGCGTGAAACATAGACAGGAATGTCTGGCCAGGCTTCTTTGATGCGCTGAGCGAAAACCTTGGCGATGAACCGTTCTGACTCAAAATGCCCTACATCTACGAGCCACAGATGGTCTTCCGCCTCAAAGAAGCGATGGTAAGGGATATCGGCGGTCAGGAAAGCCTCTACGCCGGCTCGGATAGCTTCTTCTAAGAGGAAGCTGCCGGCTCCGCCGCAAACAGCCACCCGCCGAATAAGGGGAGATCGCCCCCGACTATGCCGCAAAACGGGCACTTCCAGCCGAGACCGAACGTACGCCCAGAAATGCTCTATGGGCATCCCTTCTGGCCATTCGCCGATGTAGCCCATCCCATGCTCCTCCGAAACAGCCTTTAGAAAACCAATCGGGCGTAGTCCCAGCGCCTCACATAAGGCATAACTCACGCCGTCCCGGGCTTGATCAGCATTAGTGTGGGCTGCATAAACAGCTATATCATCCCGAATAAGCTGATAGATTAGGCGGTCTGCATATCCCCTATACTCCAGCCGTTTGCGCGCCCCAAACCAGATCGGATGGTGGACGACTATCAGGTTAGCTCCTAATTCCAGGGCTTCTTGATGGACGGCTGGGGTGATATCTAAGGTAGTTAAGACCCCTCGGATAGGGGCCTGGGCATCCCCCCACAAAAGACCCACATTATCATAAGACTCAGCCCATGCAGGGGGTGCCCAGGCATCTAAGGATGCCGCTACGGCTCCAATAGTACTCATGAAGAGGATTTCTTGGAGGAGCGGCGCGTACGAGCAGAGGCTTTCTTCGGAGCGGAGCTCTCCACCGGTGAAGGCACTTCTTGAGAAGTTTCCACGGCTTCTGGCACCAGAATCGGAACTTCGGGCGGACGCTCTTGATACCGCTCGAGATAACCGGTGCCCGCTGGAATCTTTTGCCCTGTGATCACATTTTCTTTGAGACCTATCAGCTCATCGGTCTTAGCCTGTACGACCGCATCTATGAGAACCTTCACGGTTTCCTGGAAGGAAGCTGCCGAGAGCCAGCTGCGCGTCGTAGAAGCCGCCCGAGAAATCCCCAGTAGAATCGGCTCCGCTATGGCCGGCCTGGCCGGCCGAGCTTCTATGGGCCGCTTCCCACTGGTCTTTAGCGCCTCATTGTAATAAGAGAGCTGATAATAAGTGAGCAAGCTCCCCACTTCCAGCCCTTCCTGATCGCCCGGGTCCGTAACAATGTATCGCCCTGAGAGAAGCGCATTTTCTTGCTGCAACTCTACCTTATCTACCGCCTCATCTTGCAAGAAAATCGTATCGCCGGGGTCTACCACTCGCACCTTTTGCATCATCTGGCGGAGGATGATTTCTAAGTGTTTTGTGCTGATTTTGACCCCTTGAGGAGCATAAATGAGCTGGATATTCCGAAGGAGGTACTCGGATACGGCCGTAATGCCTAAGATACGCAGAATGTCATGGGGGCTGATAGGGCCATCACAGAGGGGCTGACCAGCCCGCACCTTATCTCCCGTTTGCACTAAGAGAAGGCGAGTGGTAGGCACCTTATGGAGGACCCGCATACGCCCATCCGGAGACACAATTTCAATCTCGTGGTTATTAGAGCGTCGTCGGGCCACATTTACGATACCGTCTATTTCGGCGAGGACGGCAGCGCCATTCGGCGAACGCGCCTCAAAAAGTTCCGTTACCCGCGGCAAGCCTCCCGTAATATCCGCTGTCCGGGCCGCTTGCACCGGTGTCCGAGCTAAAATATATCCTGCTGGCACCTGCGCTCCATCTGCTACCGCAATACGCGCCCCCACCGGCAATGGATAAGTCTCCACCGCCTCGTCGTACTCATTCAAAATCTGAATGGCTGGCGAGAGAAACCGATTAGACGACTCGATCACAATATACTCATCCTGCTGGACTTCTTCCAGCCGCTCTCGCCGATAAGTTTCATTTTCTATGAGGTCTACCCATTTCACTCGGCCTGCTCGCGTACTCAAAATATGACGCGCATAAGGGTCCCACGAACAGATTTCTTGGCCCTTCTGCACCAAAGCGCCGGGCTGCACATGTAGAATTGACGCGTAAGGCACATCGGCCCGCTGTAAAATATGACCCGTCTGAGGGTGCTTGATATAAACTTCTGCTGTGCGGCTGATCACGACGACCTCTTCGGATCCCCGGTAGGTGCGCACCAGCGTCTGGAGGTTGTCTGTGAATTCCACTATGCCATCATGTTTAGCTTTGATGCTGCTCTGGCCGGTGATACGCTGGGCGGTCCCGCCGGTGTGGAAGGTGCGCATCGTGAGCTGGGTGCCCGGCTCGCCAATAGATTGAGCCGCTATCACGCCTACGGCTTCCCCAATTTCCACGAGCCGTCCAATAGCTAGGTGTCGACCATAACACTTCTGACATATACCTCGCTCCGCTTCACAGGTGATAGGCGAACGCACGACCACCGACTCAATACCCGCCTCCTCTATAGCCATTGCTATCTCGTCGGTAATTTCTTCGCCGGCGCCGACCAGCTTCTCACCCGTAGCCGGATGGAAAATGTCATTGAGCGAGAAGCGCCCCGCAATCCGACTGGCTAAGGATTCCACCAGCTCCTCATTTTCATCGTAGAGCGCCGTAAGGCGCAGTCCCCGCATCGTCCCGCAATCCTCCTCGGTAATCACCACATCCTGCGCCACATCTACCAGCTTACGGGTGAGATAGCCCGCATCAGCCGTTTTCAAGGCTGTATCGGCTAAACCTTTCCGAGCCCCGTGCGTAGAAATGAAGTACTCAATCACATTCAAACCATCCCGCAAACTGGATAAGATGGGCGTCTCAATGATCTCCCGAGCCCCCAGCCGCCGCTGCGGCTTATTCATCAGGCCCCGCAAAGCACACAGCTGCCGAACCTGCTCCCGAGAACCCCGCGCACCCGAATGCATCATCATGTAAATCGGATTAAACCCATCCTGGTGCTGCGAAAGCTCCCGAATCAGCTGGTCGGAAATCTCATTAGAAGTCTTCGTCCATAGGTCAATGATTTTATTGTACCGCTCGCTGTCGCTAATCAACCCCATCCGATACTCTTCCCGAATCTGCTCCCGTTCTTCCAGCGCTTTTTCAATCAAAGCCTGCTTATTAGAAGGCTCTATGACATCGTATAAGGTAAAGGAAGCGCCACTCTGAAAAGCCACTTGAAACCCTAAGGTTTTGATTCGGTCCAAAAACTCGGCCGTTACCCGATGGTCTGTGCGGCGAAATACCTCCATGATCACATCTCGGATGGCGTTTTTGGTCAGAAGCTGGTTCACGAAGGGCATGCCGGGGGGAAGGGTCTGATTGAAGATGATACGCCCGATGGTGGTAAGGACTTTTTCGCCGGAGGGGAGTCGGACGGTGACTCGGGCATGGAGGGCCACTTTGCCCGCGTCGTAAGCTTGCAAGGCCTCCGCCATGCTCCCAAACATCGCCCCCTCTCCTTTGGCCCCCGGACGCTCCTTCGTAAGGTAGTACAGCCCCAGGACCATATCCTGGGAAGGCACCGCAATCGGCGCCCCATTAGCGGGATGGAGAATGTTGTGGCTGGAAAGCATGAGAACAATAGCCTCCACAATGGCAGCTTGGCTAAGCGGCACATGAACCGCCATCTGGTCCCCATCAAAGTCGGCATTGTAACCCGTACAGACTAAGGGGTGTAGCTGAATGGCTTTGCCTTCCACGAGCTTAGGCTGGAAGGCCTGGATACCTAAGCGGTGCAAAGTAGGAGCTCGGTTCAGTAGGACGGGATGGCCTTTAAGGATATTTTCCAGGATGGGCCAGATGCGGGGGTCTTTGCGTTCTACTAAGCGGCGGCCACTTTTTTCGGTGCGGACGATGCGCTGCGCCATCAGATCCCGAATGATGAAGGGTTTGAAGAGTTCTACGGCCATGTCCTTGGGGAGGCCGCATTCATGGAGGCGCAGGTGAGGCCCTACGACAATGACGGAACGGCCCGAGTAGTCTACGCGCTTACCCAAGAGGTTTTGGCGGAAGCGTCCCTGCTTGCCGCGGATATTGTCGCTAAGGGAGCGATACAGGCGACCAGAGGCGCTTTCGGCGGCAGCTCGGGTCTGATTGCGTTTGCGGGAGCTATCCATGAGCGCATCAACGGCTTCTTGAAGCATGCGCCGCTCATTATTGAGCAAAATGGTGGGGACGCGGTTTTCCATCATGCGGCGCAAGCGGTTATTCCGCTGAATAAGCGTTCGGTAAAGATTATTGAGGTCAGAAACAGTGAAGCGCCCGCCTGGCAAGGGAATGAGGGGCCGAAGTTCGGGGGGCACTACGGGAATCACCCGCAAGATCATCCATTCGGGGCGATTCTCAATGCGGCGGTTGGCGGAGCGAAACTCTTCCACGACCTTGAGTCGCCGCAGTAAGTCAGCGCGCCGCTGCTGCGAAGGCTCATTGAGGATCCGAGTCCGCAGCTCCTGCGAAAGCTTATCTAAGTCTATCTTGCGCAGGATTTCTTCTAAGGCCTCTGCCCCCATCTTCACGACGAGGCTGTCTGGCCGAATACTGGGATCCCGCTGCGCTTCCTCCTCCAGCTTACGCCGAAGCGCCTTGTACTCCTCTACAGTGAGTAAAGACCCTACCTCTAAGTCTTTCTTGATCCGAACAGCATCGCCGGGGTCTAGCACAACATACAGGTCATAATATACGACCTTTTCCAAGTTTTTCGCCGAATACCCTAAAAGGAGTCCAAGCTTAGGTGGTATATGCCGAAAGTACCAGGGATGCACTACGGGCACTTGTAAAGTTATGTGCCCCATCCGCACCCGCCGCCACTTCTTTTCAATCACTTCTACATTACACCGGTCGCAGCGTAGACCTTTATAACGAGCGCCTTTATACTTGCCGCAGGCGCACTCATAATCCCGTACAGGCCCAAATATCTGCTCACAAAATAGCCCTAAGGGCTCCGGCTTGTGCGTCTTGTAATCAATGGTTTCGGGGCGTTTGACTTCACCCCGGCTCCACTCTAAAATCTGATCGGGAGACGCTAAACGCAAAGTGATCCGCCGAATCGGCGTCGGAATCGTAATGACTGTGTGCTTACTGGTTTTCACTACTTTTTCCATAGGATTATTGGAAAGTGATTTTAGTCGAAGCGAACATCAATAGCCAGTCCTCTAAGTTCGTTGACTAAGACTTGGAAGGAGTCTGGCACCCCATAGTAAGTGATGTTTTCCCCCTTAATGATGGCTTCGTGGGCTTTCATGCGGCCCTCCACATCATCAGACTTGATGGTGAGCATTTCTTGGAGGAGGTTGGCGGCGCCGAAGGCTTCCAAGGCCCAAACTTCCATTTCGCCGAAGCGCTGACCACCAAAGTGGGCTTTGCCCCCCAAAGGCTGCGAGGTCACAACCCCATAAGGCCCCACCGAACGGGCATGCATCTTATCATCTACCATGTGGTCCAGCTTGAGCATGTAAATGACCCCCACCGTAGCAGGCTGCTCAAAACGCTCTCCCGTCAAACCATTGTAAAGGTAGACCCGCCCGTCTTTGGGAAGGCCTGCTTTCTCCAGCTCGGCGTTGACCTGCTCATATGAGGCCCCCGCAAAAGGCGGCACCTCATAACGCTTGCCTAACTTATACCCCGCCCACCCTAAGATAGCCTCAAATATCTGCCCAATATTCATACGAGAAGGTACGCCTAAGGGATTGAGCACAATATCCACGGGCGTGCCGTCCTCCAAGTAGGGCATATCCTCCACGGCAGCGATTTTGGCAATAACTCCCTTATTGCCGTGGCGCCCCGCTAGCTTATCCCCCACTTTGATTTTGCGTTTGGTAGCTACATAGACCTTGGCCATTTTCAGGACGCCATTGGCCAGCTCATCACCAGAAGTAAGATGATGTTTCTCTCGCTTGAGGTCGGCCTCATACCGGCTATACAACGCCATGTAGTTTTGGAATAGACGTTCAATGAGGAGGTTTGTATGGGGGTCATCTGTCCAGCCTGTGGGGTTAAGCTCTTCGTACTTGAGGGTGGAAAGCCAGCGGCTGGTTACTTTCTTGGAGGGGGGGAGCAGCTCCTGATTGTACTTATCGCGGATGGAGACAAGTTTCTTTCCTTCTAAGAGCTTAGAGAGTTTTTCATACATGCGGGCTCTGAGGGCGAGGACTTGACGCTCAAACTGGGCTTCTAATTCTTTTTCTTTTTGTTGTCGGAGGGCGGGATCTTTGATTTTTCGGTCTTTTCGGTAGAGGCGAGTGCCAATGACATAGCCATGGGTAGCTGGGGGCATGACGAGAGGAGTGCTTTTCACATCGGTGCTGCGTTCGCCGAAGATTTGGCGCAGGAGTTTTTCTTCTGGGGTGAGCTCGGCGGTCTGGCCCTTAGGGGTAACTTTCCCCACGAGAATGTCACCTTCGCGCACTTCGGTGCCAACCATGACGATGCCTTCTTCATCTAACCATCGGACGCGTTCGGCAGATTCGTTAGGCAGCTCCCGGGTAAACTCCTCAGGCCCCGCTTTGGTCTCACGAGCCTCTACTTCATACTCATCAATAGTGATAGAGGTGAGTACATCGTCCTGCACGAGCCGCTGCGAAATGACGATGGCATCCTCGAAGTTATAGCCCTGCCAAGGCATGAAAGCTACAAGGAGATTTTTACCCAGCGCCAGCTCCCCATTTTCAATGGAGAAACCTTCCACTAAGGGCTGGCCCGCCTCCACTCGCTGGCCACGGGAAACAATAGGCCGCAGGTTGAGGCAAGTATTCTCATTGGTGCGCCGGAACTTCGGAATCTCATAGGTTACCACATCGTCCTCAAAGCTTACCAGCGCTTCTTCGTAAGGGCGCTCATAGCGGATTCGAATTTGGGTGGCATCTACGTATTCTACGACGCCAGGGTATTGGGCATAGATGAGCACGCGGGAGTCTTTGGCGACATATTTTTCCATCCCAGTGCCGACGATGGGGGCTTCTGGGCGCAGGAGGGGGACGGCTTGCCGCTGCATGTTAGAGCCCATGAGAGCACGGTTAGCATCATCATGCTCTAAGAAGGGTATCAGTGAAGCCGAGAGCCCCAGCATCTGGTCGGTAGCCACATCGGTGAAGCGGACCTCTTCCACGGGGACTTCGGGATATTCGCCCCCGTAACGTACTTGCATTTCTTGAGGGGTATCTCCATTGAGGAAGGACGCTAAGGGCGCAATCGGATGTTTTTCTTCTTGGTCGGCTGTCAGGTAAACGATTTGATCAAACTGCGGCTTGCCGTCTTTGACAGGGTGGTAGGGGGTTTCTAAGAAGCCTAATTCGTTGATGCGGGCGTAAATGGCGAGAGAGTTGATGAGGCCGATATTAGCGCCTTCGGGGGTTTCGATGGGGCAGAGGCGGCCATAATGGGAAAAGTGCACATCGCGAGCCTCAAAGCCAGCATGTTCTCGGGAGAGTCCACCGGGCCCAATAGCCGAAATGCGCCGTTTGTGCGCTAACTCCGAGAGGGGATTGGTCTGGTCTACAAGCTGGCTGAGCTGCCCCCGAGTGAAAAACTGATTGATAGCACTGAGGAATGCCTTGTGGTTGATCACGTCGCTGGGCTTGAAGTCTTCAGACTCCATGGTGCTCATTTTTTCGCGTACGCCCTTAGCTAAGCGGGCAAGGCCCACGGAGAATTGCTGGTACATATGTTCGCCCACGGTCCGAATGCGCCGATGGCTAAGGTGGTCTTCTTCATCGGGTTCTATTTTGCCCTGCATGAGCAGATGGAGCCGCTCAACGATGGCAACAAAGTCTTCTACCCGCAAAACACGGTCCGAGAATCGCTGTTCTCCGAAGAGTTTTCGGTTAATCTGATAGCGACCTACTTCGCCCAGGTCGTATCGCTTATCGGAGAGGATTTGTTTTTCCACGTATTGGCGGGCAGTTTCGGGGTCAGTTTGGCCTTCTGTGCCGCGGAGGAGTTTGTAGATTTCCTGGCAGGCGGTCGTAACGGAGTAGGAGGGGTCCCTCCGCAAAGTGGCTAGGATGATGTGACGTTCGTCTTCGTATTCAGGCTTGATGAGGTAGAGCCGGTCAATACGCAGTTCAGTTAGGGTGCTCCAGTCTTCTTCAGTGAGCACATGCCCTACATCAAAAAACTGTTGGAAGCGTTGGACAGCGGTGGTTTCGCTGGTTTCGGGGTCTACAATCTCTTCTTGGTGGGCAGCGACAATACGGGTGGCCAGCTTACGCCCTACATAGGGCAAAAATGACTTGATGGAGTTTAGTTTGAGGGGCACTTCTTCGGCGATGTTGAAGAGCCGTACCAAGTCAGCATCGGTGCCATGGCCCATAGCGCGTAAGAGTAGCGTGATGGGAAGGGCTTTTTTCCGGTCCAGGTATACCCGCGTGTAGCCGGTGGCATCCGTAGCCAGTTCGATCCACGTGCCCCGAGCAGGAATGATTTTGGCTCCGTAGGTCTTTTCGGAGGTGCCTGCCCGCTGCACCGCAGTAAACAAAATACCAGGAGAACGGTGCAGCTGATTAACAACAACCCGTTCCACCCCACTCACAATAAAAGTGCCTCGCGGCGTCATATATGGGACCGTCCCTAAGTATACCCACTCCTCCTTAGGCTTGAAGATTTCGTTATCGGGTTTGAGCGGATATAAGGCAAAGCGAGCCTTCAGCTGCACCCCATAGGTCAAGCCGCGCTCCTTGCACTCTTCTGGACTATATCTCGGGGGGTCCAGAATGTACCCCCGAAAATCCATCTCATATTCTTCCCTGGAGTCTCGTACCGGAAAGTTTTCTTTGAAAACCCGGTACAGCCCTTCTTTCTCTTGCTTTTCGGGCGGCGTATGAAGGTCCATGAACGCCCGAAACGAATCTAACTGAATAGATAAAAGGTCCGGCACCTCTACAGCCGGCCGATGCACACCAAAACGAACCCGCTCACTCCGCATACGATTGAAGCCCATTGGTATAACAAAAAGCCGCACCTACCCCATCCAAAGACAGGGTAGATGCCGACCGCAGGAAAAGGAATTTAGCGAGGCGAGAACGCACTTATTTGACTTCCACCTCGGCACCCAACTCAGCAAGCTGCTGACGAATGGCTTCCGCTTCCTCTTTGGAGATTTTTTGTTTGATAGGCTGAGGCGCTTTATCTACCAGCTCTTTCGCTTCTTTCAGGCCAAGGCCCGTGATGTTTTTCACCACTTTAATTACATCCAGTTTCTTTTCACCGGGGGCCTTTAGGATGACATCAAACTCGGTTTTAGCGGGGGCCTGCGCTTCAGCAGGAGCCGCCGCTGCCGCTGGACCCGCAGCCACCATCACTGGTGCCGCCGCCGCAGGTTTAATGCCATACTCATTCTCCAAAATAAGCGCCAGCTCATTCACCTCTTTCACGGTGAGATTCACCAGAGTTTCCGCAAGGGCTTTCAAGTCTGCCATATCTGTTTAGGATTTAGGAATTTCGTTCGGATAAAGTTTTGAGTATGCCCGCTATCGTCTGCCCAGCTCCTTGAAGCATCGCCACCACATTCTGTATAGGGGCTTGCAAACGTCCTATTAGCTCGCCCAGCAGCTCGTCCTTTGTCTTGAGACGCGTAAGCGCCTCTAACTGCTCTTCACCCAAAAAGACCGACTCCTCTACATACGCCGCCTTGAAAAGCGGCTTCTCCTTCTTGTTCTTTTCCCGAAAATCTCGTAAGACCTGTGCGGGTAACTTCGGATTTTCGGAGACAAATATCACGGCCGTTTGGAGCTTAAGAGCTTCTTTGAGCTCTTGTCGAGCTGGGAGGTCGGCTATTTCCAGCGCCTTAGCCAATAGGGTATTCTTAACAACCCGCACCCGAAGCCCCTTCTCATAACAGGCCCTCCGAAATGCCACCGTATCTTCGGCGTTGAGCCCCTCCATATTGAGCAAATAAAAGCCCTTATGGGATTGCACAAGCTGGGCTAGCTCGTGAATCAGCGCCGTTTTTTCAGCCTTATTCATAGACGATTTCTATCTATAAGGATGGACGGACTCATGGTCGTAGAAACATACACCGATAAGATGTAAGTCCCTTTGATGCCCGCAGGACGAAGGCTCTCTATAGTACGCAAAACCTCCTGGGCATTTTCTCGCAGCTTCTGCGTCTCAAAAGAAGCTTTTCCAAAAGGAACATGGACAACCCCCGTCTTGTCGTTTCGGATTTCTATTTTACCTGCTTTGAGCTCTCGTATCGCTCGAGCAATATCGGGGGCAACGGTGCCACTTTTGGGGTTGGGCATGAGCCCTCTCGGCCCCAGTATCTTCCCTAAGCGGGCCACCTTAGGCATCACATCGGGCGTGCACACCACCACATCTACGTCCAGCCATCCCTGCTCTATCTTAGAGAGATACTCGTCTAACCCCACATAGTCGGCCCCTGCCGCTTGAGCTTCTTTCTCTTTATCGGGAGGCACTAAGGCCAGCACGCGAACCGTCTTGCCCGTCCCATGGGGGAGAGTAACCGTGCCCCGCACCTGCTGATTGGCCTGACGAGGATCTATATTAAGGTCCACCGCCAGCTCAAAAGTCGCATCAAACCGCTCAAAGCGAATCTTTTTCAAGAGCTCTATGGCTTCCACGAGGGGATAAGGCCGCTTCTCTATCTGCCGAAGAGCCGCAAGGTATTTCTTCCCGTGCTTAGGCATAAGGTTACTAAACTTTTTCTCCTTCTATTATCAGTCCCATGTTTCTGGCCGTGCCCGCAATCATATTCATGGCAGCCTCCAGAGTATAGCAATTGAGGTCAGGCATTTTTTTCTCGGCGATTTCTCGGATTTGCTGCCAAGTGACTTTGCCTACTTTTTTGCGGTTGGGTTCAGGAGAGCCTTTTTCTATCTTAGCGGCTTTTTTGAGGAGCTCTGCGGCGGGCGGGGTTTTGATAACAAACTCAAAGCTTTTGTCTTTATAGATGGTGATAACGACAGGGAGTAGCTCGCCTTGCTTATCTTGGGTACGGGCGTTGAACTGTTTGCAAAATTCCATGATATTGACGCCCTTAGAGCCCAGGGCTGGGCCAATAGGAGGGGCAGGATTGGCTTGCCCGCCTTTAATTTGGAGCTTAACAATGGCTGCTATTTCTTTCATAGTTTTTCCAGTTGGTGATATTGGATTTCCACGGGGGTTTCCCGATTGAAGACTTTGACATGGACACGCGCGCGCTGTTTTTCGGGATAGAGCTCACGAATGGTGCCTTCAAACCCGGCAAAGGGACCGTCAATAATGCGTACAAGGTCCCCCACGCTGAGTTCATGCCAGGCTTCGGGAACGGCTTCTTTGGAGCGGGCCCGAGAAAGGATAGCGCTGATCTCCTGCTCCGAAACCGGCTGCGGCGGCTGGCCCCGGGCCGGCGAAACAAAATACAGCACATCCGGAATAGACCGCATCACCGGTATCAAATCCGGCAGATATGACTCCGAAGCAATCTCCAAAAAAAGATACCCCGGCAAAAATATCTTCTCCTTCTCCCGCTTCTTGCCGCTTTTACTGCTCTGCAGCACCCGCTCCATGGGAACCACCACATCCTGCACCTGATGAGATAGACCCAAACGTTCTATTTCGGCTTGAATGCGATGGGCCACCTTTTTCTCCTGGGAGGCCCGAACTTTCAGCACATACCAGGGCATCGTTAGAAAAGCGAATATAAAAACCGCATGATAGTGCTAAATACCAAATCTATGGTCCCAATCACCAGCGCAATGAGGAGACTTCCAACTAACACGGCTACTGTCGTACTGAAGAGCTGAGGCAGAGTAGGCCACTCCATCTTTTCGCGCCACTCCACCGAAGACGCCTTCCACCACGACCGCAATTGCTCAAGCATTGCACGGGTGGCAGGACTTGAACCTGCAACCTGCGGTTTTGGAGACCGCCGCTCTACCAGTTGAGCTACACCCGTGTACGCTCTGCCAGATGGCAGGGCGCAAAAATACGAAGAAATTCTTAGTCCAAAATTTCGGTGACCTGACCAGCCCCGATGGTTTTGCCCCCTTCCCGAATAGCAAAGCGAAGCCCTTTCTCTATAGCGACAGGATAGATCAGCTCCACCTCTATGCTAACATTGTCACCAGGCATAACCATAGGCACATTCTCAGGGAGCTTGATGGTGCCGGTCACATCAGCTGTACGGAAGAAGAACTGCGGCCGATAGTTAGTCGTGAAGGGCGTGTGACGGCCGCCTTCTTCTTTGGTGAGGATATAGACTTCCGCCTTGAAGCGCTTGTGGGGAGTTACCGTATTGGGGGCACAGACCACCATACCGCGCCGCACTTGATTTTTCTCAATACCCCGCAAAAGAAGCCCCACGTTATCACCAGCCAAACCTTCTTCCAGGGTCTTGCGGAACATCTCAATACCGGTAACGACAGAGGTCAATTTCTCCTCACGCAGGCCTACGATATCCACAGGGTCGTTGAGCTTGATTTTACCCCGCTCAATCCGACCAGTTACGACCGTGCCCCGCCCCGTGATAGAAACTACATCTTCTATCGGCATGAGGAAGGGCTTATCCGTGATCCGTTGAGGCGTAGGAATGTAGTTATCCAGCACATCCAGTAGCTCCAGGATTTTGGCTTCCCACTTGGGATCGCCATTGAGGGCACCCAAGGCCGAACCCCGAATAATAGGCGTCGTATCCCCCGGATAGCCGTAAAAGTTGAGAAGGTCCCGAATTTCCATTTCGGCCAGTTCCAAAAGCTCTTCGTCATCTACCAGGTCCACCTTATTGAGGAAGACGACGATGTAGGGCACGCCTACTTGACGGGCAAGCAGGATATGTTCGCGGGTTTGGGCCTTCGGACCGTCGGTCGCGGCCACCACCAGAATAGCCCCATCCATCTGGGCCGCTCCCGTCACCATATTTTTTACATAGTCCGCATGGCCCGGGCAGTCAATATGCGCATAATGCCGCTTCTCCGTCTTATACTCCACATGGGAAGTATTAATCGTAATCCCCCGCTCCCGCTCTTCCGGCGCATTATCAATGGACTCATAACTCCGTTCCTCCGCCAGCCCTTTCTTGGCCAACACCTTGGTAATAGCTGCCGTCAGCGTCGTCTTACCATGGTCCACATGACCAATGGTCCCTACATTAACGTGCTCGCGGTCGCGAACGAAAACCTCCTTAGACATATAGCGCCACTGGCTGGACTTGAACCAGCACCTCCTTCTCTCCGGAAAGAGAAGAAGACCCTCCTGGCAATGGCAAGGCGGTGCAAAGGTACAAAAAAATTCCCCGCCGCAAGAGAGAGGCTCATGAGCTACCCTCTCTTGGTCGGGGCGCCCGGATTTGAACCGGGGACCTCTTCGTCCCGAACGAAGCGCGCTACCGGGCTGCGCTACGCCCCGAAACCTCCCCTCGAGCCATTGGCCGGGATCGAACCGGCGACCTCTTCCTTACCAAGGAAGTGCTCTACCACTGAGCTACAATGGCCTTCAGGCGCCACAAAGGTAAGAAAAATCCGCCAATCTCACCCCAAATCCCCCCCACCCCACAAACCCACAAGTTTTTGGTGTATCTTTGGGGAGAACTCCCATGACAGAGGTCGCCCAACGAATCTTAGAAGCCGCCGTAGCCGAATTTGCCCAGTACGGATACGATGGCGCCCGTTTAGCCCGCATCGCCCAAGCCGCCGGCGTCCACACCTCCCAAATCCACTACTACTTCGGCAGCAAAAAAGACCTCTACCAAGAAGTCCAAAAACACCTCCAACCCGCCGACACCACCAGCATCACCGAAGTCCTCACCCAAGCCGACCGACCCCTCCCCGAACGCATCCAACTCTTCTACGAACGCTTTGGAAAATTCGTGGAAAACTTCCAAGCCCTTAGCGAAAACGTTTCCCCAGCCCTGCTCCCACCCCTCCTCAAAAGCCCCCAATCCCTCGCCCTACCCCCCTGGGAAGAAACCCTTACCCAAGCCCAGCGCTTAGGCCTAATCCGAAACCTCCCCCTCCCTCTCCTCTTAGCCCACCAATGGACCGTCGCCATGATACCCCTGTGGTTCATGCCCGATAAAACCCAATGGCCCGCCTATTACCAAAACGAAGCGCCCGCCCATTTCTGGGCCTTAGCAAAAAATATCCCATGAAAGACGAACGTCTAAGGTTTTTTGTCGTGCGCGTAGGAGAACCTACAGAAAGTCCCGAGGAAGCCGAAGAGTATTTAGCAGAGTTGAGATTTTTGGTGGAGAGTGCGGGGTATTCGGTAGGGGCCATGCACGCTTATAAATGGCGACGACCCGATCCCGCCACCTACCTTACAAAAGGCCGCGTCCAGGAAATCCAAAACCTCTTAGCCCAAGGCTCCTACGATGCCGTCTTAGTGGATGCGCCCGTCTCGCCTGTCCAAGTACGAAACCTAGAAAAAGCCTGGGAAAAGCCGGTTTTAGACCGGGAGGGGCTCATCCTCCAGATTTTTGCCCGGAATGCTCGCACCGCCCAAGCCAAAGCCCAAGTAGAACTCGCCCAGCTACAATATGAACTGCCTCGCCTCACGCATCGCTGGACACACCTCTCCCGAGAACGCGGCGGGATTGGGCTGCGGGGCGGCGGCGGCGAACAGCAAATAGAAATAGACCGCCGCAAAATCCGGGAGCGGATCACCCGCCTGCGCCGCCTTTTGGCCGAATACCAAAAGCAAGCCGCCATCCGCCGAGAACACCGAGAAACGCTTTTGCGCGTTACCCTCGTCGGCTACACCAACGTAGGCAAATCCACCATCATGCGCCTCATTAGTAAGGCCCCTGTCCTCGTAGAAGACCGCCTCTTCGCCACCTTAGACACCACCACCCGAAAAGTCGTCCTGAATGGCATCCCCTTCCTCCTATCTGACTCCGTCGGCTTTATCCGAAAGCTACCCCCCTCCCTCTTAGAGGCTTTCCACACCACCCTCGAAGAAGTCCGAGAAGCCGACCTCCTCCTCCTCGTAGTGGATATCAGCAGCCCCGGCTACCTCCAACAAATCCGAGTCGTAGAACGCACCCTGGAAAAAATCGGCGCCGGCCACATCCCCATCCTCCTCGTCATGAATAAAATAGACCGCCTCTCGCCCGAAGCCCTCGACCTCGCCGAAAAAAGCTGGCAGGCCCAAACCCACTACCCCACCGTCTTCATCTCCGCTACCCAAAAAATAGGCATAGACACCTTTTACCAGACCCTAACCAGCCTGCTCCAAGAGATTCAGCGCCGCCGCCAAAGCGGCCTCCCCGCTAAACACCACGACGACTTAGACCACCTTCTGCCATAACCCCCCGGCCCCTTAGCCACCCGCCCCTGCTCCGCCTAAACCGCTTACCAGCTCCCGACCACCCTCCTGCAAGCGATTCAGCGCCGCCGCCAAAACAGCCTCCCCGCTAAACACCACGACAACGTAGATTACACCCCCCACTCCCTACACCCTCTCCTCCCTTCTCAAGGTGGGAGAGGGTCAGGGTGCGGGGGGATCGTACACCCATGTACCGCGCCCCTTCGGCACCCTCCTCGTGAGCTTATATAAGCTTCTACCTTTGTAAAGAATGGGGCTTTTCTGGCGCTGTTTTCCGGGGTATCTTTTCTTTCTCCTTCAAGCGCAGACGGTGCTTCTGAGGGGTCGGGTGGAGAGTATGGAAGGCGAACCGCTTCCTCATGCGCTGGTGCGCCTGCCCGAGTCGGGCTTTCAAATCCTTACTCGGGCGGATGGCACCTTCCAGCTCAACCTCCCCGAAGGCCGCACCCCCTTAGAAATCCGCTATCTGGGCTTTTCGCCCCACCAAGAAACCTTATCTATTCAGCTACCCGGCCCCATAGAATATACCTTCCGCTTGCGTCGGCAGGACATACGGCTCCCCAGCGTCATCATCACTGAAGGCCAAACCAACCCCGCCGAAATCCTCATCCGCCGCGCCATAGAACGAAAAAACATCAACCGAACCTGCCTCCCCGCCTACCGCAGCGAAATCTACTCCCTCTTCACCGCACGCCTCCCCGAAGGAATACCCCCCCTCCTCAACAAACTCCTCAAAAAACAAGGCGACAGCTTGCCCCCCGGAGGGATTATCTATATGAGCGAAGCCCTCTCAGAAGTGGACTTTCAGCCGCCCAATAAGTACAAAGAGACCATTCGCTACTCTCGGGTAGTAGGCACCCGACAGTATGGTTTTACGGGGCTGTGGGTGCTCCAAGGCTTTGACCCTTACCAAGACCGCCTGAACATCCCCGAAATCACCAAAAGCCCCCTCGTCCTCCCCTTAGCTAACGACGCCCTCCTCTATTACCGCTACCAAATCATCGGCGAAGTCTGGGATAAAGAGGGCTTCCTATACCAGATCGCCTTTGAACCGAAAAATCCCCAGATCGGCATCCGAGGCTATCTGGTGCTTATTGATGAAACTTATGCTCTGCGAGGTATGGAAGGATGGATTACCCAAGATCAGGGGACGCCGTATGTAGATACGATTCATCTACGCATGCAATATGCCCCAGTGGGACCCTGCTGGGCTCCCGCCGAAATCCAGCTAAAAGCCAAGCTCAAGGCAGAATTCGTAGGACTCTCTATCATCCTCACAGCCGAAGGGCACTTTCTTTACCGGCGCTATGCTTTGCTTCAAGAGCAAAAACTAAAACGGACTTCCCCCTCTCGTCCAACCTCCTCTTCAGCCCCCGCCGCAGCCCCAGACACCTTTCCGAAAGGCTTTCGGATGGATACCATAGTCGTGAAACGGTTAGACTTTTCAGAGCGATTACGCATTTTGGAGGGTGCAGAGAAGCCTGAAAACACCTTCTGGGATAGCCTCCGCAAAGTTCCTCTGGATACTTTCCAGCAGCTCTACATGGAGCAAGCCGATAGCCTCCTCAGAGGTTCAGACACGTTGGCCAAGCCTTCCAGAGTGAGGAGGGGATTGGCTTTTGAGGGAGGTGGTTTGAGGTATGCTTGGGGGCGGAGGAAGGGCGAGCAAAGGTGGGAGTCTGGGCTTACGGTGCTATGGCCGGGCTATACGAGTTTGGAGGGGTGGGTTTTTCGGGGGGAAGGCACTTTCCAGCATCAGGGTAGGGCAGCCTTATGGGAGGGTGCTATTCGGGTACGTTATGGGGCCGGGTGGCGGCGCGCACTCCCCGAAGCAGGCATTACCTACCGGAAAAGTCGCTTCCCGCCTTTCAGGGCCGAGCTTAGAGGCGGCTGGGAAGCCCGCGAGGGGCCCGATTTCGTCCAAGTCCCCCTCCTTTGGAATACCCTCTTCTACCTTCTGCGCAGGGAAGCCCCCCTCCAAGTGTATGACCGATTCTATGTCTGTGCGCGGGGGAGTTTTCGCTGGCACCGATGCTGGCATAGTGCCATAGAACTTACCTACGACCGGCGTCCCTCCACCCCTACTCGGGAAAGCTACTACCCCGCTTATCGTCTGAGCTTCTTCACCGAGTGGACGCCGGGCACGCAGCTTTACCGCACTCCCCGCAGTACTATCCTGATGCCGCCCGAGGGCCCTTTCCAGATTACCATCCAAACTGGACACGAGATAGCCCGACTACCGAACCTTTACCTTTGGACGGGCTACTTAGGCATACAGCCGCGGCTCTCTATTAGTCCCTGGGGCAAATGGCATTGGAGTCATGGCCTTCATCTGCAGTCTAATGGCGCTCCTTGGGCGGATAGGCTCTTTCCAAATGCTCAGCCGCTTCCTCTGCATCAGCGCTATACCGACCTGTTTTTCTGGCCTTTGTACCGGCCAGCCGGTCGACTCAGCTATCAGACCCAGGCGCAGTGGGACCTGGAACGGGCTCTTCTCCGGCACCTACCGCTTCTCCGGAAGACGAACTGGCAGGAGCATTTGAGTTTTCGGGCGCTCTACACGGAAGGGGGCTGGCATGCAGAGGGGAGCTTCTGGCTCACAGACATCGCTCTGGGTATCGGCCGCTGGCGTCTCCCCACTTCTCTGAGCCTGGGCATGCATTATGGGCTTTTAGGAACCCATGCAGGGCTATGGCGCATCACCTTTGCTCTGGGTACCCCCCCTTTTCCCTCCCTGACCCAAAAGCGCTTCACCCAGTGAAGACCTGCTGGATAAGGGGAAAGGAGCTCCGAGGGTACGCTCTGAACTACGAAGAGCCGCTTGCATGCTGGACATGGTGGTCCGCTTTTCCCTCCCCAACCCAAAAGCGCTTCACCCAATGAAGACCTGCTGGATGGATGGAGAGGAGCTCCAAGGCTCCCCTCTGAACCATGAAGAGCCATTTGAGAGCTGGGACTGGTGGGAGGCCTTGGGAGAGCCGTGGGGGGGCATAGCCTGTGTGGAGGAAGGACAGCTGCGGGCCGTGTGGCTTCTGGCAGAGCGGCGGTTAGGGCCCTTTCGGCTGTGGCGAATGCCGCTGAGTGTGCCTTACGCCCCTATCCTGACTCCACAATCCCTTTCAGGTCCCGCTTATGCCACCCGCGCACCTATCCTACGAGCCTTGGCCAACTTCCTCCGAAAGGCAGAGTGGCACCTCCGCCTGATAGCCGGGACTTTGCCGCCCGAATGGAGCTATCTACCGCCCCTCTGGCAGGAAGGCCTGCGCCCAAGAGCCGCCGGCAGCTTTGTGATTCATCACTTTGAGCCGACAAGCGCCTTGCGCCGAAAGCTCCGACAAGCCGAAGCTCTCCCCGTCTGGCCCATCCCCGCCGAAAAGGCCCTGGCTTTCTGGCACACTCATGCGCCGAAAGGCATCCATCCGAAGTTTCGCCGCCAAATGGAAGCTCTGGTCCAAGGCCCTTTCCCATGGGAAATTTTGGCCGTAGGAGAACCGCCCCACGCCGTGGGTTTCTTCTTATGGGGGCAAAAGCGAGTCTGGTACTTTGCCAGCGCCCACCACCCCCATAGCCACCCCCAAGCCGGCACCAAACTCCTCGCTACCCTCATCCAAAAAGCTACCCAAGCCGGCAAAACCTTTGACTTCATGGGCTCCGTCATCCCTTCCATTGAGCGCTTCTTCTGGCAGTTTAGACCCCTCTGGGAACATCGCCTCTTTCTAATAACGCCCCTACTAAGGTGGCTTTCTTCATAACTTCGCCGAGTGCCTATCCAAGTGCTAAGCGAAACGCCCTCGCTCTTCTCGCAAATACTGGCCGAACTCCGCAATCAAAAGCTACAGCGGGATCGGCATCGCTTTCGGTGGAACCTTCAGCGAGCGGGTTTCCTACTGGGCTACGAACTAAGCAAACACCTTGCTTATCAGGAAGTAACCATCACCACACCGCTGGCAGAAGCTAAGGTGCATGTCTTATCGGAGCCGCCCGTGCTCATTAGCATCCTCCGAGCGGGAAATGCCCTCCTACAAGGCGTTTTAGAAGCATTTGACTTTGCTGAGGTGGGGTATGTGGCGGCATACCGAACGGAGCTTACCAACCGGGATATTACCGTGCAGGTAGATTATTTGGCTGTGCCCCCCTTGACCAACCGCGTGGCTGTGCTGGTGGACCCGATGCTGGCAACGGCTACCAGCATTTTGACGGCGTGGGAGGCTTTGCGCTTTCGGGGACAACCGAAGGCTCTGTTTATCTTGGCCCTCATTGCGTCGGAGTATGGTGTTACTCGCCTTCAGAAGCACCTCCCTCAAGCGCACCTCATCGTGGGAGCCGTGGATAAAGAGCTTACTGCCAAAGGTTATATTGTACCCGGTTTAGGCGATGCAGGAGACCTCGCTTACGGCCCCCTTCACCATGGCTGAGGAATGGGGTCGGATTCTGCTGTATCTGACCATCTTCCTGGTGAGCGGGGTGAAATTCATGGTGGGGGTAGCCATGAGCTTAGCGAAGGGGCTTTCTTTTTGGGAGCAGTTTTTATGCACGACGGCGGGGGGGATTGGAGGAAGTGTGTTTTTCACTTACTTAGGGGATGCGGTTCGGGGATGGATTAGTAAGCTGCGGGGGCGTCCGCCGAAGCCGCTCTCGCCGCGCTGGGTGCGTTTTTGGGAGCGGTATGGGCTGTGGGGGGTAGCGCTGCTTACACCGCCGATTCTCAGTCCGCCTATTGGGACAGCTATTGCTCTGGCATTTCGTACGCCGCGAGGGGTTTTGGCTTGGCGACTAACTATAGCTATGGTACTTTGGGGCATCGTGTTTGCAGCCTTTGGCGAAGGGCTCCGAAGCCTCATCCAGATCTTAGGAGGCTAATGCCACTTT
>Ga0079998_111599_pt1 | contig 26520 bp, 26 predicted proteins | sample PerSpoBPS_BMetaG_FD_69201 | JGI IMG/M metagenome (GOLD analysis project Ga0079998, IMG submission 69201) | Thermal spring microbial communities from Yellowstone National Park, Wyoming, USA - Perpetual Spouter B (PS_B) MetaG (SPADES assembly)... | ecosystem: Environmental > Aquatic > Thermal... | reverse complement strand
TGGAACGCCTTCTTCAAGCAACTGGATCTAAGGAAACAGAGAAGATTGCCACCTCATATTAGGAAGTTATCTCCACCAGGATATTGGAAGGATAGGGAGACTGGTGAGAAAGAGATACACATACTGATCAGAAACGATAGATATTATCTAGAGCCTATTAGCGAGGACGAGGGATACATAGTCCTTGAAGGCTTTGATCTGAGGATAAGATATGGTGGCAGGATTAGGTGGGAGGGTAAGCAGGGTAGGCTTGAAATAATATATGTTAATGGTAGGTGGTTCGCACTAGTACCAATAGAGGTTGGTGTAGATCCGCCAAAATCAAATCCAAAGGGCTATGTAAAGCCTAACTATAAGGGTAAGATTGTAAATCCTAGGAGTATTAAGCAGAGGGATCCCATAGGGGATAAGGAGGCATTCATAGACATGGGGCTTAACAACTTGTTTGCTGTTACAATTTCGGACGGATCAGCAATGCTTATCAAAGGAGGAACGATCAAATCCGAATACTATTGGTGGAAGAGAGAGATAGCTACATACCAGGCTATAAGAGATCTGCTTAGGAATGCTGGGATCTCAACATGGAAAGAATATCATGAGAAGTACCTTAAGGCAATGTATAAAAGGGATGAGAGGCTCAGGCACCTATATATAACAGCTATTAGATTCCTAGCGGATGAGCTACATAGAAGAGGTGTTAAGAAGCTATACATAGGATACCCCATAATGCTCTCACAGGATAATGGGAACGAGTATAACACTAACATATGGTGGTATAGGAGGATAATGCTGTGGATCGTGGATATATTCATGGAGTATGGTATAGAAGTTGAGATAGTTCCTGAGGACTACACAAGCAGGGAGTGCTCGATATGTGGAAACAAACATAAGAATGGGAGGATATATAGAGGGCTATACGAATGCAAGAAAACTGGGAAGAAGATAAACGCAGATATAAATGCAGCGCTGAATATAGCGAGAAGGCTGGGACGCAGGATAAGGATAGCTAGGAAGATAGAGAGCTACCATGTAACACATAACGGTGTAAAATCATTAATCCCTCGCCAGGGGGGCTAACACCCGAGACCCCAGCATAGAAACCCCGCTCTTTAGGGTCGGGGAGGGGTCATAGATCGGCTAGAAATTCTACAGAAATATGCACTCTTTAGTGATGGGGATAGATCTTCTATGAATTAGAGGGCTTATCCGATCGTTATCTGGTCCATAATGTTTTTAGGGGTGTTTATTATAGTTTGCTTTGAGGATTAAGTTGAGGAAGGGGCCGGTGTTTCTTCTGTTTATGGATCTGGATGGCACTATGTGGGATCATAAGAATGTTTCTGAGCTGTCTCCTCCCTTTAGAAGGGTTCTAGAGACAAGGGTTGTTGACTCGAGAGGGGTTCCAATAAACTTATATGTAGATTCTCTAAAGATTCTTCTCTGGGCCAGGGAAAGGGGTGCCATCGTGTCTAGCCTAAGTTGGAATGATCCTGGCAAGGCTCTAGGGGTTCTCGAAGCCTTCGGAATAAGAGATCTGTTCCATTATCACTTAATTGAGAATCATCCTAACAAGGATCAGCTAATATCCAGACTCCTAGGCAAGCTCAGAAAAGAGGGGCAGGATATCCCTCTCTGCAGAGTTGTCTACATAGACGATAGAACAATACATCTTGACGCTATATATAGAAACATAGGAAGACTAGTTTTCATACAAGCTTGGAAAGATTTTAAGAAATATGATGAAGCTATCGAAAAGATAGAAACAAGTATCAAAAGGTGTGAAACAAAATAATAAAAGAAATTTTCATCTTCTCCCTCATGTATTGAAGAAAAGAGAGCTGACATTAAATAGAGGAAAAGCCTCGCATTATACTATGTTTATTGATATTAAAGAAGCGTATGTTTAGATTTATTTAATATTCAAGTTAAACTATTTATGATCGAGCGCTGCGGTTGATCGTGTTGTTTCTATAGATATCAATATTATTAGCTCGATCCTCTCGAAGATGCTAGAAAGATTATTGATAGAGTGGTTAAAGGTTAGAGACCGGGTGAGTGGAATGGTTGGGTTCCTATTGATGGAGGTTACTAGAAGAACTCTAGAGATCGGGCGGATGCTATAGAAAAGAGTACGAACTATTAAGTGAAGAGCTTGTTATCAAAAATAGATTCTCTTGATCTTGAAAAAATGGTTGAGGGTAACATGGCTGGTATGAAATAACTGAGAGCAAGTATGGTTAGCTCAGATGTGCAGTGCTAATAAAGATCTTGTAAACGCTAACAGCTAAGGAGATGTTATCGGAGATCTCTTAAACTCCCTGATCAGAGATAGATATAGGAAAATAGATATTAGGAAAATGAGAGATAGTGTGTAGTTAATATGCAAGATATTGAGATCGAGCTTTTTCGAAGCTAATGATCAGGACGGTTTATAAGCTTTTTACTCATAGCCAATGCTAGATTATGAAGCAACACTCTAGAGCGTCTCGGTGTTCTAAGACCATGGGAGCCCCTTTACACAGCTTCAATGGAAGTCAATAGGCTGTTACAGCTGAAAGCCTTGCCCTTCAGGGCGGGGATGGTTTTAATAGCTCTCCAGGTATTTGTTTTGGAAAGGCTCTATGGCTTCTGGCAGTGAGGGGTTGCTAACCCTTTCAATCGGAATGAGGGTTAGCCCCGAGCCAGGGGCTATAGAGCTCCTCAGAAGATACAACACAGCCCTAAACTATGCAATAAACAAGATCCTGAGCCTTGGTTTGAGGAGCATTGGGAGGGTTCACAACGCTCTATACAGAGAGCTGAGAGAATGGTTTGGCCTCCCATCTATGGTGCCATTGAATGCTATAGGGATGCCCTTGCAAATACCAATGCCTGGAGGAACAATCCTAGGAAAGGGAGGAGGCCTAGGGTTAGGAAGCTATCAATGCTACTACATCCAGGATCGGGATACAGGGTTAAAGAAGGCTACGTGGAGATCATAGGAGGGATAAAGCTTAAGATCATTGGCTGGGATGGGAGATATGACCAGTATGAAAATGAAGAGGCAAGGCTTGTCTATAGAGAGGGTAAGATGATGCTTTGGATATCAAGGAAGATACCGAGGCCAGAGCCTTACCAGCCTAGAGATGTTATAGCCGTAGATATCAATGAGAAGAAGATAGTATATGGAGATCACGTGATTAACAAGGAGAGGGACACCGAGATCGATGAAGCCCATAGATGGAAGAAGCTTGCCGAGGATCTCCAGAAGAGATATTCCTTCACAAGATACCCTGCCTGGAGGAGGAGAAGAGGGATCCTGAATAGAATAAGATCCTATCATAGGAAGGCTAAGGATATCCTTGAGGACTGGGCTAGGAAGACATCTCTTGGGATAGTGAGATTTGCTAAGAAGCTTGGATATGCAGTCGCTAGAGAGGATCTAACTGGGCTGATAAATTCTCTGAGAAAGATAAAGAACAAGGATCACAGGACAAAGCTCATAATAATGGGCTATGCTAGGCTTGGGAGATGGATAGACTGGCAGGCAGAGAAACAAGGGGTTCCACTTGCCATAGTAAACCCAAACAGGACATCCTCGGAATGCCCACAATATGGTGCAGAGATGATTGAAAATGGATATAGAAGATTAAAATGCCCCAGATGCGGATTCGAAGCAGACAGAGACATTGTTGGAAAGCTCAATATAAGAAAAAGGGCTTTGAAAAAGCTAAGGATCAAAGCAAATCCCGGGGATCTCTGACCACCCCCACTGCCCTCAAACGACAGATGTAAACCCGAATAGATGGGGGGAACCGATGAACCGCCCAGAGGGAACCCTCGCCCTTTAGGGCGGGGAGGAGGTCAGCCAGGGGTAGTTTCTCCTAATAGATGATAGCCTCGGGGCTTCCGGCTCTATTATTCCTGAGTCAGAGACTATGGTTTCTACTAGGGAGTTAACCCTTATAAACCTCGCGCCGGAGGCAACTGCTATGGAGTAGGCCTCTCTAGCGGAATTTCTCAGCATATTCACCCCAACCTCTATCGAGACTGTCTTGACTATGCTTCTCACTACTATGCTCATAAATGATATAGCCAGAGGGTCCAGAACCCTCTTTCTATAGGGATGATCTCCATAGTTCTCAATTATCACTGCATCGTATCCCAGCTGCTCCAGAAGCCTGGCCTCGGAAACAGCCCTGCCTATGATCTCCTCTAAATCATGCTCAGCCCTAGAATCTATATAGGGAAGTCTTGGAAGATGGATCGTGCCTATCACTAGATATCCAGCCACTTCCACCCCTAGCTAGTTATGCATAGAAGAGAAGATAATAATAGGGTTCTCTATCCTTATAATCTATACACTCTATTCAACACTTTGAGGATCTTGTCATCTAGATGAATTGGTCTAAAAAGGCATCTCCATAGAGCTTTCCTTATTTCATATTATTATAGCTAATTCATAGATAGCCTAGGAGTTTTCCGAGCTCATTTCCAAGGAATGCCGAGTGTTTCTCCAGATCCTTCCTAGCTGCCGCGATCAATCCTCTAAGATGATCACTTTCAGTCTCGATCTCGGCGGTTTTTAGTCTCACTATGGCATAGGTAAGGGCTTCGTTGGCCTCTAAAAGGGATAGTGCCTCTCTGGAAATGCTCTGATACTTCTTAACCAACTCGCTCACAACACACTCTAGGTGTGCGAAGCCCAGGTTCTTGATCACGAGGAATCTCTGACCTTCTATAACCTGCTCTCCGCATATCCCGCACTTCCAGATCTTGTACTTGCTCATCTGACTAACCCCATACGTTCATCCTACTAATCCTTATATTTCTATATTAGGTGATATATTCATGGAATACGGCATATAGGTTGAACCCGTACCTGAGGATTACACAAGCATGGAAACCTCGATATGCGGTGCAAGGCATAAGAATGGGAGGATATATAGAGGGCTATATATATGCAGGAAGACTGGGAAGAAGATCGATGCAGATATTAATGCTGCTCTGAACATAGCAAGGAGACTAGGATGCAAGATAAAAATAACAAAGAAGATTAAGAGCTTGGTAACGCATAGCGGTGTTAAGCCATTAAACCCTCTCCAGGGGCTAACACCCGAGACCCAGAGGTTCGAAACCCCGCCCTGAAGGGCGGGGAGAAGGTCATGCTGAAATAAAAATATATATTTCTAGAGCCATATATATATTTAGAGTGATGTTTTTATGTCTATAAGTGGTTCTGAATTAGATTATATGGAGAGAAGGGCCCTTAATAATATATATAGTGCTATAAATGAGTTATCAGAGGTTCTCGGAGTCTCTGAAGATATAGTTACAAAGGCTAGGGAGATAGCTGTTAAATGCGTTGAAAAGGGTGTTCAGAGAGGTAGATCCTATAGATGTGTTGCGCTATCGATTATATATGCAGCATCAAGAATCGTTGGGAAGCCGCTGCCTATAAAACAGATTTCTCTAACCGCAGGGATCCCTTTCTCAGATCTCAAGTCCTGCTATAACTCGCTTCTGAGGGCTATGTGGAAGGATCTCAGAGACCTGAGACCCCCTGACCCCGGTGACTACTTGGAGTCGATAGCGAGAAGGACTGGAGTGAATGACGCGATAATTTCAGAAGCTAAGAAGATCCTGGACGCCGTTAGAGGAAAAATAGTCTTTGTCGGCAAGGATCCCACGACATATGCTGCAGCAGCAATATACATAGCATCTAAGAAATTAAGGAAACCCGTGAGCAAGACTAGAGTTGCCATAGCAGCAGGAGTTACAGAGGTAAGCGTGAGAAACAGAATAAGGGAACTAGCTGAAAAGCTCGGCATAGAGCTTGAAGAGATGATCCAGAAGCCTAGAGTTAGTAGAAGAGGTCTGAAAAAAAAAACCAGATCTGGGACTAATTAAGCTTCGTAATTCCTTAGCATCATTAATACTTTGATCTATGAAACTTCTTAAACCTACAAGATATAAGGACAAAGATTATAAGCTCCACATCCTAGGAAGAACCCAGAAACTGTTTCGGGTTTCATTGTCCTGGGTTGCCAGTACTTATGGTAGATCCTAGGAACACCTCTAAGATCTGCTCAATACATAATGCTGTAATAGAGTATGAAGAAGATAGGATAGGTGTTTGCAGCAAAGAGGGCGAGAAGTGACATAGGGAGGTAGCAGCATTGATAAATATTTATTTAAGGGGCCCCGAGACTCTTTATAAGGCATTGCCAGAAGGGCCTCGAGATTTCAATCTTAGCCCTAGAGTAAGACTACAATGCTGCTGGGCTTAACAACCATCAGTAAGCCCATAGAGATCTAAGGATCTCTGTGGAGGTGAGATCCTCGATGACCACAGGGAAACCATAGAAACCCTGTGGATCAAGAGGCACAGCAATCTCGAAACAAATTAATATCAGTGATAATCAATGCTCATCGAGGGAAAGCGAGTAGTTTAGAGATTATATATTTTATGCAATGCGTTTCTTGATTCTAGAAACACTTGGATCTATATTCTTCTATAAGATTCCTTTCAACAACTTCTCCCCCTGGTGATCTCTCGTAGAAGACTCTCCCAGGGATTCTATATTTTTTAACCTCCTTTCTCATCCAGCATGCTATATCGAGCCCGGCCTTAAGGCATGTCTCGCCTAGAAAGGTTTCTTCATCCCAACAGTATTCTATCGGTACTTGGGGTAGCAGTATCCCGGATCCATATATACTTTCAATATATAGAGCATCTCTTCCTATAGTGATGTCTCTGGGCCCGCTGATCTCTATTTTCGGCCCTAGCACAGCTATCTCTATGGTTATGGAATCTAGTTCCTCTTTTGAGAGGGGTTCGAACCTTGGATCCTTGAAGGCAGATGCTATAGCAGACTCAACCACAGCCCTAGCCAGCTCTAGATGGTGGGCTGTAAATCCTATGCACCCTCTCAAGGCTCTGCTAGAACCGCTAACCTTCTCAAGGGTTACGAAGACCGCTGCCCTCTTACCCATCCTAGGATCTATCTTTAATAGCTCTCCATAGTCTATCGGTACATCATCCTCATACTCCATGTAAAGCTCTATAGACTTTCTAGCCAGCTTAACAAGCATTGCCATGAGGCTATTATCTATCTCCTCCACAGATAATATATCAGCCATACATACCCCATAGTAGAATAAAGAGAATTACATTAATAAACATTTTAGCCAGGCTAGCCCGTTAAAACTAATTAGGCTAATCCGTCTCTCAACGCTACGACCCCCGCCCCTCTAGGGTGGGGTTTCTATGCTGGAGTCTCGGGTGTTAGCCCTCTGGAGAGGGATTAATGGCTTGACACCGCTATGCGTTACCAGGTAGCTCTCTATCTTCCTCGAAATCTCTATTTTATAGCCTAGTCTCCTTGCTATGTTCAGAGCAGCATTAATATCTGCATCGATCTTCTTCCCAGTCTTCCTGCATATATATAGCCCTCTATATATCCTCCCATTCTTATGCCTTGCACCGCATATCGAGGTTTCCATGCTTGTGTAATCCTCAGGTACGGGTTCAACCTATATGCCGTATTCCATGAATATATCCACGATCCAAAGAACTATCTTTCTATACCACCATATATTCGTGTTATACTCATTTCCATTATCTTGTGGAAGCATGTATGGATAGCCTATGTACAGCTTCCTAATTCCTCTTCTATATAGCTCATCTGCTAGGAATCTGATAGCTGTTATGTAGAGATGCCTAAGCCTCTCATCCCTTTTATAAATGGCATCTAGATATTTCTCATGATAGTAGATCCATGTTGGTATGCCAAGCCTCCTAAGCATATCTCTAACAGCTTGATATGTAGCAATTTCTCTTTTCCACCAGTAGTATTCAGACTTGATAGATCCTCCTTTGACAAGCAATGCTGATCCGTCTGTAGTTACCACAGCGAATAGATTGTTAAGACCCATATTGATGAAAGCCTCCTTATCCCCTATGGGGTCTCTCTGCTTAATACTCCTAGGTTTAATAATCCTACCCTTTTTACCCTTGTAGTTGGGCTTTATATAGCCCTTCGGATTGGAGCTATGTGGTTCTCTTCCAACCTCTATTGGCACTAGTGTGGACCATCTGCTAGCCTCATATATTAATTTCAAGCCTTCCTTGTTTTCCTTCCCACCTGATCCTGCCAGCATATTTTATCCTTAGACTGAAATCTAGTAGAACAAGGTAGCCTTCACCCTCGTTTATAGGCTCTAGGTAGTATCTATCGCTTCTTATGTGTATCTCCTTTCCTTCCAATAGCCTGGAGGAGAGACCCTCCTAATGTGGGGCGGTAACCTACCCTGTTTCCTCAGATCCAGTTGCTCGTAGAATACTTTCCAAGCCTCATCGTTCTTCTGTATAACGGCCTGAGCATTAACGCCTAGAACCTCATTATACCTGTAGTAGTACTTGCTGTTAATCTCATAGTACTTCTTTTTTGTTAGCCCACCATTGAAGAATGCCTGCCTCTTCTCATAATTAAGCTCATTGAATAGCCTAGCACATGTCAGACCAATACCCATGAGGCTCCCATGCTCACTCTCTGTAGGCAGTAGCCTCAGCCTAACAGTTCTCGGTTTTCGCCAAGCCTCTCCTCGATCTCCTCTCTTAGGCTTGGAGGGGGGTCGGGGTGCCATCCACGGGTATAGATCGGGGAGTCGTCTCCCTTTGTGTCATCCTTCTAGCACATTCACCCATGGAGGACACCCCGACCCTAGTACAAGTATAACATATAACATAGGAGATTTAAAAACACAATGCTCCAAAGCCCTACCCCGCCTTTAAAGGCGAGGTTTGCTAAGCTTTAATATCACGATGCTTTGCATTAAAGAGCATCGAGATCCCACTAACCTAGTTTATCGAGATCCATTGCAATTATATGATGGGTGAGGATTTCTATAGAGACATTGGTAAATATTAGAAAAATAGTTTGTGATGTTCTCATGACAAGGTGTTTAGGGATCTATACGTATGTAAGCCATTCTCTATATTTATCGAGCTTTCCCCTCACTATGTCTTCGTACATGGATTGAAGCTTTCTAGTTAGGGGCCCAGGCTTCCCAATCCCTATTCTTATACCGTCCACCTCCACTATAGGTGTTATCTCTGCAGCGGTCCCTGTGAAGAAGGCCTCGTCAGCTGTTAGAAGCTCTCCCAGAGCTATATCTCTCTCCATCACTTCGACTTCTAACTCACTCTCAAGAATCTTCATCACCGTCTCTCTAGTGACTCCTGGGAGGACCGATGCATATAACGGGGGTGTATATACATTTCCATTCTTAACAATAAATATGTTCTCTCCAGGCCCCTCGCTCACGAACCCCCGTGTATCTAGCATAACTGCCTCGTCAAACCCTTTTATATCGGCATCGGACGCTGCTAAATAGCTATTCAGGTACTGCCCAATTGCTTTTGCATTCAGCGGCAGCGCATTAGGCGGGATCCTCCTCCAAGGGCTGACAGTAACTCTAGCACCCTCATAATAGGCCTTGCCTAGATACTTGCCCCAACTTATTAGGCCAATCGCTACCGATGCTCTCCTAGTTGTTGGCTTAACCCCAAGCTTCTTAATATTTATAAATGCTATAGGCCTTATATAACACTCATCGAACCCGCTCCTCTTAACAAGCTCTCTAATAGCGTCTATCAGCTCCTCTTCTGAGTATGGTATCTCAAGCTTATAGATCTTAGCTGAATCGAAGAACCTCCTTATATGCTCCCTAAGCCTGAAAATAGCTGTTCTCCCATCATATGTTCTGTAAGCCCTGATACCCTCGAAAACGCCGACACCATAGTGCAGTGAATAGGTCATCACATGGATCTTTGCCTCTTCAAAGGGAATGAATCTCCCATCAAACCACATGAGGGGAGACCATTCAGACAATACGTTCCCTAGAACTATGTGTATCGAGTCTAAAAAGCTCATAGCAAGTGAGTTGGAAAAATTAATATCTGGATAAAAAATACCTAATGTTATATTGCCATACCATATCCATGACATCTCCCCACCCTGATGGGCGGGGTTTCCTATTGCCTGGTCTCAGGTGTTAGCCCTCTGGTGAGGGACTAATGGCTTTACACCATTGTGCATTGTAGTCCATCGTATCTGGCTCCACTAGCTTTCTTATACCCCCTTGGCTTACTTTATAGTAGGAGTAGATTCTTGTCCTATGATAGAGAAGCGCCTTTGACAGAGCATCTCGAGGAGCTCAGATCGAGGCTATTCAAGGTCTTAATAGCCCTTGGAATCGCTGTAGCTATATATATAGCCCCTCTAAATATCGCTGAGATGATGGGGGGTAGCGAAGGTATTGTGGGGATTATTGTTAACGCTATCAAGGATCCCAGCCTAATTTTTTCAGCTAATTTTTCTGGAGGTGGGGGCTACGAGAGTCTATCGACTCTATTTATAAAATATAGTAGGCAGTATATCCTACCACCTGATGCTAGGCTCATAGCAGGTTCTGTGGGGTCTGTTTTCACCACCATATTACAGGTTTCTCTTATCCTTGCGCTGATCACTGTGCTCCCCTACATCATATACCAGGTCGTTGCATTTGTGTGGCCGGGTCTATATGAGCATGAGAAGAGGGTGGTTAAGAAATACATAGCTCTCTCGTCTCTCTACATAGCTGGTGGCATGCTAGCGGGCTTCTACATAACGGCATATACTGTTATAAGGGCTGGGCTATACTGGAGTGCGGCTGCGGGTGCAGAGCCCTGGATAACTCTTCAGGGATTTGTGAGCGATCTGCTTACTGCTATGATGGGAACTGTAGCTATCTTCATAGTACCAGTGATTCTCTTGATGGGGACCGAGCTAGGTTTTATAGACCCCGACTCAGAGATCTTTAGAAATAAGAAGCTAATATATGCCCTGGCATGGGTAATAATAGCGTTTTTCTTCCCAGATCTGACGACAATCATACTCCTCCTACTATTTGTAGCTGTTTATGAGCCTAGTTTTAGGTATATGAAGAGGATAAAGAGGAGAAGATCCTCTGGCAAGGGTTAGGCTCAATACCTAGGCTGACCTCCTCCCCGCTCTGAAGGGCGGGGCTTTCAGCTGTAAGAGGTTCTCGATCTTCAGCATATATGTGTCCTCTGGATAGATTTATTCCTCTATGTAGATGATATGTGGGGGCGTCATGTCAATAGTTGAGGACTATGGGAGGCTCCTTGAGAGAGCTTACTCGAGACTCCAGCTGGGTAGGGAGGCGAAGCCCATAGATCTTCCAGATCTCGATGTGGACTATGTGGGGAATAAAACAGTTGTTAAGAATCTGCAGCAAATCTCCCAGAGGATCAATAGGAACCCGAGGATAATAGCTAGGTACCTTCTAAAGGGCTCGGCACTCTCAGGGGCTATAAACCCCTCCGGGGCTCTTGAGATCTATGGAAAGGTCTCTAAGAGAAGTCTCCAAGATCTATATAGGAGGTTCATACAGACATATGTTAGATGCCCAACATGCGGTTCAATAGATACCGACATGAGTAAGAAGGGAAAGATATGGATTATAAAGTGCTTAGCATGTGGAGCAGAATCAACTGTTGAGGCGATATAGGGTTGGCTGGTCTATTTAGAGTTAAGATCTTCGAGGTAGCTGGAGAAGTAATAGTAAGCGTGTGTGATGAGGAGCTGTTAGGTGAAACAATAGTCGATCCTGAGAGGGGTGTAAGGATAAGAGTGGACGAGCCGTTTTACGGGGGAGAGTTGATGGATCTGGAGGAGGCTATGGATATAATAGCGAGCTCCACCCAGGCTAACCTCATGGGCAACAGGATAGTGGAGGCAGCAGCCGAAAGGGGTCTCGTGGCGAGAGAAGGTATTATCGAGTTTGGCGGCGTTAAACATGCTCAAGTGGTGATCTACCAGGGTTATTAGTTTTCAGCCTCCTCTAGATCTCGTTGGAAGAAACATATCGAGATGAATATCTATAGTATCATAGTCATTTTGAAGAAAAGGATCCTAGCATATAGAAAGATCATTAGATCTTCGATGCTTTTACAACTGAAAGCCACGCCCTTCAGGGCGGGTATGTTTTATTAGCTTTCTAATCATAGTATTTTGGAACCTGGAGCCTGGGATGATGGACTCCTAGGGAAGTTCTGGCCACCCGGCTGCCTCCCAGATAACAGATGTAGCCCCGAATAGATGGGGGGCTGATGATCCGCCTGAAAGGGATGATGATAAAAAGATCAATGACGACCTGAGGGCGAAGAGGAGGCCAGCCTGGCTTATATTCCTCATAGTTAATTAATGATGCGGGATCTTATATAGGACATCCAGTGACCGCAGTCGTCATCCTGAATAAGAACAATGCTGAAGGCCTCGAAAAGACCCTTAATAGCCTCTACAAGCAGAGCTGCCCTCCATGTGTGTGTTTTGATATATATATAGTAGATGGGGGGAGTGCCGATAAATCTTTCTCGGTAGCCTTCGATGCAGGTTCTAGAATACCCTGCATATACTGGCTTGAGCAGAGGGTTAAGAGGGGGACCGGCCCTGCCAGGATAGAGATTATAGAGGTTCTCAAGTCCATGGGGTATAGATATGTTGTGTGGGGTGATTCTGAGAACATATATTCTAGGGACTATGTAGATCGTTTGCTCAGGATGCTTGAGAAGGGGTGTGATGTTGCATCAGGAAGATCTGTTATCCTTAATCGAAGCATGTGGGCGGAAGCGTTCTACTGGTACCACTCATTCCACAACATCTTTCCCAGGTTTGTTGGGTCTAAGCATGCTCCAGGCAATAATATGGCTATAAGGATAGAGGTATATAACTACGCTTCTTACCCCCCATCAAAGAGATCTGATGACTACATATTCACATTCCAGCTTATTAGAAGATCTAGAGAGGGGGTTTTTAGCCCTAGATACTGCATCGATGAAGACGCGATAGTATATATAGACATGCCTAGGGATTTCAGAGGCGTCATAGCCTGGCAGAGATCTAGGGTTGAGGGCCTTGTCCATGGATCAATATATATAGGCCTCCCAATCCCGCCAGATCTTATTAGCTGGAGCGCCCCCCTAGCCCTCCTAATAACGATCTTAGCGATCACAATCATATATTCAAACCCGCTACCCCTAATACCGCCACTAGCATCAATGATAGCCATAGCAACATATCTCCAAACCAATTCTCGAAGACACCTAGATAGAGCATCAAACATAACAGGAATCCTAGCCCTACTAGGAATAATCCTCCACGCATTCTTTACATCAATATATAGCCTTAAAGAACTGGCAAAGATACACCTAGTCCTAGGACGTAGAAACCTAATAGAAGAAATGAGACACTTGGAGGAACTTTCAAAAAGAACCTCACTCGAGGAAATAATCCCTCTGAGGCCGGGACCCAAGGCTTGACAAATGCTTTGTTATCATTCATAATGATCTAGGGATGCTATACCAAAGATAATGATACCAAGAACTTGAGGGTTTCTCTCCCATGATTATGTCGGTTTTGATGTGGGTTCGCTAGCTTCATCCACACTGTATGAGCCCGTCGAGCCCGGAACTGTGAGCCTCCCACCAAGGATCAGGGGCTCGAAAGCTCGAAAGGGCATTGCTTCCCAAGGTCTCTGCACGCCTAGACCCAGCATAGGTTATCTCTTCATCATAAAAATAGCTAGGGATTAGATGTTTATAAGCTTAAGCCTAACATTTCTTCTATATATATCAAGTATTGTAATTTACTATTTGGGTGTTTGGTACGCTGTACAATGTCTAATATCACATGGAAATCTAGATACCTTGCCTATTTAGGCGGTAATATATCTTTACTTTAGCCCCTGTAGGGGTGTTTTTGAATGAAGGGTGTGAGTAGCCAGAGTGGCTGTGAAGCCCTTTCCTCCACTCCTAGCAATGGCTAGAGGCATGATGGGATGGTAAGGCAGGAAGCCTTGGAAGAAAGCTTACACGATATCTAATCTCGTAATAGCTATGATATATTTACTGTATATTTTCTTGTACATATGGTGGTGACCATTTCCTCAGATAGAGAGAGATTGATAGGTGATGCGCATAGATACATGATCTTGAATATTGTTGATGAGGTAGATCCCGTAGTAGTTCAGGAAGCTAGGGGAGATATAATAAGGGATGTAGATGGTAGGGAATATATAGATGCTTTCTCGGGGATCTCTGTGATGAATATAGGTCATGGTAGGGAGGAGGTGATTTCATATGCCTTTGAGCAGGCTAGGAGATTTGTGCATGTATCCTCGTATTACTACTACGTGCCAGTTGTTATCCAGCTCGCTAAGATGCTTGCTAGCATCATGCCGAGTAGGAGGCTTTCCAAGGTCTTCCTCTCGAATAGTGGGGCTGAGGCCAATGAGTGTGCTCTAAAGCTCGCTAGGAAATATACTAAGAAATACGAGGTGATAGCTCTAGCACCCTCATTCCATGGAAGGACCTTGGGGACTATGAGCATCACAGGCCACGGATCTAGGAAGAAGGGCTTCGGACCCTTACTCCCTGGAGTGATATTTGTTCCCGCACCCTATTGCTACAGATCCCCATTCGGAGGTGATGAGGAAGAATGTGGGAAGATCTATGCGGAGATGGCAAAGAGCATTGTGAGGGAAGCATCTACGGGACAGGTGTCGGCACTCATAGTGGAGCCTGTTCTAGGCGAGGCGGGGATTATACCGCTACCCAGGAACTATCTTAAGATCCTCAGGGAGGAGCTCATAGATCCTCAGGGAGCGCTGCTCATCGTAGATGAGGTCCAAACAGGCTTTGGAAGAACTGGCAAAATGTTCGGGATTGAGCACTACGGCGTGGAGCCTGACATAGTTACGCTGGCCAAGGCGATAGCAGGGGGCTTCCCACTGGGTGCCTGCGTCACGAGCGAGGAGATAGCTTCCTCCTTCGAGCCAGGGGATCATTTCTCAACATTTGGTGGGAACCCTGTGTCAGCCGCAGCGGCGATCAAAACGATAGAGATTATAGAGAGGGAGAGGCTTCATGAACAGGCTTCTAGGAAGGGTGGGTATGCTATGAAGAGATTGAGGGAGATCCAGGAGAAGCACCCCTTAATAGGGGATGTGAGGGGCATGGGCCTCATGATAGGTGTGGAACTGGTGAAAGATCCCGAGAAAACCCCTGCACAGAAGGAAGCTAAAATTGTTAAGCATGTTGCAAGGGAATTAGGGGTGCTAGTGGGTAGAGGCGGGATCTATGGGAACGTTATAAGGATACAGCCCCCGCTAATAATATCACAGGAGCATCTAGAGAGAGTTATAGATGCGCTTGAGAGGGCTATTGAAAGGGCGGAAAAGGGATGAACAAGGATCTTAGCGATAATATCTATAAGGATCTCCCTTTTTGAGGAAATCTGGTGCGGGGGGTGGGATTTGAACCCACGCAGGCCTACGCCATCGGGTCCTAAGCCCGACCCCTTTGACCTGGCTCGGGCACCCCCGCCCATAGATATATCTATATATCGAGCTTATAGAGCTTATGCCACTAGCTCCATTAAATCTATTATAGCTCCCACTCCAATCCCCTAGAACCGTGAAGAGCATTTCCCCATTACATATCGTTTCTCAGTAGACAGTGCTTCATAGCCCTTGTATTCAATGGTTTCGAGACTCTTCACTATCTACTTCTCAGCGGTCTCCCTAAGCCCGCTCACTACAGCGGCTCAGCTCCTGTTGCCAGAGACTTCAAAGCCCTACGGATCTCGGGGGCCGGGGTCACGATAAAATCATGAGCTCCAGATTTATAAATATCTTTGGGACTCAAACACCAATAAACATAAACTAAACTTTCATTCTAATAATTAGTTGATAATAAGCTGATATAAAAATATTCCAATTTAATGTAAAAATACAGCTCATAAATCTGGATCTTCCCTGCTTTTAGGACGAGGCTTTTTATAATAATGATTGATATGACTAGGTGACAAAAAGCTCCTGTCTAGGGCTATGGGTCTGGGGCTATTTCGGGTTTCCTGATAATTAGCTTATTAATTGTCTACCTAGTACCTCATGCTTATAAACCCACTGTCCTTAACTATGCTAGATGATGGGGCGATATTCTTGTGTACTTTGTATGTAGAGTCTCTTGATATATAATGATTGAAGCTTATGATGCTGGGGGTATAGATATAATAATCTGCTATGGAATTGAAAATGGAATTCAAAGGTGTGAGGTTTGTATCAAACGCTGAGATCTACTGAGAGGCTGGCATCGCTATTCTTGATTGCTGCTATATTCATATCAACAGGATCCTTCCCCACGATCCTTCTAGACTTCGCCGGCTATGCCCGTTTCCTGATAGTTGCAGGGGTTTTCCTAATACTGCTCTCGCTATCCATGATGGGCTATGCCATCTATACCCTGAACAAGATTATGGGCTCGGAGATCCGTGTTGGAGGCGATATAGGCTTTGAGGGGGAGGAGCTGGAGGTTAGCTATAGCATATGTAGTAGAAGCCTCTATCCTCTTCTATTTATTGAGCTTATGCTAAGATATCCAGACCACCTGAGACTGGTTAGGGGGTCTGGGAGAGCTCTCATTGCGATACCCCCTAGAGGCTGTGTAGTATATAGAGCATGGTTCGAGGGTAGGGTTGGCAGGCATATTATAGGTCCTCTAAGGGCAGTTGTGAGAGACCCTCTAGGACTGTTCAGAAGTGATGAGATAGAGATAGGTGGGTTGGCGGAGCTGAGGGTTTTTCCTAGATATGTTGCTACGAGCTATAGGAAGAGCAGAGCTCTTTCTAGAGCCATTGGGATCATGAGATCAAGGGTTGCTGGGGGCGGCGCGGAATTCCTAAGCGTGCGGGAATATAGAGAGGGCGACGAGCCCAGGAGGGTTGTGTGGAGGCACACAGCTAGGTGGGGGAAGCTAATAGTGAAGGAGACAGAGAAGGAGGTCTCGGCTGGTATAGTATATATAGTCCCTATAGATGAGAGGGCCTTCAAAGGCCCTTACAGAGAGACACCATTCGAGATATCATCTAGGATCATCGCGACCCTCGCAAGGATCTCCTCCCATAGGGGGGATAGAATAGCCCTGATAGCGTTTGGCAAGGGGCTTCTAGATATTGTAACACCTGCGAGGGGTGTTGAGGGATATAGAGGGGTGGTATCAGCATTATCAAGAATAGAGTTTACCCGTGAGAGGGAACAACCTGGTGAAGAGGATTATTTGAAGCTCTTAAAATCGATCGCAAGGCATATAGGTGGAGGAAGCATCGTCCTACTCTTCCTATATCCAGCAATGGATCCGAAGCACGCCTCCAGGTTAGCCGAGATCGTCAGCAAGTTAGTAGCGACCTCTGGAGGATCTATATATGCGGTGATCCCCACTCCAGATGCTGAGACACTCTCAAAAAAAGATCTCGCATCTAAGCTTGAAACCCTTAACATGATCAGAGGTAGCCACGAGATCACAAGATCACTGCTTAAAAGAGGCATCTCAGCAACACCTGTATCCCACAGAAACATCTCCAAGCTCGCCACAATGATCGAACTCTCTACGGTATAAACAAGAAGACCTTACCCCGCCATTTAGACTGTTTCAGTGTTCATATCATTTGTAGTGTTTGCATTTATTGATATCTAAGCCCTTAACACTATGAGCTCCCTTTCAATTCTATAGTAGATCATCATGGCAAAATTCGATACAAATAGAGTGACAGTAATAATAGCTTTCAATTCTATAGTAGATCATCCGATCCGTGTTGCTTTTTGCCTGTTCAGTTCTATAGTAGATCATTTGGGGGCTTTGTCTCTTTTTCGCCATCCCCCATATATTATATGGTTTTCTGGTATTTTAGCTTTGATCTTCGTATTGATCCTTATATACCTCTATACCTCAAAGCGATGATCTACTATAGAATTGAAAGCTCCTCAAGAACCTTTTTAACAGCCTCCCTATGTAATGGGGTTTGCCAGGCTACATATTTGCCTATTCCTATCTCTAGATCTTTCTCTGGCGGTGGATTATCTATCCATAGATAGTCTTTCCTCGGAGGGATATCGTTTATGACTAGATTTAGCCTGGCTAGCTCCTCCATAAAGGATATCCTCTCTCTCGTGAAGAGGGTGTCAGGGCTCTCTACAGCTTCTCCAAGCCATCTCCTCTCATTTTCTCCAAGAGCCCGGATAAATCCCCTCAAACCTTTCCTGCTAATAATCCTCTCAATAGCGATCTCTATATCCCATCCCGCTCTATAGATTTCGGTGAGGGCCTTTGGATTCCCGCCTGTGAGTCTCCAAATCTCTTCGAAATGAGGCTTCTCACCTGGTATCTGGCTATATAACTCGTGGAATCCTTCTCTACCCATGTTCCACATGGAGATTAGATCCGCCCATCTATGCCTGCCAATCTCCCTCCTACTCATACCTTCGCTAGTTGCTACTACAGTAACGATCACATCATAGCTGCTCGGAGGATATTCTATCAACCCTAGCAGTCCCTTAACATAGATCGCCGCCTTGTCCAATCCTATCGCTTGAAACACATCATCAGCAAGAACAGCCAGCCTCCTCCGCCCCGCCTTTATCAGCTCTCTAGCAACATCTATCACTATCCATGCAACCCTAACCCAGGTCTCCTCCGCAGCCTCTTTGAGAACCTCTAACAATCTCGCTTTAACATCTCTAATTCCGATCTCAGCATAGAACCCCCTCTCAATAGGATTTATATATATAACATCGAATCCATGTTCTTTCAATAGCTCAGCACCTTGCATAAGCCAAGCTGTTTTTCCACACCCCTCTGGTCCATATACAACTTGCACATTGACCATGCCCCTCTCAGCCCATTCCCCCACCCTCTTTAAAGCCTGCTCCCTATCTGTGAACCCAACCTCTATATTTTCTATGAATCTCAGCTTTATCCTCTTCATTCCAGCTAATACCCTTTAACCTTTCAATTCTATCTTTCTTTCAACTCTATAGAAGATCATCTTATCCATGCTGGGGTCTCGGGTGTCAGCCCTCTGGTGGGGGATTAATGCTTCTACCCCCACGATCATCGGGTTGGGGGTACACTTCGGGGTCTCCCCCCTAGGGACATCGGGGCACACTAAAGGGATGCCCATCCGAGACATCAACCCCAAGCCCTCAAAGCTAATACACCTCATCATAACCATAGGTAGTTCCTTAAGAAAACTTAAAAATACAAATGCTACCCTGCCCTGAAGAGCGAGGCTCGCCCTGTTGTCAGCTATCTCAGACATAAGGCCATATTATATGTTATGAAGATCTGGATATCTTTTCGTTTCTTTAAGCTCTCTAAACAGATCATTATCTGGATTCTACGAGAGCGTCGAGAGCTGATGTAGGCTCGTCAGCTATCACAAACACAGGTTCTAAAGCTATTGCAAGCGCTATTACAACCCTCTGTTTCTGGCTACCCGAGAGCTGATGTGGATATGCATCAAATCTGGCAGAACACCTACCGATCTTATCGGTTCTCGTGATTTTCTCACAATTTCCTCTTTTGAGATGGTCGCTATATGCGATATAAATAGTTCTATGAAGTGATCTATGATCCTCTCTACCGGATTAAGACTTGAGAAAGGATCCTGAAAAAACCATGGATATTTTTCTCCCTCTTATGCTTCATATCTCTTTCTTGCTACATTTAAGAAGGTTGATGCCTTCAAATATGATCGCTCCCGAGGTGATTCTAGCATTTTGAGGTAAGATCCCCATTATTGATAGCCCCAGCGCGGATTTTCCCGAGCCGCTCTCACTCACTAACTGAGAATCTCTCCTTTCCTAACCTCTAGATCTATGCCCGAAGAGTTTTAACATATCTGTACCGAACCGATCCTATAGACAACTCTTAATCCCTTCACTTCTAGAAGGGCATTATTTATTAGCTCTTCTCGGGTTGAGAATCTCATTAAAGCCCTCTTCTATTAATAAGAATCCAAGAACTGTGATCACTATCATCATAACTGGAAATGCTCCATTCTCTTTGAATGTTAGTTTCTCTCTGGATAACAGCTGACTCTTCTTATTGCTAAGCTCGTTCTGGAGTTCGCAGATGCTGAACCATATAGAGTGAATAGAGTAACTGGCTATAGAGAATGGCTCTATCTCTATGCCCACGAAATCCATTGGAGTATTATTGACAAGAGCTATTTATAGTAAATGCTATTATGATTAAAGATAATATATGATATTCATTGGACTATATATCTCATGGATAGATTGTAGAGTATAACTATCGTCTCTGCTCTTAACCTGAAGAATTTTCTATATATATCTTCATCTAAACCCCTCTCCCTGAGAAGGTGCCTGCTAGATATTTCGTTCTGGAGTTCTATAAGATCTTCTTTTCCTGTTAGCTCAGCTCTGATTTTTCCAAGGCTTATCGGCGTCTGATATTCTGATAATATTTTTTCTGCTAAATTAATTACTTTATCATATAGTATGGCTGGGATCATTTTTCTGATATAATCTTCTAAGCCATAATGTACGATGTATCTAACATCTGGATGCATAGATAGAGCCCCTATGATCTTCCCAGCGATGTTTTTCTCCTCATTATTCATGACCTCTAGGATATTTATACCCAGCTCTGGCGCTGCCAGAGATATGGATATCTTGTCAAAGGCGCTATCAAGAATCAGGATGCTTTCTTTAGGTGCCCTGAATACTAGCTTTATCTCCCCCTTAAGTTTTATATCGACTGTGTTGCATAGATAGTGTACCATGCGCTCTGCATCTCTTCTTATCTCACTTAATATTTTTGAATCTGCCAATACATCCTCAGAGAAGCTATATCTATCTATATATCTTAACAGGAGTTTGAGCTTTTCATCTATTTGATATGTCTTCACATCCTTAATTAGCTCCTCACATTTAATCGAACTGTCCTCGTCAATTTGGAATATACCCTCATTTCTTAGAGATTTAAGAAGGCCGATTGGCTCCCATTCCCAGATCTTTAATAGTTTTGAGAAAAATTCGAAGGAATAGCCAATGGTGTCTATCGGAAGACCATATTTATGCCTAAGAATGGCCTTAAGAAAACCCATTCCCTTAATTATTTTCTCTAGATCCATATCGTTTGGATCTAGATCGCTAGCATATACATAGGTAAAGAATTTATATGGATATTTAACTCTTGGTTTGTAAAACACATCTATAACCTTTACTTCATATACATCTATAACCACTCCATTATCTAGTGCCCTCCTCCTTTTATCCCTAGACTCTAGGTACCATCTAACTAATATAGGGTATTCCTTTACAAGCTTAAATCCACCTAATCCACTAAATGATAGAGTTGTGTAAACTTCGCTCCATAGCTTTCTCCTCTTAATATCGCTTAAAAGATCTGGTTTTTGCCCCCATCCTCTACATACTCTCTCATATTCTAATATAGCGTTTTTAATAGATGGTGGCGTTCTCCACTCCTTAGGCCCAAGATAAATTGATGATCCTACATATTGGTCTGATAATGTTGCATTAGGCACCACCTTTAAGATAGCAGGCTCTCTATTCCTGGCATCATGGGTAGAGACGATCAGCGATGGTTGTGTCTGAATATCTATTGAACCTGGCTGATACTCCTCAATATATTCCCTAAGGCTACATTCTCTCTCGAATTCATATTCATTCTTTAAGGGGTCATGTAGATATATGGGGATACCCACATATTGTTTGAGCGTCTCATAAAACTCCATATTTATTTTATTATCTATATAATTCCTATCTACTCCAATGAACTCAAACTCATCATATTCTAAAGATCTGAACCCCAGCTTATGGTCATATAGCTTTAGAAGATCGTTTTTAGGATTGAGTATGAGAACCTCCGGTTCTAGCGACTTCCACATATCTAGGCTCTTTAACCCTTCGCTGAGAATCACTAGATCTCTTTCATGGATGGGAAGCACTATAGATTCTGTTCTTTCTACATCAACCCTTCTTCCCTTCCTACCCTCTCTCTGAATAAACTCTCTTAAAGTTGGGGGAAGGCCTATATGAATAACTCTTGAAATATAACCTATATCTACACCTTGTAGAAGCGTTTTTACGGTTATTATGACTTTAACATCTCCTTCTCTGGCTTTCTTCTCTATACGAGATCTAACTTCCTTAGAGATTTTTGAGTGGTGTACAGCAGAGAAGTTCGGATCTAAGCTAGATCCGATCTTATCAGCCTCCCTTATACTTCTAGCAAACACAAGTGTAGTCTCCCGACATCTCTGATACAGCTTCACTAAATCTACAATAAATGATTCATTTTCCTTTGTAACAATATCTATATAGCTCCTTGCCCTAGGATCTAGAAGTGCCTCGAAGAATTTCTCTTTATATTTTTCATATGATAGCTCCTGTGACATAGGTAATTTGCCATATAGGTTCTTTGCAGTGTCTTTCTTCCCCAGAACTACGTAAAGGTAGTTAGCCGGTTTAGGGGCTAACCCACCTATTACCTCAAGATCTATCATTAGAAGAAAGTTTTTAATAGCCTTAACATTTCTTATAGTAGCTCCTAGGATCACCACCTGCGGTTTGGTGGCTATCATTTCAACCAATCTTCTTATTAGGTGAAGAAGCAATGTCGCTCCTTTGCTGCCATAGTAATCTAGCTCATCTATAACAATCATTTTAACACTAGTAACGAATCTCCATAGCTTATGCTCCGATTTCTTCTGCAGAATATCAAGCACTATTTCTGGGTTTGTCAATATTACTAGGGCTCTGCTGGCTTCAAAATCTTTTATACGTTGTGACACATCGCCATCATATTTCATGACAGCTCCATAATAGATTTTTACATCATCGTCTTGCACTGCAGTCACATTGAAGCCCGCCTCGATATAATATTTTGAGATCCTTTCGGTCTGATCCGATGCCAAGGCTTTTGTGGGGTATATGGCTAGCACTTTGAAATTCTTATCAATTAACTGTTTTGATAATGCATAGGATACCCAGATCTCTGTTTTGCCTGCTCCAGTCGATGCCGTAACAACTATACTTCTCCCTCCAAGCAGCGCTTCTACAGCATACTTCTGGTGCTCATACATCTCAAGGCCGCATAGACCGTGATCAGGTCTTTTATCGCAGAGTGTGAGCAATAGATCTTTAAATTTAACCCTGCTTTTCTTCACAACCACAGGATCCTCTCGATAAACTAGATACTCTAGCCCCAACGCGTCTAGTATATCGCTAGATATGCATTGCTTAAAATCTTGATTAATACTAGGTGATTTATATGTGTTGCTCTTTATGTCTTGATCTACCTGTGTATGGCCTAAATCTAGGGGCTCCTCATAATCACACCTTGGGCAGATAAATTTAGCACCCCAAGGTCCTGGAAGCATAAGGGTACCGCACTTCCTACAAAATCTAGGAGAAAAGCCAAAGCAAGTGCTATCTTTTTTCGTCATATTCGGTGCACCATAGCTAGGGGTGTATTGGTGAGTACGTTCTGAACATTATCTCGGAGACCCTATAAGCATGTGTCTTTATGATGCCCAGCCCTTCTGGCGCTGTCTCAAGGATCTTCGTGTTTTTCTCCATTCCAACTCTTCTAAGGGTCTCCTCATCGCTCCTAAAGGCTATCTTGGTATTTGCCAGCTCTATCACCAGGTCGTTAAGGTCTTGGGGTCTATGGGTTGCCATCACGCATCCTAATCCTCTGACCCTTCCCAGCCTCATGATCTTGTTTATCATCTCCTCCAACCCTTCCTTCTCGAACCCCTCCCTCCCACTCTGTGGGAAGAACTCGTGGGCCTCGTCAATGACTACTATGACGGGCTTTCCAATCCTCCCCGATTTATATTCTCTGTCTCTGTATTCGAATAGCTTTGAGAGGATCCTATATGCAACCATTGTAGATCCGATCCTTGGTGAGTAATCCATGGCAAAGCCGAGATCTAAAGCGATTTTCATGGCCCTAGCGAATAGGCTCTCATACGCCGGCTCCCCCACCTCTCTCCCAGCTATGGCTACCCCAACAACACCTGAATCGTGGATAGCCTTGATGGTTCTCACAATATTTCCAATCGTTCCACTATGGATCTTTTCCTTGTTGCCTTCGTCTTCGATACATTTAACAAAGTCCTCAAGACGATTGATTCTAGTAATACATTTCATAGCTAGCTTTCCAAAGAATAGCGATGCTTGTGGAGACATTATCGGGAGAATCCTATAGATATCCCCATAGATGTCGAGAAATCTAAAGGCAAATGGTACTAGAACAGCCTCGACCCTGCCAAAGCCGATCCTTATCCCTGCATGACCATCGATATCTTCCGCCCCTATTACAAGTGGACTTGGCAGCCCTCTCCTCCTAGCATAGATCTCGGGCAGCTTTTCCACCACGAATTTATCTTCGTCTCTGCATGGCTTTCCACATGTCTCCTCTAGCAAGCCTTTTGTAACTGGGACTAGAATGTATCCTTCCTGTATTCCACTAGATATCATCGCCCTTACATAGTCTCCCTGTATATCTAGTGCTATTGATTGAAACACTCTATCTGTGAAGATCCTTGTGAGAAGGGTTGTCTTTCCACTACCCGTGGTTCCTATTACTAGAATATGGTGCCTTATGATCTTCTCGTTAAGCACCACATCTATGTCTTCTCTAGCCCTTCCAGCCTCGAAGAGCCCTCCTATGGCTATCCCCTCAGCTGGTATCCCCAGCATCTCTCTGAGAAACTGCGGCTTTGGTATGAATACCGGGGATTGTGGCTCTATAGGCGATATTGGTGGCAGTATATCTCCTCCATCGAAGCTCCTCTCGCATATGGGCTCTATCCTCACCACTATCGGTGTTGCGAACCCACCAGGATCTCTATGCCCTGCTATATCTGGCAAGCCTGCCATTGATAATATATCGGCTCTCTCTATCCCAATGATCTTTGCCAACATATATACCCTCTGGATCGGTATTGCTATCCCTAGGTGGCTCCCCAGCTTTATCGCTCTATTACTCCTTATGTATTCATTAAACGGTATATGTATAGATATAGCTCTAGACTCAGATGAAAGCTCTATAGGCACTGCTCTCGATACATGCCCTACTATAGACTCGCCCGCCTCTAGAGCCTTCCTATCAGCCTCCCTCAAGAACTCTTCAAGCCTATTCGAGAAAGACTCGTCCAGCATCATTGTCGAAGCTCCCCCAAGACCTGGGCTATCTTCACATTCTCGTCGTGGCTCAGCCCTAGCCTGGGTGCTCCGTAGAGGTAGAGAGCAAAATATATCGATGCTGAGAGCTTCTTTGAGATTCTATCAGCTATCTCTATATCCACTGGCAATCCAGATGTTGAGAGGTTCCTAAGTATATAGCCAGTTGTTTTCAATAACGCCTCTCTGTTAAGGGACTCTAGTCTAAATACTCTCGGCCCGGCTGGTGTTCTTACATACACATAGACCATATATCTGGCTTCAAGGCCTTGAAAGATCTCTCTAAAGATACCCATTACATGGATCCTCTTATCCCCAGCAAGCCTGGATACCACTATTGGGTCTGGAACCCTGATATCTCTTCCCGCTATCCTTACGAACTCCTCCCGGATCTCGGGGATCCTTATGAGCTTGAACGTCTGATCCAGCCTCTTGACAACACCTATAAGTCTCAGTATATGGGGTTCTCTCTCTCTATACAGGCTCTCAAAAGCATCACGATACTCCCGCCCAAAGATCTTTGAATAGGATACTTGCACAGGATAGATAGGCCCATCGATCAATATTTTATCAGATCTCATGGTGTTTAAAATGGAATTCTCAAGTCTCAGCCTAAGCTCATCGTGAATGTTATCGGACTTATAGCCCTCATCATATGGCGAGCCGGAGGGGCTCTCAATATATGCTATCCCCTCTAAAAGACCTCTAAGCGACTCAATAGCCCTCCTACCCATCTGGACAGCTAGATAGTTTATTCTAAGGCCTGGGGGTGTCAGAACATGTCGATCTAGATCCTTAGCATAGCAAGCACCAATAAAGATTCTGACACCTGGATAAGATATTGATCTCGAAGAACTATCTAAAAACCCCTGGTAAGGCGGTTCATCAATGTCATCTACGACATATTCCAGAAGCCCTGATCCTACTCCGAATCCCTCGGCGATCTCGATAGACTCCGCTGGCTCCTCTAGACTATCTATCTGAGGCTCCTGTCCAAGGTATATCAGCTCTCTCTCAGCCTTAGCTAATATCTCTACAAGCTTATCTATATCTTTAAGGGGATTCACTATTTTCATAGATGTATTAACCATATAGAGATAATGGTGAGGAATAATATGTTTTGCTTTGTAATTATAGGCTTGCAGTCTATATCGATGTAGAGGCTACTTCAGCCATTACAGCGGGGTTTGTACTGATCAGAGCTCTCGTTTGGTATATATTGATATAGACCAAGTATAATACCCGTGGGAATTAATGTTTATATACTTCGCCACACCATTGTAATTGGTGGTTATATGCAGGAGCTAAGAATAAGCTCCCTGAGCGATGAGGAGAGAAGGGCTATAATAAATATTGCTAGGGCCCTCTCGTATTTCGCGAGGGAGAGGGCCTATGGATATA
>Ga0079998_132400_pt1 | contig 26565 bp, 27 predicted proteins | sample PerSpoBPS_BMetaG_FD_69201 | JGI IMG/M metagenome (GOLD analysis project Ga0079998, IMG submission 69201) | Thermal spring microbial communities from Yellowstone National Park, Wyoming, USA - Perpetual Spouter B (PS_B) MetaG (SPADES assembly)... | ecosystem: Environmental > Aquatic > Thermal... | reverse complement strand
TTCAGAAGGTCTTTGACATATGTAAGTAGTTCATAGTCTGTGTTTGAGATACGTATGTACCCCCTTTTGTCGACTGATCCTTCTGAGTCGGCGAATCCTCTGAGGAATGCAGCCATGCATCTCTCACAGTGTTCTATGTATTTCTTCAGTCTGTCAAGGTCTACCGGCTTCTTAAGAAGCTCATAGAGTGTCTGTGACTTAGCTTCCGCAGTGTATCTTTCTGAAGATTTATTGTATCTTGGCCTGATTGGTTGTCTTCCCAGCACCTTCGCTAGACATCTTCCAAACTCTACAGCGAACCCCCTGTCCTTCACCTTAAGACCTATTATGACGTCGTTGTAGCTTCTGATGGCGTGTCCTCTCTTATAAGCGTACCCATCGCCCAGCTTTGCGCCAATTATGTATGCGAGCTCCTCGCAAGGTCTAAGAGAGTCTGTTAATGGCAGGTATCTTCTGCCGTTGTAAGGGCTGTGCAGTCCATGTGTCCAGTAGCTTATATGTGACTTGAACAGTCTAACACCATATCTTCGCCGCATCTCTTCGATTATTTCACTATATGTCAGACCCTCTCTACGAAGCTTGTCGACTTCGTCGAAGAGCCTTATCCGCAGCTCGCGTGGTAGGTAACTCCTCCTCCCCTCTTGTTCCTGCCCCTGGGGCATACGCCCCTCACCCCGGGGCCCAGGCTCCGATGCCACGACCTTTTCAGCCATGGCCTTCCCGGGAGAACCTAAGCCCCGGAGCACATCCCCAGACAGGAGGAGACTCCCCCCGCCGGGAGACATGCTCCAAGCGGGAGGTTCCTCCTGTCGGGGCGTATAGGGTTTTATGCCATCTGAATGTTGACTCTTTCGTCGGTGTGTTTCCAATGATGTCAATGGGTTTCTTGAGAAGTCTGAGTATACAGTGTAAGATTTCAGCATTATCGCTGGCATTTTTTCCATCATTTGTCCAGGATTTTACCGTCTAGCTTTACGGCTGCTCTGCGAGCGCCGTCCCCCCACCCGCCGCCAGCCGCTGGCTTTGACGGATTCCTGGCCTCTGTGCGGGGTCTATTGCCCCGCTTTCAATGGCCGGTCGATTGCCGGCCCTCCTGCCCCCGCCGGCAAGGGGCACTAATCTTCCCTATCCCCTCACTACCGGCTACAAATATGGTTATAGTAGTATGATTTAAGTGTTTTGTTTAGGTACTGCATTTTCACGCTACTCTCCCAGAATACAGGCATCTTTGAGCCATTATTTCTAGATGCTGCGGAGGCTTTGGAAGAGGGTCTACCTCGACATAGAGCATTGGAGGCTCTGGCTCGACGATTCATGGCATACTGTATACGCGTCGAAGGAGGGGTATGTTTGTCCACGCCTCTCTGTCGAGGATGTCTCTAGTGTTAGGTCTGAGGACCTGCCTAAGGGTCTCACGTTAATGGTTGATGTTCCGATAAATCTTGGCTCCGTTGATGCGAGGTTGTATGTTGAGAGGGGTGTGGTGGAGCTTTATGTGGGTGTTGACTGGTCTTACTGGTCCTACGCTGTTGGTAAAAGGGAATTTGTCGATAGGTTAACCAAGAGGCTGGAAAAACTAGGGTATAGTGTTGAGGCCTCGGAGGATGATGTGAAAGCTTCTATGACATGTTCTGGAAAGCTCTCACCATATCTAGAGTCTTCGGTTGAGGGTTTAGATAATGTAAGCAGGTATGTCTCTAATCTGGAAAGGCATAAAAACCCACCAACAAACAATGGATTAAGAGCGACCTTAATAAAAGCGTAGCTGGAATAAAAATAAGATATTCAGGAGTGCCGTCATGGTCTAATATATGCTGATTTGATTTCTGTGAAGAAATCGATAGCTCTTCTGCCCTGCTCCTTGAGCCCAAAGCCGGACATTTTTATGCCCCCAAACGGCATGTGCGGCTCGTTGTAGTTGGTATGCATGTTAACAAGCGTGATTCCGACTTTTGCGTCGCGTATAAAACTCATCGCTTTAGAGAGACTGTTAGTAAATATAGAGGCTGATAGACCGTATTTGCAATTATTAACGGCCTCTACGGCTTCATCATAGTTTTCCACCGTGATGGTTGTTAGTACAGGACCGAATATTTCCTCTTGGGAAATCTCCATGTCCGGTGTCGCGTCGTCAAATACTGTTGGCGCGATGAAAAAACCTTTGTCATATTCTGGGCCCGTGAGTCTTTCTCCTCCCGCTATAACTTTGGCACCGTCTCTCTTTCCAGACTCTATAAATTTTATAACTGTCTCCATCTGTGAACTGCTTACTACGGGGCCTACGTCTACCTCCTCTCTCAGACCATTGCCGACTTTGATTTTTTTGCATAACTTGATGATACGGTCTAGGACCTGCTTTTTTATGTTTTTTGTGACAATCAGCCTACTAGTAGCTGTACATTTCTGTCCCGCTACTCCGAAAGTCGCAGAAAGGAACCCGTCCATGAATACGTCTAGGTTGGCGTCGTCTAAAACTACGCAGGCGTTCTTTCCACCCATTTCCAGCTGAACCCTAGCAAGGTGTTGCGAAGCCAAGGCGGCGATCCTTTGCCCTACCTCCGTCGAGCCGGTAAATGTTATGGCTTGCACTCTCTTGTCTTTCACCAAAAGGTCTCCTATCGCACTCCCACTGGCTGTAACACAGTTTATAGCACCGTTTGGTAGACCTGCCTGATGCAGTATCTCGACAAGCTTTAAACCTATGATCGGCGTGTAACTTGCGGGTTTGAAGACAACCGTGTTGCCGGCAACTAGCGCTGGAGCTATCTTCCAAGCCGGTATTGATAAGGGATAATTCCATGGTGTGAGAACTAAAACCACGCCCAGTGGCTCTCTCGTATAGAATGTGACTAAATCTCTCCTGTCAGCTTCATCAAACTCTCCTGTAAGTCTTCCCACTTCACTGGCAAAAAACTCGAACATCCGGATGGTTACATCAACTTCTTTTTTTGACTCGCTCAGAGTTTTTCCCTGTTCTATCGTGAGCAGCCGAGCAAGCTCGTCTTTTTTGTTCTTGAAAATTTGCGAGGCTTTAGAGAGCACAGCTACACGCTCTGTAAAGGATTTACGGCTCCAAATCTCGAAAGCCTTCTCCGCCGATTCTAACGCATATTTTACCTCATCAATAGATGCGCGCTGAATGTACCCTATGACTTCCGAGGTTGCTGGATTAATGTCTTCATAATAATCAGCTCCTTCCGAGGCGAAGTATTCGCCGTTTATAAAGCTGCTATATTTGGGGACCTGTGAAGGCGCGCCGCCCATACATCGACAATTTACCCAGTGTTATTTTAACTTAGTACAGCTTGAAGAGGTAGTGTCCAAATAACGGGTTTATAGCTGAGGCCCTCCCACAATAGCCTCGCTAGTAGAAATAGACCCCCTAAGACAGTATTTAAATCCTTATCCGGACACTATCCTTGAAGAGGGGTTTACAAACGCCGGTTTTATACCCTCTCGACGGCCACTACGGTCATTCCTCCATCCACTACCAGTCTCTGACCTGTGACATAGGCCGCGTCATCACTCGCGAGATAAAGCGCTGCAGCCGCTATGTCGTCGGGCTTAGCCAGTCTCCGTAATGGCGAGCGCTGAGCCATTCTCTTTCTGTCATCTTCGGTAGTTGCGGCATACAGTAGATCTGTTTCTGTTGGTCCTGGACAAATGGCGTTGACTCTAATATTGTACGGAGCCAGATCAACAGACATTGCTAATGTCAGGGAAATTATAGCCCCTTTAAGTGCGCTGTATGCGGCATGTCCAGGCTCGCCCGTAATGGCTGCCTTAGACGATATATTTATGATAGAGCCGCCGCCATTCCTGATCATATATGGGACAACGTATTGGGAAGGGATGACGGTACCCAACACATTGACTTTGAATTGCTTCTCCCAATATTCCAGTGGTTCCTCATGAAACGGCTTGCCTAGGTGTATCGCCGCGTTGTTGACTAGGATGTCTATGCGGCCATACCTTTGGACGACTTTTTCTACCGCCTCTTTCACTGAGGCTGTATCGCTCACATCAACTTGTACTGGAATAACGTCTGTGTTAGGGGCTTCCTTCTTAATTTGCTCGACGGCTCCGACAGCTCTCTGCCAATCAATGTCAAAGATTGCCACTTTTGCGCCCTCCTTAACAAACCTCAAAGCAATCGCAAAACCTATTCCGCGCCCTCCGCCAGTGATAATAGCGACTTTATCTTTCAGTCTCACATCTCTTTCTATCTCCTATACGCAGTATATAAATTTCATCCTTCTCGCTTTAAAAACTCCAAATAAAATCGGAAAACATTTACCTACCACAATAGCCTCGTGAGTAGAAATAGACCCCCTAAGACAGTAGTATTTAAATCCTTATCCGGACACTATCGGCCTTACAGAAAATATAGAAAAACTATATATAAGACCCTATCCGACTATTATCTGACGAAAACATGAGCGGGGGAGAAAAATTCAAGGAGGAGAAAAAAATCTCAAGAAGGGCTGCAGTAAGCGCTGCAGCAAAAGTAGCAGGTGCCGCAGCGGCTGGGTTAGTGATAGGGGGAGTCGCGGGGTACTTGTTGAAACCAGAGGCCCCCCCAACGGTCACCACCGTGAGGGAAGTTGTCACATCGACTGTCGTGAGGACTCAGACAGTCACCGCAGCGCCCACACCTGCTGCTCCTGGGTTGGCTGAGTTAAGACGCGAACTTGCGCAAAGGTATGCCACGGCAAGGCCAGGAGATAAGTTCCTTGTTGGATACGTCACCTGGACATTAGCTCAAGAGGCACCAAAATATGATTATCAGGGTGCGGACCAAGCTGCAAGACAGTTAGGCCTCGACTTCAAAGGGATAGAGATTGGCGCAGAGGCTCTAAAGGCGGTCGAAGCCACAGACTCTCTGATAGCAGCGGGAGCTAAGGGAATCGTTTACTGGGCACCGGCTATAGCTGCGATGAAAGAGATCGTCAGAATATGTGAGCAGAATAGAGTGTTCGCAGCAACGTCATGGACCAGAGACCCCGAGCTACTGCCAGGAGACAAGGGGCCCTACTGGTTCCTCGAATTCAGCACCATGTCCGACGAGATGAGTTTCCACTGTATGACGTTACTATTCGAGAAAATGAAAAAGTACAACAGGAGTAAGGTTCTACACACGCAGTCCTCCAAGACCATAGCACCCGACTCTACTGCCCTCATTAATCAAGGAATATCTATCGCATGGAGGAGATATCCATTCATACAGCTGTTAGGGCACTACTGGGGTGAATGGTCATACCCGGGTGGAAGGAAAGCTGGAGAAGACGCGCTAGCTGTCAGAACTGACTACGAAGCAGTTTGGGGACATAACGATGACCAAGCAATGGGTACCGTATCAGTGTTCAAGGAGAGGGGAATAAACATTGGCTCTTTTGCGGCTGCCAGAGACGCGATCGTAGCCGCCTTGGAGGAAATCGTTAAGGGAGACTGGTTTATAACATCGCTAACGGAGTTCCAGTACTTTGGAGGCAAACGTGTAGCGGATACATACGACGCGGTTACAGGAGCTTCCTATCCCTTGAGAGACGAGATGGTTCAATCGCCATGGGTAACGACAGTCCTGAACCTATCTACACCACGTATCAAGGAAGAGAACGAAGAACTCATCAAATCTTCGGGACTAATATGGCACCCCAACTTTGTAACGGTCGATGCGGCGGCACTTCTAGACTTTGCAAAGATTAGTGAGGTTTATCCGACCAAAGTATATCCCTATGACTTCCGAACACTATCCGTAGGCAAGGTACGGGAACTAAACTTGACTTACGACAGGCACGCCAAGAACTACCTAACCGCAAACAACTTCTACTACGTCCCGTTGATGAGAAGAATGAAAGTCTCCGAGGACAGAACAAGAGGACAGAATCTAGAATCCTTCAGGCGACAATTTGCGTTGACCATGAAGTATTTCCTCGACCTAAACTGGGACACATTCAGCGACAACGAGGCTAAGATACGTTCGGCTGAGGCAGAGGGACTAAAGCTGGAACCCTTCTGGGGAGCGCTAGATTAATATCGCGGCCCTTAGAGCCTCTATAATATTTTTTAGTCCCTAAAAAATCCTAATATCTGGAGCTATATGCATGTCAGGTGAACGGGTGCTTATAAAAGTAAAGAATGTTTGTAAGACCTTCGACAACACAGTAAGAGCTCTTGATGGTGTTAGTATAACTGTTCATAAGAATGAGGTCCTCAGCGTAGTCGGTGAAAATGGTGCAGGGAAATCAACATTGATGAAGACGCTAGTGGGGGTCCATCAGCCGGATAGCGGAGAACTTTATTACATGGGCCAGAGAATCCCGTTCCCAAAAAATCCGCTAGAAGCCTTAAAACTCGGCATCTCAATAGTGTATCAGGAACGAGGCGTAATACCACATCTCAAGGTTTATCAGTTTTTACTCCTTGGCCTTGAGTCTAAATTCACGCGACTAGGGAGGTTGCAGCTCAACAAAATCTTTGAGGTTTCAAGGTCAGTTTTCGAAGAACTTGGTATAAAAGTGGGTCTGGACACTTACATGTACGAACTCCCGCTTTCCACTCAGAAAATGATCGAAATAGCAAGAGCCATACTGAGTATAAGGCTAGCTGTCGGTAATGGCCACAATAAAGACATAACGCCCCTGATAATTCTCGATGAGCCGACAGCTCCACTTTCAATGGAAGAGAGAGACGAGCTTTTTAAATACGTACAGAATTTGAAAGAGAACAACTCGTTCATATTCGTTTCACATATAATTCCGGAAGTTATGAAGTTCAGCGACAGAATCTATGTGTTGAGAGACGGCAAATTGGTTGCGCATCATGAGCTATCTTCTGAGAAAGTCACAGAGGATTTGCTATTCAGGGAAATCGTCGGCAGAGTTTCTTACTATGAACTTTATTCTAAATATCAGCATGGAGTTGCTGAGGCGGAGGGAAAACCGGTCATATTATCAGTTAGAAAAATGACAAAGAAAGGGTTTTTCCAGGACGTATCTTTTGATCTTCATGAAGGTGAGTGCATCGGTTTATTCGGGCCTGCCGGATGTGGAAAAAGCGAGGTAGCTAAGGCTTTATTCGGAATAATCCATGCCGACATCGAAAAGCTATATGTGGGTGATACTGAAATTAAGCCGAAAAGCGATCCTTATGAGAGAATAAAAAGAGGAATAGGATACTTCTCAGGAGATACCGGAAAAGAACTCTTCCTTCACTGGCCTATCAGAAAAAACCTCTCAGTAGTGAACTTTGAAAAAATATCTAGGAGACCATTGAAAATAGTCTCTATCATAAACTTTAAGGTTGAGAAAGAGCTTGCTGAAAAGATAGCGAGGAGGCTTCGGATAAGGGCTCCCAGCGTCGATACTGAGTGCTACTCACTAAGCGGCGGAAATAAACAAAAGGTATCAGTTGGTAAATGGCTTGAGAAAAGCCCTAAAATATTGATTCTCGAGGACCCAACAATAGGTATCGATGTAGGAGCGAGAGAAGACATTTACGAGGCTTTGTTAGAAATGAAGCGAAATGGAATTTCGATGCTTCTGGTCAGCGACGACCCCAAGGAATATTTTATACTCTGCGATAAGATCATCACAATGAGTGAGGGGAAGATACAAAAGGTTTATACAAATGAAGAGTTTAGGAGGGTGATGGAGTCGTGAGCAGAAATTTTAAGGTACAGCAAACTTTTCTTGTTTTTAATTATACATGGAAGTTATTGAGGGGGAATCCTGCTTTATGGGCCATTATGGGGTTGATATTGATTTTCTCGGCTATCGTTCCAGATAGGTTCTTATCGACCAGTAATCTGGTGGCGATACTGAGAAATTTCGCAGTGACTTCCATGCTTGCCGTAGGACCCACTTTTGTTATTCTTTTAGGATCTATTGATTTATCGTATATGGGTATTTGGATGTTCGGTGGGGCCTTAGTGTGGCTTGCATATCCTTACTTAGGACTCTACTCGATCTTTCTATACCCTCTCTTTGGTCTCCTAATTGGTTTGTTTAACGGTGTTGTTCATGTTAAGGCAAAAGTTCCCTCCTTTATCTTGACACTCGCTATGACCGCCCTCCTCGCCTTCTTAACGACATATTTGAGGAACATATCTGGCGTCTTAACACTAACAGTTCCTGCATACGACTTCTTACGTGCGTCACCCGTTCCATACATCCCTTCACCGTTTCTTCTCGCTCTACCTACTATCACGTTAGCCATTTTCTTTATGTTTTTTACAAAAATAGGCACATATATTTGTGCAATTGGGTCGAACGAGGAAGGGGCAAGATTAGCTGGCATAAATGTTGAGAGATATAAGGTTCTAGCTTTCATGATAAGCGGGCTGCTGACAGGACTAGGGTCGATAGCTATCTTCGTTCATCTCGGTAATCAAACAAGAGTGGACTTTGATCCTAGCGAACTTATCAGGGGTCTTGCCGCTATAGTGCTAGGTGGAACTCCACTCACAGGGGGGTTGGGGGGACCACACCGAACTCTTCTAGGCGCCATGATCTATGTTTTGATTTTTAATGGCCTGTTCCTTCTACCGGGAGTAGACCCCAACCACTTGAAGCTCTATATCGGTACATTGCTGTTGGGCGCAGTTATTATAGCCTCTAAAGCTCTAAAAGGGGCGTTAATTGCTTAAGAGGTGGGGGGGAGATGGGAGGGAACTGGCTCACGCGCGAACAGATACATAGAAACCTCAACACGATAATACCGATAACTGGCCTAATTCTCTTGATAGCGTCTCTGAGGCTTGCTAATCCTTTTTTCTTAGCTAGCTGGGACAGCGTAGTTACTCTTGTCTACGGCATGTCCTTTTTCTTGGTTGCTGCATGCGGCCTGACTCTTGTTATATTGATGGGGTCCTTCGACTTCTCGGTTCCTAGCGTATTGAAGTTAACCGCTATTATATTCGCGGTTCTCTACCCATCAATCGGCTTTTTATCAATCCCTGCAGCGTTATCCGTGAGCCTAGTTTTCGGATTCGTCAACGGACTGCTACTCAGCAAATTCAACATACCCTCCTTCATGGCTACGCTAGCGACCTCCATGCTTGCGGAGGGGTCTGCCCAAATCATCTCAGGCGGATACACAAGAATAATCACCGATCCTGCGTTCCGTGCGATATCCACGAGCATGGTTGGGCCTCTACCCTCAATATTCTACTTTTCTATTGCAATCTGGGCGCTTTGCGTCTTTTTCGTGCTTGCCACCCCCTACGGTAGAAAGATATACGCAGTAGGAAGCAACCTAGAGGCTGCACGTCTAGCAGGCATTAACATTCGGCTAGTCAGGACCTCGGTCTTCATGTTGTGCGCACTATTCGCCGGGCTTGCCGGCATATTTTATGCCTCGCAGATCCAGGGCGCACACATGCAGGTCGGAGTGCTAGACACTATTCCCCTTTTTGCGAGCGTCGTAGTGGGTGGTACAGCGCTTACTGGTGGTGTGGGAGGAGTACATAGGACACTTTTAGGCGTGTTGATAATCAGATGGCTGGATTCCGGGTTAAGCATGATAGCAATTGACCTCAACATCCGTATGATCGTTTTTGGGATTATCGCAATCTTGATGGCTATCCTAACCATAGACAGGCGTAAGATAAAGATAGTCAAGTAGAGCCAGCAATTAACGGAACTTAACCCTGAGATTATCTCTGTATAGCACCTCAGGGTTCGCCACATACTTTGGTTTCTCGCCACGCAACACGGCCTCAACATCCCCTGTAACCATTTCTGTCATTCTTCTAACTGCTTCTCGAGTGTGGGATGCCGAGTGAGGTGTCACAAGCACGTTATCCATTTTTATCAATTCATAGTTTGGGGGAGGAGGTTCCATCTCTAATACGTCTAAAGCTGCGCCTGCGATAATTCTTTTCTTGAGAGCGTCGATAAGAGCTTTTTCATCTATCAATCCGCCTCTAGCCGTATTAATAATGTAGGCGTCTTTTTTCATCATACTCAGTTCTCTCTCTCCGATCATGTGGTGAGTTTCGTGGGAGTACGGCGCATGGATTGAGACTATGTCGGAGATTTGGAGCAGCTTTTCAAGAGGTAACAGTTCGACGCCTAATCTTTCAGCGTCCTCTCTCTTAAGATATGGATCATAGGCAATCACTGTCATCCCTAATGCCTTTACTATTTGGGCGACCATACCGCCTATTTTTCCTAACCCTATGATGCCTAAAACCTTCCCGTGAAGCTCACTGTTAAGCTCCCTTTGTCCGGCCCATTCGCCCCGTTTAACATTCTCATTTGATTGTACGATGTTTTTTACTAGGGATAGGATAAGCGCGAGAGTGTGTTCCGCTACTGAGATCGTGTTGGCGCTTGGAGTGTACGTTACGATAATCCCTAACTCAGTCGCCTTTTTTAAATCAACATTGTTTAGGCCCACACCGTATCTTGCCAAGATCCGTAACTTTTCGGCCTTCTCCAAAACTGACGCCGTATACTCATCCAGACCTGCTACTATTGCGTCATATTCATGGATTATTTGTGCCAGTGTATCCGCCTTTAAAGGCGGGTTCTTAGCCCGAGTAACCTCGCCGAGTTTTTCCAGCCTCTCAAGCTGGTCGGGACAATGCACACCATAAGAGCGTGCAGTTATAAGGATTCTATACCCCAATGGTCTTCCCCCTCTACTTTTTAGCTCTAGACTTGGCCTCTCTTATGTGTTGGAGGTACTGCTCAACTCTCCTCCTAAGACTCGTGTAGTCACCAGCATTTATCAGGTCTGGTCTTAATAGTGATGTGCCCCTGTTAAGAGCTACTACACCTCCGATCCATTCATCAATAACTTCCTTCGAGGGTGTTAAACCGCCAGAGGGAATGAGTTTCAGCCATGGACAGGGAGCTAAAATGTTCCTGACAAATCTGGGTATTAAAACTTCTTCAGGAAATATTTTGAACAGCTCCGCACCATATTCCTCCGCTTGGTATATCTCTGTTATTGTGCTACAGCCCGGGACATATACAACTACTCTCTCGTTACATAATTTTGCAACCTCTAAACCAAAATTGGGTCCGACTATAAAATCGGCACCTAGATTTATGTAAAGAGCTGCCGTCGCCGGCTCGAGTACTGTCCCCGCCCCTAAAACTAGGTCGAGCCCCTCGTTCTCGCGCCATTTACTCAGCTCGGAGGAAACCATAAAGGCCCTGTGTCCTCTGTTGGTAAACTCCAAGAGTTTTGATCCCGCCTCGACAACGGTCTTAGAGACTTTTTTAGCGATTTCTAAATCACTGTGATAGAACATTGGGATCAATACGATTTCAACAACTTTAGCAACAATTTCATACTTCGAATACAGTGCCATAAGTGTGGCACCACCTTAGTACTCAGAATCTTCTTATTAAACTTTGAACCACGTTAGTCATAAAACAGAACAGATCACGCCACTGTTGGTATCTGTTTCTATTTAAATGAGGGTTAAATGTTAGTTCCGTCGCGATCAATTAGATTTTCATGAATAGGTTTAGTGGAAAGGTGGTGATTATAACTGGTGCTGCGAGGGGGATTGGTAGGGCCACTTCAATTCTTTTCGCCCGAGAGGGGGCTAACGTTGTCGCTGTGGATATTCTTGCAAAAGAGGGGGTTGAGCTAGAACAATACATAAATTCAGAGATACGCAGAGATTCTGCATTATTCATTCAAGCCGATGTTTCAGAGTCGGACGAGGTGAGGAGCATGGTCGATAGAGTGATAGAAAAATATGGCTACATTGATGTTCTTGTTAACAACGCAGCCACCCAAGCCTTGGGAACTATATTGGACACGGATGTTGATGTCTGGGATAAGGTTATGAAGGTTAACCTTAGGTCTGCCTTTCTCTGCGCTAAACACGTTATTCCCCACATGATCAAAAGGAGGTCTGGAGCCATTGTGAATGTTTCATCGATAGTGGGTGTAAGGGGTGGTGACAGAATAATAGCTTATGCGACATCTAAAGCGGGACTCATAGGTTTCACGAAATCTTTGGCAGAGGATTTGAAGCCGTATAATATCAGAGTGAACGCTGTGGCTCCGCGGGCTATAGATACCCAGATGTTCAGAGAATATAGGAGTGAGGAGGAGATAAGAAGCAGGCTTGGGAGATATCTGTTTGGCAGGCTCGGTAGGCCTGAGGAGGTGGCAAGCGTCATTTTGTTCCTTGCATCCGACGATGCTTCGTACATTACAGGCGAGGTGGTGGTTGTTGGTGGGTACTACTGAAGATATTATCGTCTACTTGAGCGGAAGATTTACAGGTCTATGCGTTTTCATGGATTCGATGGTAGCGAGGACTAGCTCCAAAGCCTTTCTACCGTCTTCACCGCTCACTTCAGGTTTTTTATCATATGCTATCGCGTTCAGGAAGCTCTCCGCCTCGGCTATGTATGCTTCATAGAATCTGTTTCTCCAACTCGGGAATGTTTCAGTCACAGCCTTTTTATCGCTCTTGTAGAGTACCATGCTTGATCCTCTAATGTCGCCTACAACTATCAACCCATCCGTGCCTAGGATCTCTACTCTAGCATCATAGCCGTATCCCACGGGGCATGCGCCGTCTATGATGCCTATCCCGTCGTTCTCGAAACTAAGCACACTGACGTAGACATCGTGGTACCCGGCGTATTTTTCCTTAAGACCAGGATTTATCAAGGCCTCACCCTTTGCGAGTACACTTCTGGCTTCACTCCCCATTAACCACCTTGCTGTGTCGAAATCGTGGCTGTTAACCTCCGCCACCATTCCGATGCCTGTACTCGGGTCAAGTGCCCAAGAGGGGGGAAGTCCCGGCCCGCGGGTTAGACTCTTCAGGAGTATTGGACGCCCTATAGCGCCTTCAACAACTTGCTTTTTCACTCTCCTGAGCTCGGGATCGAATCGTCTCATAAAGCCAATCTGAAGCTTCACACCATGTCGCCTAGTCTTCTCTATCATTTTGTCGGCTTCTTCCAAGTTTAGAGCCATCGGTTTCTCGCAAAAAACGTGTACGCCATTCTCCGCCGCCTCGATGGTCAACGGGGCGTGGGTGTGTGTGGGCGTAGTTATGAACAAAGCTTCAAATTTCTCATTCTTCAACGCGTCGCTCAGGGACTGGTAGGAGCGTACGCCACCGACTTTTTGTGCAAGCTGATTCGCCAGGTTCAGGTCTTGGTCGATGATTGCTACGAGCTCAGCGATCGTGACTCTGTTCGCTAGGTTTAACGCGTGTACCTCTCCCGCCCTACCGGCGCCGGCTACCGCGACCCTTACTCTCTTGCTCACGGTTCCTTGATTAACTTGGCAAGTTTATAAATGATTAGCGGTGTTTAGAGAGATGCTTTGACCATCCGGAGTAACATCCATCGTTTAAGTTGTAGAGAGTCTTCTTGAAGCAGGCTAAGATATCTGCATATTAACCGGGGCGCCTAAACCAGGGCGAGTTTAACCCCCCAAAGCAACGTGTCCTATATTTTTAAGAGAGCCTCGAGATGCCTGTAACCTAGAGAGAAGAGATATCTGATAACGGCGAGGAACCTGACGTAGCTCTCAGCTATCCTGTAAGGCCTTCCCCTCTTCTTCCAGTTCATTCTGACGAGCTCGTCCCGGTAACCCATCACGAAATCTAGATCCATAATAAGCATGCCACGCTTAATTAGCCTCTCATCGACCCTCTTCCAGTAGCTCATCACAGGAGAGGAATGGAAGCATGGAAATAGGCCTTGAGGTGAAAGGATATAAGGAATATGAGATGAGAGCCGAAAACGTCACAGTAATAGCCAAAAGGTAGCGAAGAAAGACAAAGAGCCCAGGAATTAGTCCACAAGGCAAAATTAGGTAAACGCTTATATATCCTAAGAATGAAATGACAGCAGACGCGTCATAATGTCAAGAAGCTATATCATACGAGACCCACTAGCCCTACACAGGGAAGGCGTCTATAGATATCGAGGAATAAACGTGTGGAGAGATAACATTTCCGTCGCCGAGTATGTCTCTGAAATGCTAAAGCCGTGCTTAGGGCCTAAGGGGATGTATAAACTAGTCATAAACAAGTTTGGAGATATCGTAACCACTAAAGATGCCGCTGTTATCCTTGACAAGATGGAGCTGCATCACCCAGTGGGGAAGATTCTACGAGATGCGGCTAAAACGATTGAAAAAAATGTCGGTGATGGCGCAAAAACAGCCATCATACTCATCGGTGAATTGCTGAGAAGGGCGGAGAGACTAGCAAACCTGAAAATTAAGGTCAGTAAAATCATAGAAGGTTACAGCATAGCATATAATGTAGCCCTAAAGCAATTAGAACAAAGTAAAATTGAAATAAGAAATATACAGTCTGATACTTTGAAGAAAATTTTTCTCACCTTTTTTCAAAGCAGAAATATCGATAGCGCCCCGCACTTGGCCGAGTTGACTGCAGAGGCCGCGATTCATAACATAAAAACACTTGACACAAGGAGATTCTTTGAAAGAGACAACATAGTGGTGACGAAGAAATTAGGAAAGAGTCTCGGCGACAGCAAACTAATAAATGGGGTGATCATAAACAAGAAAATAGCCCACCCCTCAATGCCGCGTGTCGTAAAAAACGCTAAAATAGCCCTACTCCAAATGGCCCTCAAAATAGATGAGTTCAGACATTTACAACCCTACAAGTATCACATAACTATCAAGGATCCTGAGGACCTCGAAACTTTTCTCGCAACAGAGGAGGAAATCGTGAGAGAAATGGTTAAAAAAATAGTAGCAGTGGGTGCTAACTTAGTAATATGTAGGAAAAAGATAGGCCCAACTGCAAGTCAGTTACTCGCAGACAACGGCGTCATGGCTATAAGCAGGGTTCTCAGGGAAGAAGACTTCAAAGCCATAGCCGCTATAACTGGTGCCCGAGTAGTTTCAAGCCTTGATGATTTAGGAACCGACGACCTTGGGTCGGCTGATGTGGTCAGGGTAGAGAAATACGGTGATGAGGAGGTAATAGTGATTGAAGGCTGTAAGAAGCGGGGAGGATATACCATTCTTTTAAGAGGAGAGTCAGAGAGATTGTTGGAGGAGGCTGAGCACGCGATACAGGACGCATTAAGATGCATGTCGCTATTAGTCGAGAACCCGGCCCTCGTCGCGGGAGGCGGGGCGATAGAGGAAGAGTTGGCGATAGCCATCAGAAACGAGTCATTGAAGTACCCTGGCAAAGAGCAGATCGCGATGCATGCTTTTGCCAATTCTATCGAGAAAATAACCCAATTATTGATAAGTAATGTGGGTCAAGACCCACTTATGGTCCTTCCCGAGCTGAGGGCAAAACACTTAAATGGTGAACATTATTATGGTTTCGATCAGTCTAGCGGTCGAGTTGCTAATATGGTTGAGTTGTCTATTCTGGAGCCTTATAAGGTTAAGGAGCAGGTTCTCAAAACAGCCTTCGAAACTGCTGTCATGTTGCTAAGAATAGATGACGTGGTTGATAGGCGACACGCCAAAAGGCATGCGGGCGAACTAGGTGGGCAATAAAACAGGATTGTAAAAGTCATTACCCTAAATGTATTTAAACGTCGTCTATCTAAAAAGTTTAAGGGACATGTGTGCCCAGTATTTCCTGGGCGTAGATATCGGAACCGCCGGAACGAAAGCCGCACTCTTTGACCTCGAGGGAAAACAACTGTCAGTGGCCTATGAGGAGTCCAAACTTTACTTCCCGCGAGTCGGCTGGGTCGAGCAGGAGCCAGAAGATTTTTACTCTTCTGCGATCAACACTATAAAAAGAGTAATTGAGACAGCTCGAACGGATCCAAGGGATGTTGCGTCAATAGCTTTCAGCGGCCAGATGGCCGGAATCTTAGCAGTTGACAGGGACTGGAAACCGGTCATGCCTTACGATTCTTGGCTAGATATTAGAAGCAGAGATTATATTAACTATCTCAAAAAGAATTTCGAAGACCTTCTGATACGGACAACAGGCTCTCCACCAACAGTAAACCATCTGCCAAAAATGATGTGGTGGCAAAATGAGAGGCCTGACGTATTCTCCCGGATATGTAAATTTACGGTACCTGCTGTATATGTGGCAGGTAAGCTTGCCGGTCTAAAAGGGGAAGATGCGTTTTACGACTATACCTACATAACTTTTACAGGACTGTTTGACGTGCATAAGATGGATTGGTCGGAAGAACTGGCCGCGGCCTTTAAGATCCCCCTAGATAAGATGCCTAAGATCGTTGAGCCTTGGCAGATAATAGGAGAGTTGACCTCGGAGGAGGCGAGAAAGACAGGCCTTGTAAAAGGGATACCTATAGTGGCTGGGGCTGGTGATGGTATGGCTTGCGTGTTCGGAGCGGGATTAACCCGGCCGGGGTTATGCCTCGACATCGCTGGTACGGCATCCGCGTTCTATGTTTCGACCGACAAGGTTGTGCCGGATACCAAATACAAAACGCTACTCTATTTGAAATCCGTAGTACCTGGCCTGTGGAGCGTGGGGGCTTATATAAACGGCGGCGGATTGTGTCTAAGGTGGTTTCGGGATGAGATCGCCGTTGAGACCAAGAAAAGAGCTCAAGAAAAAGGATTAGACGCATACAAGTTACTGGATGCTGAGGCTGCAACGATCACCCCAGGTAGCGAAGGAGTATTATTCATACCTCACATGGGAGGAAGGGCATACCCCTATAACCCGAAACTGAGAGGTACTTGGATTGGTCTCACTTGGAGACACACGCTAGCCCATCTTTACAGGTCAATACTCGAGGCGGTAGCCTACGAATATAACCACTATCTAAGAATAATAAATGAATCTTTTAGCGGTATTCAGTTCGATGAGGTAAGGGGTATCGGTGGCGGGAGCAAAAGTGATGTATGGAACAAGATAAAGGCAGATGTGCTCGGGATCCCGTATAGTTTGCTCAACCGGGAGGAATACGCCGTCACAGCCCTGGCAGTAATAGGAGGCTACGGTGTCGGAGCAATAAAAGACCTCGTTGGAGAGATAAACAAATGGATCAGGCCCGTCAGAAAATTTTACCCCGATGCCGAAACGCATAGTCTCTACAAGAAATACGCAGACTTTTACGAAAAATTGTTGTCTCGTCTCGACAATTTATACGAGGGGCAGGAGTTACTACTTGGTGAGAGTTAATGCCCTTTTCACGGGATCCGTCAAAATATATATAGAGAGCAACACCAATACGCAGTATGAATAGGGAACTTATGCTACCGGATAGAGTAATTATAGACTTAGAGCATCGAGCTGTGAGACCGTTTACGCGTAAAAAAGAGGTCAGACTAAGCGAGATGAAGGATTATTTTCTCGACACCGATGAAGTAGTGCGTATCTTATCTAGAGGTGAGGACCCCTTGGTGTACGAGTATTACGAATACTCGCCATCCGGATCTAAAGGGGACCTCAATCTTGGACTAACCACCATATATCCCGGCAAAGTCGGTAGAGAATTTTACATGACAAAGGGGCATTATCACGAAAAAGACGCGGCCGAGTTGTATTACTGCTTACGAGGACGCGGAGTTCTCCTAATGCAAACTACTGATGGCAAAGTAAGCTCTGTACATCTTGAGCTAGGTTCGGTGGGGTATGTTCCAGTAGGATGGGGCCACAGGACAATTAATACAGGCAACGAAGAATTTGTATTCTTCTTCGCCTACCCCTCGGACGCTGGCCACGATTATGCCATCGTTAAGGAGAGAGGGTTTGCAAAGGTCGTCGTGTATGAAAATGGTCGCGTAGAGCTTGTTGACAATCCCAAATATAAGAGGGCCTGATTTAAGGGATTATAGCGACTTTCAGCCCCTCTCCTCGAAGGGAGAGGTTAAACGCTTCTAGTCCTTCTCTCAGACTAAAACTATGTGTTATTAAGGGTTTTAATTTGATGATGCCTGACGAGACCAGGTCGAGAGCCTTTGCGAACTCAGCCGGAGTATGCATCGAAGTCCCGGTAACTGTTAATTGCTTGTAATGAATGAGATTCGTATTGATTGGGACTTGTTCCGGGGGCGTAGCTAAGCCTGCAAAGAAGTTTATTCTACCGCCTTTGCGCACTATTCTCAAAGCATCTCGTTGTGCTTGGGCGGAGTCGACCGCAACTATGACCACGTCACTTCCACGGCCTGAGGTAAGGCGGTGAATCGTCTTATCTACATCCTCTCTCGCAGGATTAATGATATACTCGACTCCAAGTCTTTTGGCCATCTCAATTCTTTTGTCGTTAGTCCCAATCATAATTACCTTGGAAGCCCCAGAATTTTTTGCTAATAGAAGGTGCATCAGCCCTATCGGCCCACATCCGAAAATAGTCACTATGTCTCCTAGCCTAATGTTTAGCTTAGACTGGCCCCTCACACAAGCTGATAGAGGCTCAATTAACGAGGCCTCTTCATAGCTCAGATCATCAGGTATCTCTAACACACCGCCGACCTGAAAGGCCTGCCCAGGTATCTCAACATACTCAGCAAATGAGCCGTCAACATCGAAGCCTATAGCATATCTATTTGGGCAAAAAACGTGTTCACCTGCGAGGCAGTATTCGCACCTTCCATCAAATACGTCGGGATTCACTATAACCCTTTTACCGACATAACTCTCAAGTTGCCCTGAGGCCTCGATAATGTCTCCCGCGAACTCATGCCCTAGAGTAACGGGTATCTTAGTCCGAGTACCTGTTACGTACGCCTTGACATCAGTGGCACAGATAGTTGTAGCACGGACACGTAGAACCGCGTTGAATTGCTTGGTTTCCGGTTTGGGATGATCGACAAGTTTTAAATCCTCTTTACCATAAAGCCTCATAGCAAGCATGTGTCTCTACTTCTATTAGCTCGAACGTATATAAAAGTTACTCTCGAATAATGCGAATATCCATATGGAGATTTTGCCATCAGTAATGGGTACTGACAAGTTTTACTTAAAGGCCTTTTGGGATCGGTCTCTGGCCGTGATGCACGTCATCGATGCCGTACTGGACTCTTTCGCCGATCTCTTTAGATCCCACAGGTATTCTCCTCTCGAGAAGCTCTATTCCGTCTTTCTCTTCATAGCACGCCTTAGCTTGAGGGATCTCTCAGAGAGGCTATGTCTCACCGGAGCATCTAGGGAATCGGTAAGGATATGGGTTCACAGGTTCTCCTCTATCTTCAGGCCTTCCAGAAGTAGGAGGTCCTAAGGAAGGTTAGGAACATAGAGAGGTGGTTCAGGGAAATGAAGGAAAGGGCTAAGAGGTTCTACAACAACATAAACACGAAGACGCTGAAGAGCCTAGAAGAGTTGATAACTGCTTTGTGGCCTAATTCTACCTCTCTGGGTCCTTCTTTTGTTTGTCAGATCTTATCTCGCATGCATGTTTATTAGTGTGTTGTATATGTATGCTTTTGCCTTCAGCTCTCTTTCTATGTTTTCTATGTTTCTTGACATGCAGTATTCTCCGTATAGTCTTTTGTATGTTGAGGATGCTGTCTCTACGGCCCATCTCCTACCATAGCCCATGATCCTACTACACCCTTTCTCACCAAACATCTTGAGTATAGCTGCTGATATTCTCCTCTCCGGAGGACCCCTGTCCGTCCTGGCATTAGCCCTAGGCTTTATAATCGGTCCTACACCCATCCCCCTTAGAAGTACGTATGACCCCCTAGTATCGTATGCGCCATCCATGAACGCCTCTGCAACATCCCTATTCATTGAGGCATCCTTTAATAGCCCTGGAAGAACCTCAGAATCAGGTATATCGTCTGTTGTTACATCCATTGATATTACCTCCTTTGTATTGGTGTCTACTGCGAAGTGTATCTTGATATACCTCTTCCTCCTACCGTATACCCTCTCAACCCACCCACCACACCTACACACCCTAACACCACTAGAGTCAACAGCTATAGATACAGGCCCCTCATAACCACTTAGAGACATGTATGGCCTTAGGTCAAGCCTTAGGATACGCCTCCTAAGCCATGAGTAGTCTAGGTATAGGTCTGTGTAGGGCCCTAGTGAAACCCTCAAGCTGCCTATACGGCATACCGAAAAGATACCTCACAACAGCAAGAAAAACAACATACATATAGGTAACCCTATAAGGCCTACCAACCTTACCACAATTCAAAACACTTAACTCAAGATCATAACTCTCGAGGAAACCAAGGCTTAGAAGAAGCTCACCACGCCTAATAAGCCTCTCATCAACACACCTCCAACACATAAAAAGACAACAAAAACATAGAGGATTTAAAAATTAAGCCACAAAGCAGTTATTTGGACACTATCTGGACATTATCGGTAAGCTTAATTAAGAAGTGCAATACTTTTAATACTCCGAGGTATGGGATCTGAACCTAAGAAGCAAGATAGACGATCTTTCCTGAAGTATGCAGCTGCAGTTGGGGCTACAGGGATCGTTGTCGGCGGTTTAACATACCTTGCTACACCGAAAGGGACAGTAGCAACCGTCACGGTGCCTGGAGCACCAACAACTGTCACGGTACCAACGACTATTACTGTACCTACGACTATTACTGCTGGATTGGTAGGTGAGTTTGGTAAAGGATATAGTTTTGTTTACATAACGCATGGTGGAGAAGAAAACATATTTTGGAACTCCATTCATCTTGGGATGAGCGAGGCCGCCAAATTAACAGGGGCCGAAGCGGTGATGTACAGGCCTAAAAGAGAGGGAGATCTAGCTCAAGAAGTAGCAAATTTCGAGTCGGCCATAGCTCTGAAACCCGATGGAATAATAGTCCCGATAGCTTATACGGAGCTTCTACCTCTGGTTAAAAAGGCTACTGATGCGGGGATACCAGTACTGGTGGCTAATATTGATGCTCCAAATCCTGAAGATAGGATTAAGGCAGGAGGTTTAGCGTTTATAGGACAAAGCCTGAGACAAGCTGGCTACTTCTTGGCCAAAAATCTCTCTAAATATTTCCCAGAGAAGTCTCACGCACTTATCTTAATGGAAGGACCCGGGCAGGTGTGGGCGGAAGAAAGAGCTGCGGGAATTGCACATTTCTTAAAGGAATATAATTGCACGTATGAGAAGCTCGATGTGAGTTTTGAGCCTGGTGTAGTTGAGTCGCGTACTTCAGCCTACCTTCAAGCCCATCCAGAAACCAAGGCAGTATTTAGTGTAGGTTACATGGCTTACGTAGCCGGAAACATATTACAGAAGATGGGAAAAGGACCGGGAGAGGTGGCAGTTGGCTGCTTCGATCTAGTCCCGCCCGTCATAGACGGAATTAAGTCGGGATACGTGACTATAACTATAGACCAGCAACCCTACTTGCAGGGGTTCCTACCAATAATACAGCTCATTCTAATGAAGAAATACGCCTTAAGCAGTTGGGACGTGAATACAGGAAACGCAATTGTCGACAAAAGCAATGTCGCAACAGTTGAACAACTATCCAAGAAGGGGTACCGGTAATACCATTATGAAAATTTATCAAAATTTTTTCAAGACCCTAAGATTAAAAGAAACGAGTATAGCGGTAATTACCATCTCAACGGTCCTATTCTTCTATTCGCTACAGCCAGTATTTCTGAGTAGCACCAATGTGAACACGCTACTATCCATCACACCTGAGCTTGGCATACCTGCTTTAGGCATCACATTATTAATGATAGCAGGAGAATTCGACCTTTCAATTGGCTCAGTTTTTGGATTTACTCCTCTTCTTGCCGCGGAATTGATGAGCACAGGAATCGAAGCAGAGCTTGCTATAATTTTGGCATTACTATCAAGCAGCCTGATAGGGCTAATTCATGGCTTTATCACAGTGAAAAGCGGAATACCCTCTTTCATTACCACCCTCGGTGGAATGCTGATTTGGCGTGGTGCAGCCCTACTCATAACAGGAGGTCAACCAAGATATTTTCGAATACAAGAACGTATCGCGAATCTGATGACCGGGCCACTATTCCCATTTATTAACGCTCAGTTGTTTTGGTTCATCTCTATTATGACGTTGCTTTGGGTAGTTTTGGAAAGGACTAGATTTGGAAACCACATATATGCTACCGGCGGTAATAGAGATGTAGCCAGATACATGGGAGTCAATACTGATTACGTCAAAATTTTCTGTTTTATCTTATCATCACTTTTGGCGGGTTTCGGCGGGATAATACAATCGATAAGATTAGGTGTAGCTTTACCTAATCAGGGTGATGGATTAGAGTTTGATGCGATAGCGGCAGTAGTTATCGGTGGAACTTCATTAAGGGGTGGTTCTGGCACTATTTTCGGAACTGTGATAGGTGAGTTTCTCGGCAGAATAATAGAAAACGGTTTGGTAATTATTAGAGCGCCCTCATATTACTTCAGACTCTATATTGGCGTTGTAGTTATAGTTGCAGTTATATTAAACTTTTATATAGCGAGAAGAGTTAAAGAGGGGGAGAGACCTTGAGTATGGGAGATGGCCCGCTAGTCAGGATGGTTAATATACATAAATGGTTTGGGAAAATTTACGCCCTCAGGGGTGTTGACTTCTATGTGAACCGTGCTGAAGTAGTAGGTTTAGTTGGAGATAACGGTGCTGGCAAGTCAACATTGATCAAAATATTATCAGGAGTTTATCCTCCAGACATCGGAGAAATCTTTTTTGAGGGGAGAAGGGTATCATTCAAATCACCAAGAGACGCAATCGAACTCGGTATAGAGACGTTGTATCAAGATATAGCTGTAGTTCCCCAAATGGACATTGCTAGAAACTTTTTCTTGGGGAGAGAAATCACAAAACAACTAGGCCCTGTAAAATTACTGAATTTGAAGAAAATGGTGCAGGAATCATTAAAATCTCTTGAAGCAATTGGTCTAAGAATAGCAGATCCCAGAATGCCGGTGGAAAATTTGTCAGGGGGGCAGAGACAGGGAGTTGCCCTAGCTAGAGCCATGTATTTTAAACGGAAACTACTGATATTAGACGAACCTACCAACAACCTTTCTGTCAAGGAGTCTATGAAAGTGCTAGAGTTTGTAAGCCGACTTAAAGAAGAAGGGATATCAAGCATCTTCGTTACTCATAACATTCACCATGTTTATTCCATAGCAGATAGGGTTGTTGTTTTAAGCCACGGGAGGAAAGTAGGTGATTATTTGAAAAATGATACATCGGTTGATGAAATAATACGTATGGTAGTTTCTTCCTAACTACAATTCAGCTTACGATTATAATAGGAAGAAGATGGAAATTGCTATTTGTGCGTTTTTAAAAGCAAGGAAAAGTTATGATTGAAGCAGAACACACTATATATGACATGGGCAGAATGCATATCTAGACTCAGGTACCATGGGGAACCACTCAACTCTATTTGGATCATTGACATAAGAGTAGTCTTTTAGTTCTTGATAAAGAAGTTGATATTTATCAACTTTTGAATGATCAATCTCTACGCCTAGGCCTGGCTTGTCTGGCACGCGTATGCATCCACTCTTAATTTCTACTTTTTCTTTTACTACATCGTCTAAAAGATGCATATAGTGAGTATCTATAGCTGTAGCTAGCTGGGGAGTCGATGCGGCTGCATGCACCATAGCGGTAAGACCGATACCAAGTTCGCCGGGACTATGCATACCTAGCGTAAAACCTAACACGCTACAGACTCGCCCTAACTGTTGATACCCTCTAACCCCCCACCACCAGTGAGGATCACCTAAAATTATGTCGACCGCTTGCAACTCATGCGCCGCAACGATATCTTCAAATCTTGTGACAGACGTATTTGTCGCTAAAGGAATTTTAGTGAAATTGCGAAGCCTGGCCATATTACCTAACTCCCATACTGGATCCTCTAAATACTCAACCCTCACTCCGTGCAACTCCATGTTTCTCGCAAAATGGGCGGCATCCATAATGTTCCACGCTCCATTCGGATCTACTCTGAAGAGTGTTCTGGGAAGATCGTCGTTTAACACTTTTAAAACATCAATATCATGCATAGGGCAGAAAACTCCCCCCTTGAGTTTGAAGACTCTGAATCCGTATTTTTCTCTCCACCTCTGTGCTAGTTTAGATATTTCTTCAGGCGTAGTTTCACCGCCGCGGCCCTCTCTCTCGTATCTAGGGAAGATGTATCCAGAGACTTCAATGGTATCTTTAACTTTCCCGCCAAGTAGAGAATGAACTGGAACACCAAGTACTTTCCCTTGAAGATCTAACAACGCTGTCTCTAATGCGAACCAGATCTGTGGCAAGAGTTGATTATAATAAGTGGCGGCTATTGGTGACGCGAATTTCCACTGAATTTTCTGCAGGTTAAATATGTTCTCCCCTACAATGTTTCGGCATATCGAGTCCAAAAATTGTCTCAGACTAAATCCTCCTCCGCCTATTTCTCCCCAACCTTCTAAACCTGAGCTACCTACTATTTTGATAAGCGTCATCGTAAACCATCCTGGATGCACACCGTTACTATGACGGAGCGGTGCTTCTATAGGGACTGCTACTGTGTAAGTTTCAAAACCTTTGATAAGTTCGTTCTGACCCACAAAGTATTGTTGAGCTATAACCGTATTTAAATATTTCGTCCCCCCTCTACAGAATTTTACTAAGGCACGCATCCAGCTGTGATCTAATAAGGCTCAGCTCATAGAATAGAGAACCAGTAGCCCTGCTCTAATTAAATTGGATTATTGTTTTGTTTATGTGATAGTGTCCTGATAAGGTGTTATGTTTAAGGGCTGGTTGATGTGTCTTGTATGCTATGGATGTTGTGGCCTTGGTCTCGAGTTGTTTTATTCGTAATAAAAAAGTAGGGAGGTTAAGGTCCTAGCAGTATTGGACTACATGTTTCATGGTAGCTGTAGGAAGGTCTCCAAGGTCCTTAGCTTGGCTTTGGAGCCTATAAGCAAGTCTGCCGTCCACTACCTCGCCAAGAAGGTATCTGAGATCAGGGTTGCCAGGGAGCCTAGGTATAGGAGGTGTATAGCCGTTGATGAGACCAAGCTACGTGTCAAGAAATCCTACGTATATGTGTGGTCCGCAGTAGATGTGGATTCCAAGGAATTACTGGCTCTGGAGGCGTCTTATGGTAGGAGCAGCCTGAATGCCCTAGCATTCCTGAAGAAGGCCCTTAGGATGTGTACAAACAAGCCGTTGGTATTGGTTGATAAAGGGCCCATGGTATAGATGGGCATTTGAGAGGCTCGGACTAGAGTATAGGCATGAGAGGTTCGGCATGAGGAACAGGGTCGAAAGATTCTTCAGATACCTAAAGGAGAGAACTGTAGTATTCCACCACAAGCTAAGCGCGAGAAACCACGTACAGGGAATCACGAACCTCAAGCTATTCCTAAACCTATTCACACTATACTATCAGGCCGCGAGGACAGGGAGGTGAGCAAAAATGCTTATTTGGACACTATCTCCCCTAACATACTCACCCATTGAATGGTTTACATACTCATGCCTGTACCCTATGCCTTGTAGTATGCTGTATGATGGGAAGCTGTCTGTGTATATCCTTGATCCTGCCTCTATATGCCTTGACGCTATCCTAGCTATAGTCTCACCCCTAACATCCCTAGAGGGTATGTATACCTCATGCCCATCACGGCCTATTATTGTGAATACTGGGATAACGTCCTTATCCCATCCACCCCTACCCCTACCAGCCCTCAAACCCCTACACCTAGGCCCCCTACCTAGAAGTATTATCCTACTGTGGTTGCCCCTACCCTTCAGACCAGCATTCACATAGACCTCATCCACCTCAACATCCCCTGAGACCCTCCAATAACGCCTAACATACCTCTCCACAGAATACATTATCCTCCTGAACGATCTGTATACAGAGCCATAGCTACGCCCAACATCTATGAAGGCCCTCAGGAGGGGGACGTTAAGGCATCCAGACAGATACATTATGAACAGCCCCTCGTAAAGGGGTATCCTAGAATACTCGAAATCAGTACCGCTCTTATCGTTGAAAGTCCTTAAACAGGCCCTACACCTAATACCATCCCCAACCTATAACAGACAGAGAACTACAGTAGACACACCTAACACCACCAGACCACCTAACCTCCCTCAAAAGCCTAGCAGCACAGGCCTCAGAAATAAATATAGATAGAAGGTCGGACAGTATCCCCAACAGTCATAAAGACCATAAAAATAAACCCTACAACCACCAACACAAAATGGATTAAGAGCGATATTATTGGGCTCGTCTCCAAATTATTTAAGCTTCTTCTGAGCATGGTGTATTATGGAGTTTCGTGAGCTTAGTGATTTTGAGTGGGGTGTCGTTAGGCCTTTTCTTCCTCCTAGGTCTAGGGTTGGTAGGCCTAGGGCTGATGATAGGGTGGTCTTGAACGGTATACTGTACGTCCTCACCACTGGCTGTAGGTGGATGGATATGCCCCTAGAGTATGGTTCATACAAGACTGCTTGGAAGAGGCTTAAGAAGTGGCAGGATGAAGGCGTATGGGATAGTATATTCAGGGCGTTAGCATCCATTAGGGATTGTCTCTGTAGATAGCTCGACTGTCGAGGCTAAGAAGGGGGAGAGCTAGTAGGATATGATGGATTTAAGCATAGGTATGGGACTAAGATACATGTATGCGTAGATAGGGACTCCATGCCCCTAAG
>Ga0079998_114315_pt1 | contig 26702 bp, 31 predicted proteins | sample PerSpoBPS_BMetaG_FD_69201 | JGI IMG/M metagenome (GOLD analysis project Ga0079998, IMG submission 69201) | Thermal spring microbial communities from Yellowstone National Park, Wyoming, USA - Perpetual Spouter B (PS_B) MetaG (SPADES assembly)... | ecosystem: Environmental > Aquatic > Thermal... | reverse complement strand
GGCACCGGGAGGCCGCTGTCGGAGGTTAAAAACCCCTACGCCCTCCTCCAAGAGGCCCTCAGCGGCAACATCTCCCACAGATGTCCGCCTAAGACGGAGGCGGGAGATCTCCACACGCCAACACCGGAGTAGGTGAAGTTATACACAATCCGGGGAGCCACCGCCGACCTCAGCCTCTCCGCAACGCCGCGGTCCACGAAAATAACCGTGTGGGGCCACGCAATGGGGGCGTCTAACCTCCTCACAATTTCTACGCCGTCAACGTAGACCACGTAGACGGCTCCGCCTAGAATATCGGTGACATAGCCCCACGCCTTGGTGTTGAGCAGACCGCCCGTGAGGACGTAGAAGAGCCAACCTCAAACTGGTTCTCGGGCCCGGTGATGTGCCAAGGACTCCTAACCACTCAAATCACCGCGTTGAGACCTATCACCGCGCCCGCCACCTCAGGCCTCCACGGCCTTTTTAAATCCTCCACCGTCCTCATGCTAAAACGTCACCAACCTGCCCTCTCCCACCTCCTCCAGAAACGTGTACATAGAAGAGACGGCATCAACAAGGCCGAGCTTGGAGTAGTCGGATTCGCCCACGCCGAAGATCTTACTCGCCGTCTCACACGCGATTATCTTAACGCCCATGGGACGCGTAGCCGCGAGAAGCTCGTCCCACACAACATGAAGCTCCTTCATCCTCTTCATCTCAGGCGTATCAGGCGGCGTCGAGCGTCCGGCGAAGGCCAACGTCGCCCTCCCCGTCACGAACACGACGACCTCGTTGCCTCTGGCCAGTTCAGTTGCGACGTATGTGGCGGCCTCGTACAGCTTCACCGGGTCGTCCGAGGTCAAAATAACGCCGACTTTCATAGCTCTATATGTACCACACTCCACTTCTTGAGTTCAGGCTTATAGACAGCGTGCCTCCCTTCTGAGCCGCAGACTTTGTGTTCTCTATGGACGGCTGATTGTCGATTAGCACCTTAGGCACAGATCCCTTAGGCAACTTAGGCAGAGCTTGCGGCGTGTACATCTGGGTATACGGGCATACGTATCCACGTAGGTCCAGTTCGTAGGTCTTTTCCCCAATTCTCTTTAAGATGGGCATGTGACAACCTGCCTATAGTAAATATAAAGTTTACTAATTATGCTAATGTTAACACGATTAGCTACATTTATATATCGGCGGACACCTCCGCACATGGCGGAAGAGATCACGCTTGAAGCCCAGGCGGCGGGGAAAGCGCCAGGGGCTACGCGGCGACGGGGATAGCCGTAGGTCTTGCGATAAGCATCGCCGTTGGGCAACGTCAACACAAGTGCTCTTAAGTACACATACAGCCTACTCTATGTGGCTTTTCCGCCTCCGCCCGATCTACACCTGGCGGCCTACAGCCCCGGCAAAATGTTGCTGATGACAGGTTGGGCATGCCTGTACCATGTAGTCGCCGGAGACGGGGTTTTGAAGCTCACAGTGCCCGACCTAGTCGATACGGCGACTCAAAGGATCCAAGGCGCGACGTGGCTTACGCAACTCCTGAGGAAAAACTTCTGTTAGTCTTGACAAGAGGCGGGCTGGACGGCTCTAAGACGTAGGGCCGCGTCGGGGAGCCGTGGCTAATTATGACATTTTTGTAGGCTGGTTAGTGTGTTTGTCGGCGGGCTGTGCCGGCTCCAGCCTATCTGCCACCGGCGGCGCCTCCGGCGGCTTTGAGATCACCTCGGCGTATATCCCAAGCACGTGGGCTAGGTTGAGAGCCGTCTCGATGCCAACTTCTTTGACGTCTGCGTAGGCTCCTAGGTCCTTCATAGAAATCATCGTTGATGGGGGGAGACCACAGGGGTTTACCCTGGCGAACTCCCTAACGTCTATAGATACGTTGATGGCTACGCCGTGGTACGTCACGTCTCTCTCCACGGCGATCCCCACACTGGCTATTTTCCTCCCCCTCACCCAGACTCCTCTGTGGCTCGGGTTCCCCGACGCCTCTATGCCGTATCTCCTCAACGTCTTCACAACGGCGTCTTCCAAGGCGTCTATGTAACGCCTCAGCGGCCACCGCAGGCGCAGAATGGGGTAGACCACCGCCTGGCCCGGTCCGTGGTAGGTGGCGTCGCCGCCTCTCTCCACGACGTACACGGGGACATCCCAGCGCAGTATGTTGTTAAGCCTGCCGTGTCTTCCCACGGTCACCACCGGCTCGTGTTCTGTAACTAGGGCTACCTCCTCAGCTTGACCGCTTGCGACGGCCCTATGCAACGACTTCATCAACAGCCAGGCATCGGAATAGGCAGTCCTCCCAAGCCACACCACCTTCACAGCTTCGCCACGTGGGTAGGCCTCCCTAGGGCAGCTTCGGCCAACTCCACGAACAGCTCCGAGAGGGTAGGATGGGGATGCACCACCAGCGCCAAGTCGTCAACCGTGGCGTAGAACTCCACCAGAGCCGCCGCCTCGCCCGCCAACTCCGAAACCCCGCTCCCCACTAAGTGGACGCCGAGGATCACGCGGCTCTCAGCGTCGTACACGAGCTTGGCCAACCCCTCGGAGGACCCTGTGGCCACTGCCCTACCGACGGCAGTCAGCGGAATCCTCACCGACTTGGCCTTGTACCCCCTCCCCGCGGCCTCCTCCTCGGTGAAGCCCACCGAGACCACCTCGGGCTCGCTGAAGACTACAGCGGGCACCGCCCTAGGTTCATAAGCCGACTTCAAGCCGGCGATGTTCTCTACCGCTACCTTGGCCTGGGCGTAGGCCTTGTGGGCGAAGTAGGGCGGCCCCGTCAGGTCACCTGCGGCGTAGACCCACGGGAGGCCCGTCCTCATGGAGCTGTCCGTCTTCACGGCGCCGCGCTCATCCACCTGTAGCCCCAACGCGGCGAAGGGCCCCAGCCTCGGGCGCCTCCCCGCCGCCACGACGGCGACCTCGACCTCCGCCCTTCTCTCCCCGCCGGGCGTGGATAGGCGGAGCTCCAACCCGCCGCCGGTGTCTCGGACACCTACAACTCTAGAGGACGTGAACACCTTGACGCCTCTCCCAGCCAGCGCCTTCTCCACCTGCCTAGACAAGTCGGCGTCAAGCCCCGGCAACAGCCGATCCACAACCTCAACGAGGTAGACCTCCACGCCGATCATCGAAAAAAGCGAGGCAGTCTCCACGCCTGCGGCGCCGCCCCCTATGATTGCGACAGACGTCGGGGCCTTCTCTAGCCTAAGAACCTCTCTGGTCCCCAGGACCCTCCCCCCGCGGGGTAGCTCCCTTAGATCCACGGGCTCACTCCCGGTGGCAAGAAGCAGATAGTCGTACTCCACCCTCCGGCCTTCCACCTCCACCGACTTGGACGGCCCCGGCTTGGCCACGCCGCGGATCACCTCAACCCCAGCCGACTTCAATAAGAACTCTATGCCGCGCCTAAGCCTCTCCACCACCTTATCCCTCCACTGGGCGGCCTCCTCCCATTTAAAGGAGAGCTGGCCTGACAGCCACGGCGCTGAGGCCGCCGCCTTGTAAACCGCGGCGGCGTGTAGCAAGGCCTTGGATGGGATACATGCGTAGTTGGTGCACTCCCCGCCTAGGTGCTCAGCCTCGATCAACGTGACGTCGATGCCGAGCTGCCTAGCCCTTATCGCCGCCACGTAGCCAGCAGGTCCGCCGCCGACCACCACCAGCTTCATAACAAAAGCGCCTCAGGTCTCTCGAGAAGTTCCTTTACCTTGTTGACAAACCTCGCAACGTAGGCGCCGTCCACCACCCTGTGGTCGAAACTCACGGCCACTAGGGCGATGTCCCTAATCTCGATCCTATCCCCCACCACCCACGGCTTTTTCCTGGCCCGCCCCACCGCCATAATTGCGGCCTCTGGGTAGTTCAAGATTGAGAGCCCGCCGAGCCCACCCACGGCGCCGATGTTGCTGATTGTGAAGGTGGAACCCCTCACGTCTTGTATATCCAGCTTGCCGGCCCTGGCCTTTTCCGCCAATGAGCCGATCTCCCTCGCCAGCTCTAAGATGCCTTTCTTATCGGCGTTTCTCACAACGACGACCACCAGCCCCTGGTCCGCATCTACGGCAACTCCGATATTGATTTCCTTCTTAACCACAATGACGTTTTTCTCATCGTCGTATTCAGAGTTCAGCATCGGGTACTCCCTAAGCGCCTGCGCCACAGCCCTCACGAAGAAGGGCAACACGGTGAGCCGCACGCCACGCCTCTCCGCCTCGGCCTTAAGCCTCTCGTGTAGCCGCAACAACTCTGTCAAGTCAACCTCCTCGAGGTGATAGGCGTGGGGGATAAGCCTCTTGGCCTTTGTCATCTTCTCCGCCACAGCCCTCCTCACCCCCCTAACTGGCACGACCTCCGCCTCAGCTGTATGCGGCGCCTCAGCGGCCTTGGGGGCTTCTGCGGCCTTCGGCGCCTCCTTGCCCTTAAGCCCCTCGGCGAATTTCTTCACATCCTCTACGGTGATCACGCCGCCTGGGCCTGTCCCCCTCACCTTAGTGAGGTCAACGCCGAGCTCCCTAGCCAGACGGCGAGCCGCAGGCATGGCCGCCACCTCGCGGGGTGCTGGCTGGGCTGTCTGCGGCTTCTCAGCCGACGCCTCCCCAGCCGGCTCGATGACACACAGCGTCTGGCCGACCTTAACCACTTGGCCCTCGCCGACTAGGATCTTGACCACTCTGCCGCTGGTGGGGGCGGGCAGGGTGACCGTCGCCTTCTCGGTCATGACGTCCACCAGCGGGTCGCCCTCCTTTACGTAGTCGCCCTCTTTGACGTGCCACTTAACCACCTCGCCCTCTACGAGGCCCTCTCCGAGGTCGGGGAATTTGAACTCCATTAGTACGCCATGACCCTGTCTATTGCCTTCAGCACCCTCTCCACCGTGGGGGCGTACACCGCGTCGTGGGCTACGGGGCTCTGGGGCACGTCGGGCCCGGCTAGTCTCACCACGGGGGCCACGAGCTTATCGACTGCCTTCTCGGCGACTATCGCGGCTACTTCAGCCCCAAGGCCTCCCGTCTTCGGGGAGTCGTGGATCACTATCAGTCTGCCGGTCTTAGAGACGCTTTTCAGTACTGTGTCGATGTCCATGGGGTTGAGCGTCTGGAGGTCCACTACCTCCACCGAGGCCTTGGCCTTCTCCGCGGCCTCGAGGGCTCTGTGGACCATGGCGCCGTAGGTCACGATCGTCACGTCGTCACCCTCTCTGGCTATTCTCGCCTTTCCGATTTCCACGACGTAGTCCTCCTCTGGCACCTCCTCACGGGGGGCTCTGTACAAGATCTTCGGCTCTAGAAACACCACCGGATCCTCGCCTCTAATGGCCGCCTTTAGTAAACCCTTAGCGTTGTAGGGCGTGGAGGGCATGACCACCACTAGGCCGGGGGTGTGTACGAATATGGCCTCGGGGCTTTGGCTGTGATAAAGGCCAGACTTAACGCCGGAGCCCACCGGCGTCCTCACCACCACCGGCGCCTTGTATTCCCCCCCAGATCTGTACCTAAGCTTAGATATGTGGTTTAGAAGCTCGTCGGCGCCCATCCATATGAAATCCACGAACTGTATCTCGGCCACGGGCTTAAGACCTGCCATGGCCATGCCGAGGGCGAAGCCGAGGATGCCCCCCTCGTTGATCGGCGTGTCTATAACCCTCTCTGGGCCGAACTTCTCATAGAGCCCTTCTGTGATTAGAAAGACCCCGCCCCTCCTCCCCGCGTCCTCCCCCAGCACGACCACTCTCTCGTCTCTCGCCATCTCCTCGTGAAGCGCCATGTTGATGGCCTTGGCCATGTTGGCCATCATAGGTCCTCCAGCCACTCGCGTAGCGTCCTCGGCACGAAGCTGTAGACATCTTTGACGGCTTCGTCGATGGGCACATCCGGCTGCGCCTCGGCGGCCTTAGCAGCCTCCTTCACCGCTTGCTCAGCCTCTTCCCACACGGACTTAATCTCTCCGTCTTTGTAAATACCTGACCACGTGAGGAACCTCTCCAGTAGGCTGACGGGGTCGCGGCGGCGCCATTCTTCAGCCTCCCTTGGGTCTCTGTACCTAGTGAGGGGGTCGTCCGCCGTGGTGTGGGGGCCAAAGCGGTACGTCACGTATTCCACAAGCACCGGCTCCCTCCGTCTCGCCTTCTCCACGGCCCACTTCGCTGTTTTCACCACCGCGAGCAGATCCATGCCGTCCGCCGAGACGCCCTCCATGCCGTACGCAACGGCCTTAACGGCCAGCCTCCCCACGGCGGTCTGCCTGGCGACGGGGACTGATATGGCGTACTGGTTGTTGTACACAAAAAACGTCGCGGGCACCCTATACACACCTGCGAAGTTCAGCCCGGCGTGGAACCCGTTTGTCGAGGTGCCGCCGTCGCCTATGTAGGCGGCCACCACCTCCTCTCTCTTCATGTACTTAAGGGCGTAGGCGAAGCCGGCGGCGTATATGTACTGATGCCCTATGGGGGCTCCCATGGACAAGAAGCGCCACTTCTTGAAGCCGCCCCACTCAATTGTGAGGTTCCTCCCCTTGTCTGGGTCGCCTATCTTTGCGAAGAACTTAGCCCAGATGACCTCCAGCGGCACCCCCCTGGCAATTAGGAGAGTGAGGTTTCTGTAGTAGGGCGCGATCCAATCGTCGGGCTTCAGCGCCAGCGCCGTGCCGGCGTCGGCGGCTTCGTGGCCCTCGTGAGGGCCATAGGTAGACTTGACCTTCCCCATTCTGTGATACAGCAAGGCTAGTTTGTCGAGGACTCTCCCCAGCACCATCCACCTATGAGCGTTGAGGAGCTCTGACTCAGCTGGTTTATAGCCCACCTCGTAGGCCTCGCCGGGGGACCCATCGTCGTTGAGGACTCTGAAGACCCGGGGCTCTCTTACCTCTGTGATATATTGTCTAGGGATTTCTAAACTTGTCTCTAACATTGCGAAAGTTTCGAAATTAGTATTTAAATCTTAACTTATATACACTATATTTTTCAAGGCCTCCTTATATAGGTAATACGATCTGTAGGAGCTACGCACAAGAGGCCCAGCGGCCACGGCCTTGAAGCCCATGGACCTGGCAACCTCAGCCAACCTCTCGAACTCCTCCGGAGTCACGTACCGCGCCGGCTTTAGATGCCTAGGCGAGCCGCCGGGTCTGAGGTACTGTCCGATGGTGACTATGTCCACGTCCGCCCTCCTCAAGTGGTCTAGCGTCTCCACCACCTCCTCGAAGCTCTCCCCCAGGCCCAGCATTATGCCGGACTTAGTCAAAGACATCCCAAGGTCCTTGGCCTTCTTCAAAACGGCGAGAGACCTCTCGTAGCTGGCTCTCGGGTCTCTCACATACGGCGTGAGCCTCCTCACGGTCTCCACATTGTGGGCGAAGACATCCGGCGAGGCATAGACCACGCTGGCAACCGCAACCTCGTCGCCGCGGAAATCGGGAACCAACACCTCCACCAAGGCCCCGGACTTCTTCAGCCTCCTCACAGCCGCCGCAAACACAGAGGCGCCCCCGTCTGGGAGATCGTCCCTAGCCACTGAGGTGATCACGACGTAGCGGAGGCCCAACTCCGCCACAGCCCTTGCCAGCCTCTCCACCTCCCCAGCGTCGATAAATCCACGCGGGTTGCCGGTCCTCACAGAACAGAAGCGGCACGACCTAGTGCACACCTCCCCCAGAATCATAAAAGTAGCCGTGCCTTCACCCCAGCAACTAAAGACGTTGGGGCACCTCGCCCCCTCGCACACCGTGTAGACACCGTGGCGACTCAGCACTGACCTAATCCTCTTAATGTTCCCGTAGTCGCCCGCGGCTGTCGCAACCCACCCAGGTAACACATAGACATGCGAAATGTATAATTTAACAATGCCCAGCCAACGCTGGGACAGCGTCGTCCTCTCTAGTTAACCAAAAATGCTGGACTATCGACTTAGGGTGAATAGCCCCGCGCGGCCGTGGCCTACATCATCAATATAAAACAGAGATATCTCGACACAGCGATAGAGAATGGACGTTACCTTTGGCAACTTCCGAGCTTCTTTAGCACCGCTATTAGGAAGCCCAGGCCTTTCTGCACCTCTGGGTCCCTCAGCGCCGAGAGGAGGCCGAAGAGGCCCACGGGCTTAGCGTCCTCAGCCGCGGCCAGGGCGTAGGTGAGGCAATCCACCTTGGAACTGTCCATGGCCAGGTTTGTCCCCGCTATCAATGCCACCTCCTGCAACTTGCCCACTTTCTCCATGAAGTCTCTGGTGAGGAGGCCCTCTGTGAAGAACCTGAGGGAGGCCGCCGCGTTAAGCAGATCGTCCAACACGCCGCTACGTTTAAAGTCGTAAAGCGTGTTGACGAGCTCCTTTAAGATGTCTGCGTGCTGAACCACGGCGGTAAGCGCGTCGAGCGTCTTCTCGTCCTGGAGTAGCTCGAGTAGCTTGTCGAGCTTCTCCTCAGCCGCGCTCATAGCCCGCACCTAATGGCCGACCATATCGAGTAGTTAGTCATGTCCTTCAGCCTTAGGAAGAAGCGGCTCGACGGCGGCGGGTACTTAGCCGGGTTCTCGTAATTCCAGGAGACCTGCGTCGCCTCCTCGAAGCCCGTCAAGATGAAGCATATCACCCTACCGTTGTACTTGGTGTCGGCGTGGCCCAGCTGGATCTCCTCGGCGATGCGCGAGGCCACCACCTCGCTCTGGAAGTGCGCCACGGCGCCGGCCTTGGGCACCGGCAGGTTGGTGGCGTCGCCCAGCGCCATCTCCGCCCCCGTGGCGCCCTGGGCCTGGATCTGAAGCGTGTTTTTATCCACAGGCACCCAGCCCGCCTGGTCTCCTATGCCGGACTTAACCACCACCTCCGCGCCGCCGTGCGGCGGCACGGCCACTACCAAGTCCGCCTTTATCTCCTCCGGGCCGGAGACCTTGCCGGGCTCTATGGCGTTTACCTGGAACTTGGTCTTGTATTCAAAGCCCCAGAGCTTAAGCTGCTCCTCAAGGAACTTGTTGACCTGGGGCTGGGCGTGGAGGTGTGGGGCCACGGTCGTAAACACGACCTTGGTCTTGGCCCTGAGGCCCGTGGCCATTAGGTAGTCGTTGAGAAGGCCCATGAACTCGTAGGGCGCCACGGGGCATTTATACGGCGCCGAGGTCACGGAGACCACGACCGTGCCGCCGTTGAACCTGGATAAGGCCTCCCTGAGCCTCCTGGCGCCTTCATAGGTCCATAGGGTGTGCCAGGCCTGGCCGAAGCCGGGAAACGCATCGGTCTTCACCACGGCGCCTGTACCCACCACGAGGTAGTCATACTTAAGCTCCTTCCCCGACTGGAGGACCACCTTCTTATTCGGCAGGTCGATCTTGGCCGCCGGCTCCCTCTCCACCCTCACCAGCGGCGATATCAATTTGTTTACAGGCCTAAACATCACGTCGGGAGGTAGCTCCGAGAACGGCACGTAGAGGAACCCGGCTGATAAACCTGTTTCTCCTGAGGCTCCACCAGGGTGATCGAGACCTCGCCCCTCCTCACCTCGGAGGCCAGCTTCGACGTCAGCTTATTGGCCGTAAACAGACCCCCGACACCTCCTCCCACTATTACAACGGACTTGGGCATGGGCGAGGCGTTCGGATTTTGATTTAAGGCTTATTAACGCTACGATGTTTAATAACGAACCTGCATCTTTTTAGAACAAGCTGTTAAAACGTTAACGGCAGGTATCCCTCTCTTAGCAACGTAGCGAGGCGTTCCCCATAGGGGGCGAGCTTGATGCCCCTCTTGGCGAGTTCTTCGGCTATGCCGTGGCCCTCCGCGTATCTGACACATGCGGAGTCCACAACCCCCGCCGCCGCGAGCTCGTTCACCATCTTCATCAAGTCGCCGTCGAGCTTCGCCAGCCTCCTCTGGCTGGGGCCGAAGAAGAGTAGCTTAACGTCGTCGAACCGCCTGTGTGTCCAGGACCGGTACACGAAGACGATAGCGACGTCGAACTTCTCGTCGTCTGAAACCACTGTAACCACCACCTTGGCCATGCCTCCCCCTCGGAGCGGCTATATATACTTAACCGCCGCAACAGCTCAGCTTCGACGGGTCTGTGTAGAAGGCCAGGGCGGCTAGGCGCGCCGCTTCGCCGAGCGAGGGGAAGCTGGGCAGGAAGTCCACGAGGTCGTCCACGGTGAGCCCCATCTGTATGGCGAGAGCGAAGAGGTTAATCACCTCCTCGGCCTCGGGAGCAACGACGAGGGCCCCCGCGATTTTGCCCCGCCTCACCGACACCCTCCAGGTCTCCGGGTAGGTGTTGATCTTTATGAAGCCCCTCAGCTGCCCCTTGGTCCATGCGGCGGCCACCGCATCCACGGGCGCCGCCCTGCACCTACACCCTATGCCCCCTCTTATCATGTCCTCCTCCCTGAGGCCCACAGCCGCCACGGGCGGGTCAGTGAAGACGACCCTGGGCACGGCCAGGGGGTTGAACTTGGCGTCTCCCCCCAGGGCGTTTACCGCCGCCGTCACGCCCTGCCTCGCAGCGGCGTTCTCCAGATACCGCACGCCCCACAAGCCCCCGGTCACGTCCCCCGCGGCGTAGACGCCGGGGAGGGATGTCTCCATCCTCTCGTCCACCTCAACCCCGCCGTGGGGGCCGAGCCTCAGGAGCCCGCCCAGCGGCTCCACGTTGGGGATCCGGCCGGCGGCGACGAAGACCGCCTCCGCCGCCACCACGCCGCCCGTGTGCCTCACCTCCACGCCGCCGTCCTTAGCCTCGACGGCGGTTGCCTCGCCCCTCACGAGCCCCACGCCCTCCTCCCGCAACAGCTCCTCCACGAACTTGGAGGCGGCCTCCTCCTCGTATTTAAGGAGGGCGGATCTGTAGATTATCCACGTCTTCACGCCCAGCCTAGCCAGCGCCTGGGCCAGCTCCACGGCCACCGCGCCTCCGCCTATGAAGACGACGGAGGAGGGCATGCGCCCCGCCGAGAAGAACTCCTCGTTTGTGAAGGCCAGGCCCCGCCTGAAGGCCACCTGCAGGCCCTTGATCTCGGGGATCCTCGGCCTAGACCCCGTGGCCACGATTATCCTCCTGCCCTCCAGCACTCTTCCGCCCACCTCCACCTCCTGCGCGCTTCTCAGCCTCCCGTAGCCCTCCACCACCTCCACGTCGTAGTACGCCAAGACATCTTCATACTTCTCCTTCCTAAGCCTCTCCACCACCTCACGCATATGCGCCATCAGCGCCTCCCCATCCACCTCCACCTTGGCGGAAAGCCCCCTGAAGTACGGCCTCTCAGCCGCCCTCCTCAACGCGGCGGCTCTTATTAGAAACTTGCTGGGGACGCACCCCACGTTTACGCAAGTGCCGCCCAGCCTCCCCACGTTCACAAGGGCGACCCTGGCGCCTAGCTGAGCCGCCTTAACCGCCGCGGCGACGCCCGCGCTACCGCCCCCCAGCACAACCACATCATACATGCCCCGGGACTTCCCAGAGCTTAAAAATCTTTAAAAAAGACGGAGGTGAGTACCTCGCTACGCCGGAGACTCCTCCCTCTGGTATGTGGACAAACGTACTACAAAATTTCAAAGTCGTTGAACTGGCCTGCGTAGGGCTCCCAAGTCACCTCCTCTACTCTGCAGTTGAAGCCTCTGCACAGCTCCTCCACGAGGCGTCTTATCCTCTCCGAGTCCCCCTCCAGCACCACCTCCACGCGGCCGTCCGGGAGGTTCTTGGCGTATCCGTTTAGGTCTAGCGCCTTGGCCTTAGCCCGCACCGCCGGCCTAAAGCCGACGCCCTGCACCTCCCCCGCCACGTAGACCCTGGCGCGGCCCGGCTTCTCCACGGTCTTGCCCAGCCCGCCGAGGACTCTCTGCGGGCTTTCCAGCTTCTCCCTCAGCTTCTTGCTGGATATGTACTGAAGCGTCGGCACCACGAGCCTGCCCTCGCCTCTGCCCAGCACCCTCCCCACCACCATCGGCTTGAGGTGTGGCATCTTCTCCAGGCGGCTCAACACCTCGTCTACAAGCCGCTTGTGCAGGAACAGCGCCACTGCGCCGTTGGTCCCAGCCGTGGCGTCGGGCATTATGTAGTTCTCCGCGGCGAAGAGAGACAGCTTGGGGTTGAGGAGGGGTATGTCGAAGAGCTCCACGTCTACGTTGGCCCGCTCAGCCACCTCCTTAAACACAAAGACGCCGGGGCCCGACACGTCTATCGTGGCGGCTATGTGCCGCTCCGGATCAAACCGCTCGCCCAGGTCGGGCAGGTGGTCGTAGATGACGCGAGCCACCTCTACGTTGGGCGTGGCCATGAGCTCCAGCACCCTTTTCTTCTCTTTCTCAAACTCGTCCACCGGCATAACCTGTTTCTCAAACTCCTTGTAAAGCCCCTCGTCTGTGTGGATGGCCACGTAGACTGTGAAGTACGCCAGCTCGCCGAAGGGCCGCGTAACTATTATATAGAAGTTTTCGTCTATCTTGTCGTAGTACGTGGGTGGCTCCCTGTCGAGGTGGGCATGGGCCGTGGCACCCAGGAGGAGGTAGCCCCTCTGCGGCTGGGGCGCCTTGATTAACTTGCCGAGAGACGAGGCGTATTCAAGCATTCTGAGCTCCACGCGGCTGTGGTAGGGCTCAGGCGCGTCGTAGACCGGGGCTATGTGTACCTCTTTGTAGGCCCCCTTCACGTAGAGGTCGTTGAGGGCGTTGTTCACCGCCACGGCGACTTGAAGAGGCGAGTCGAAGTCCTCCATGGGGTCTATCACCTGTATGGTGTCGTTGTTGGCCAGCAGGTAGCCGGGCCCCCTCTCTATCTTGAAGAGGTCCACCATGTAGAACTCGGCGCCGGGCTTGGTGCTCACAATGCTGTGGGCCTTGCCCAGCCACACCCGGTGCCGCGAGGAGCCCAGCGCCTTGTAGAGCTTAGCAGCGTACTCGGCGAAGCGGTCCGAGGAGGCCGCCTTGGCCATGTAGAGCTGTACCAGCACCACGGCGAGGTCCGGCGCCAGCTTCTCAAGCTCCTCCGGGTCGATGTGGGGGTTCTCGGCGTTGAGGAATAGGCGCCGCATCTCCGCACCTGCGCCGGGCATAATCGCCGCGTCTTCCCTCGGCGCAATGACGAGGTTCAGCCTCTTAACCTCGTCTCTGAGGAGGGCGAGGGCTGGGTAGAGGACGTTGTAGAGGTCGATCTTTACGGAGCACCCCAGCGACAGCGACTCCAGCGCGACGCCTGCCTCCCTATACAGCCTAACCCTCTCCCTAAACCTCTCGAGGCTCATCGCCTCCTGATCACAATCCTCCAGACGCCTTTCCCCACCTCCTCCACCGCTATAACCTCGTGGCCCTCCCGCCTAGCCACAGAGGGCACGTTTTCGCAACTAGGCGGGTTGTCGGTGATGACCTCGATGATTGTCCCCGGCGGCGAGTTGCGCAACTCCTTCAAAGTGGCCAGCTGGGGATAGGGGCATACGTAGCCTCTCAAGTCAAGCCTCTTCACGGCCACCTCCATGGGTGCAGTTCAGTTTTGTGCTTAAAAACACATCTAAAGGTGCAAATATATCACACCTTCACTTGGTTTGTGGAATAAAGCATTTATAGGGCCAACGGGGCAGTATATAATGCTGGCGGTGAGCTACGACAAGGTTGTATCAACCCTGTGTCTATGCGACGTGGTGGCGTACATAAAGGCTCGGGAGGGGCGGGTGGTGTTCCCGAAGGAGTACGCCGGCAGGCGGCTGGAGGAGGTAGTTTCGGCCTTCCGCGGGGTGAAGCTTGCGGCGGAGAGAGGCGGCTTCACCCACGTCTTCGTCGTGAGGCCGTCCGCCGTGGAGAAAAAGCTCAAACCTGTTGCCGCCCCGGCGTAAACTTCCAAGGGCAGACTTGAAATAAAAGATTTTTTCCACAACTACACAAATTTGCATGCTGAAGTTGATTTCTGCCTGCCGCCTCGATGAGGACCAGCTACTCTCTGAGGTTTTGCGATATATAATACTCAAGGGGCCCGCCACCGCCTACAGAATCGCGCGGGATCTCAACCTGCACTTCACCCAGGCGTACAGAAAGGCGGCCCGGCTGGAGCGCTTCGGCATGGCTAGGCGGGCGGCCAACCATAGAGGCAGTATGTTCGAGGCCACAGAGAGGGGCATCGTGATGTGCTACTACTTCGGATGCGCCAACTGGGAGATCTTGATAAATAAGCTGGCGGCGCGGCACAGGCTCCCCGGGCCGGTCTTGAGGGCGTTTCTAGACACGTATCTCGACCACTTCAAGAACGACGCAGTTGTAGAAGACATACCCGTCATGGCGTTCTACGCTGCCTATAGGGGTATGGAGATCCCCCAGGAGCTGGCGTCTGCAGTCGCTAGATTTCTGCCGAAGGCGGCCCACGTTTCTTACTGATTGTTAGCAAAATTTTTTAATATCCAACACTAGGGGCTTATGCCAGTCAAATGTCCAGGGGAGTACGAAGTGGCGGGGAAAAAGGTCCTCCTAGACGAGGACTGCTTTATGCAGAACGCCGAGGACTGGGACGAAAAAGTAGCCGAGTGGCTGGCTAAGGAGGTGGAGGGCGTATCGCAGATGACGGAGGAGCACTGGAAGCTCGTAAAATACCTCAGGGAGTACTGGGAGACCTACGGGTCGTGTCCCCCCATCAAGATGGTGACTAAGGAGACTGGCTTCTCCCTTGAGAAGATCTATCAGCTGTTCCCCTCGGGCCCAGCCCACGGGGCTTGCAAGGTGGCAGGTGCGCCGAAGCCCACAGGTTGCGTCTAAATAAGCGCTTTTAAACGCGGAAATTTTTTAACTTACCTAATTTATTCAGCAATGCGGATAATTTCTCCGCGGCCTGTCGCAGTTGACGCCCTCCCCTGCCGAGCCCCCGATCTAGAGGTTCTGGACCTCCTCTCTTTTCTCGTGAGAAGACCCGCCTCTGCGTACAGAGCCGCAAGCGCCCTCGGCCTCTCGCTCTCCACGGCCTACGCCAAGGCCGCGAGGGCGAGACAACACGGCCTGGTGGAGGCCAGGGGACGTAGCCTCCACATAACTACGAGGGGCCTCATATACTGCCTGTGTAAAAACTGCGAAGAGAAACGGCTCGTCTTGGAGAGGCTCATGCAGAGGTTCGAGATAAAGACGGACCCTGCGTACGTAGAGGCCTACGTATATCTGTTGCTCAAAGCCCTCGAATCCCTCTCTATGCCGCTGGAAGAGGCGCCGGTGGAGAAGCTCTGTAGCTCTGCCGCCCTCGTGCTGGCGGTGCTGAGGAGGGCCCCCCTCGGGGAGCTCCCCAAGTTCCTCCAGCTGGACTGGGGGATATATTCGGCGGCCCTCCCCGTGCTTGCCGAGGGCCTGGCCCGGCTTGGCCTCGCCATGGATCTAGGCACGCACTACTACTTCCCCGCCTTCGGCCTCGTGGTCTGCAAGACGCCGTGTAGCGGACACTGCACGATTCGTGCTGAGCTCAAGGCAGTGAAAAGGAAAATTCGGCTGAACCTCAGGTCCTAAAGCCCAGACAGCAACAACGCGCTTTCTGTGGCGAAGGCCGCGGCTACGCCGGCGGTCAGAGCCAGCCAGAAGCGGGGGCTCGACACGCCGCCTAGTTTAGACATGGCACTGAGGTTCACGTGCAGTAGCGCATAAACAAGCGAGGCCTCGGCGGCGGTGCCCAACACGGCGAGAAAAGTCTCACTATACATGCCGAGGTAGTACACGGCGGCGCCCGGCACAACGGGCAGGCCAGCCAGGAGAGACAGACCCACGAGCAACCTGAGGTCGGCGCGGGCCCTCCTATCCCCAAGCAACGGGGCGGCTATGCCGAAGCCCTCGGTGGCGTTGTGCACGGCGAACCCCACGGTGAAGAGAAGCGCATCAGCCACAGCCCCAGAAAGCAGGGCGCCGGCGATCGCGAAGCCCTCCCCCACGTTGTGGACGCCGTAGGCCAAAGCCACTATAAATGCCGTGAGGAGGGATTGCGGCATGCCTCTCGCCGTCGCCCGCCTCTCAACCCACGAAAGCAACAAGAAGACGCCGGCAAACACCGCCGTGGTGAGCACAGCGTCCCGCAAAAACAGCCCAAAGGTCTCCCACTTCGCCAAGCTCTCCACATACTCAGCAACCTCGGCCCCTATCTCCAGCGCTATGTAGGCAAGGATGCCGCCTGCAAAAGCCTGCAACGCCCCCAAAGCCGTCTGCGAAGCCCGCCCCCTTAACGCATACAGTAGCGCCACGCCTGCTAAGACCGTAATCCCGGCCACGAAGCCGTATATCATGGGGGTGTAATCCGCCATGACACCCTATATGTTATTACTATTTAAGCATTAACAATGTAAACGAATCCGAAACGACTTCTGAAAAACTTAGGCGAAAAAGTTTCCGTATATACTCCTTTTTGCTTTAACTAAGTTAATACAAGAGACGCCAGCGATGCAACGTATCGTTTCCATTAACAGAAACGCCTGGAAGTACCCGAAGGAGCTGACACCTCACGGAGACGCCCTTGCAACGGCTGAAGCTCCGCCCCTAAGGCGCGACTGCCGAAAAAACTACGCCCATCGGCTTCAGCGCACGGCACCTACAGGCGTGACAAGTATTAGCCGTCCACCGCAGTCTGCTCGCGACTAGCCACATCTCTACTCTGCCGTCGGAAGATTAGACGCCGTAGGCCGTCGCGCAATGAACAGATAGCCGCGGCTGGGGGCCTCCACAGCAACCTGCAGGCGGCGCTCCCGGTCTATCTCTGCTTAGGCATATCACACTTATATCGTCGGTAAATTTCATCAAGCAGTTCCCTGAACCTGCGCCGCAGATACTTGAAGTAGACGACGCCGGAGCTTCATATGGCGTTCTGATCATAACTATTGGCTCGAGCTCGCGACTATCCAGAGTAAGCCGACGACAACTACGTCGGGATTAGACGATAGACGTCCAGGAGGAGCTGGGGCTACACTATATAAATCCAGGAGTTGTTTTATATATGCGGCGGTATGAAGTCAAGGGGCCTTGCCCCGAGCTCGGTATGGTGCTGTCTAGACTGGCCGCGGAGATCTCCCCAGGCGAAAGCGCCGTGGTGGTCAGCAAATGGCGCTACGTCCTTACAGATATAAAAAACGCGGCCGGGCTCCTCGGGCTAGAGGTGGTGTCCACCAACTAGGGGCCAGACGGCGTCGAGGTGGTGGTGAGGAAGCCGACAAAACCTGAGCACTAAACCGGCGTCTTTGCTGAGGGCGCCAGCGCACTTGACCCCCTACACCGAGCATCATAGCCACAAGCTAATCAACGTAGACCACGACGCATATCTTCAACGGCCAGCCCCGTCGGCTTGACCCACCTTCCCGCCAGTTGAAGCCCAGCCGCCTGCACGTCTCGACGTATCCTGAACAGCCTCCGGCTCCCGCCCGCTACTTCGCCGAACCATAGACAGCCCGGCAAGCTCTCTTCCCCAATCCAAGTCAACCTAGCAACACCCAATCCGGTGCCTTTTGATGCGGCGTCTCTTTACTCCGGCTCTCTGAAACATCGTGAAGTGGCTTTATCAAGAAGAAGTTGAAAACCATATCAACACAATGAAACCCGATCCGGCTGAGTGCCAGATGCACATCTCTCCAACGCCGCACTGGCGTCATCACCGCAAACCCCTTGCATTCATTATTTCGACGCCCGTAAGTAACGTCCTTCTGTCGAAATAAGCTTCTGCCGCCGCTCGGCGCAGATGTATAGCCGTCAACCTGAAAGCTGTGCGACCCAAGCCGGACCTGTTCGCCCATGAACCAAAGGGAAAGAGAAAAGTTTTCAGGTTCCGATAAAAAAGTCTATTACTTTTTGATGTCGCGTCAGCCTCCGTGGCCGTGGTGGCCGTGGCTTCCGTGGCCGTGCATTCCTCCCATCCCTCCTCTGCACCAGTTGGGCCGCGGCATGCCGGTTTTCTGCATAACTTCTCTATACAGCTGGAGCATCTGGTCGTATGTGTAGACCGTGGCGTTCATCTTGGCGGCCATCTCCCTGTCTCTAAAGGCGAAGACGCAGTCCCCCATAGGCGTCTTCATATCTTGCCTGATCACGTAGAACGCCCTCTGCGCCTCCACGTACTCGCCCGTGTTGAAATCCGGCACAAACCCCTTCTCCCCCTGGACAAGCCGCTTCACGTCCTCCGCTGGATACCCCCGGAGGGCCATCCACCTCTCGGGCGGTAGGAGAGCCATCCGGAAGATGCAGCCTATGTCGTCTGTCCTCACAGAGTAGCCGCCCTTGAGGATCGCCAGCGCCGCGTATTTCGTCTCGTTTATGACCATGCCGCAGAGGGCGCATCTGCTCCAGTACGTACCGTTTCTGAGGGCCTCCTCCAGCGCCGACGCGAGCGAAGCTTGGGCCGCCGTCTGAGTAACCACCTCTCTCACAGTGGTGGTTGCAGTATGCGTAACTGTTGCGGTAGCTCCGCCTCCCGGCGCCACAGCGCCGCCCAGCAAGGCGCCCGCCGCCAAGCCGACGACGAGGCCGACAACCAGCCAGAGGGCCTGCTTCATTGTGGTTGCGTTTTTTGAAATTTTTTACGTTTTTGGTACAAAAAAGAGAGGGGTTTTTGATGGGTTGTACTACTGTCTTTTTCTGAACCGCTCTGGGTAGCGTCTGAGCTCTATTAAGTAGATGAGTATGGCTATTATTGCGAGGGTGAACATGGCGGTCCACACGGTGCTTTGGAACGCCCACATCCATTCGTCCCCCACTATCCTCTCGTAGCCCCCCGACTTGGCGAAGAGATTGAACACGTCGGGGCTGGCGAGCATTGCGGCGTTCAGCACAGCCATGCCCACAGTCACAACGGCGGCTATGTAGATAAGGAGGTTTGCCCTATTCATAGCCCTCGCCCCTCTTCTGGAGCTCCATGTAGTAGCCTATGGAGACCAGAGCCGCCAGGAACAACATGGCCGACAGCATCCCCGCGGCCACCCGCTGATACCCCACGCCGAGTTCTATGTCTTTTATGGTGGAGCCGAAGCCGGGGGCGGAGTACAGGGCGTATATTATGTTCACCGTGTAGGCAAACAGCACAACGAGGACAGCCTCAAAGAGTAGCGCAGTGTAGGAGGCCCACCTCCTGTCTACGTGTAGAAGGCCGTAGACAGATATGGCGCCTATCACTGCCACGGCCGCCGCCACGTAAGCCAAAGCCGTAGCCGACAGGCCCTGGACCTCAACCGCCAGCATCATGGCCCCACCGCCTGCGGAGTACCTATATACGGCACCGCGTAGTCAGGCGGCACGGAGATCCTGGTGAGCGGCGTAATCTCCTTGGGTATGTCCACGAGGAAGCCGAGGACCGTGCCGTAGCCGATTATGGCTATGTAGACTATGGCGATGGCCACCCAGATCCACCGCTCCTCGATGGAGACGCCGCCCCTCCTGTCGAGCAGAGGCACCACCAGCGCAAACAGCACCAGGAATATGGGCAGGCCCACCGAAATGAACGGGTCGATCATCTTGACGTAGGTGTAGTACCACATGACCGGCCAGGGCGGCCTGACGCCTGCCGGGACCTGTTGGCCCGGCACCCAGGGCTCCAGCAACGGAAGCGGCGTCATGGCGGCCAGTAGCAGTATGACGCTGAGCTGGAGCAACAGCTGGCCCACCGTGAGGGCGAATCTGTGCGGGTAGAACGGCTCCTTCTCCTCCATGGCCTTCCTCCTCAGCTCCTCGTCTTTGATCGGAGGCGGCGACACGCCGCCGTAGAGAATGCCGTTTATCTTAAGCCCAAGGAGCACCAAAATTATGGCCGGCACCACCAAGATGTGGAGGACATATATCATCTTAATCACTTGGTCGGTCACGAAGAGAGAGCCCAGGACGGAGAGCACCAGCTGGCCCACCGGTACGCCGAAGTAGTCGAAGTAGCGGAAGAGGTTGAGGCCGATCTGGATGGCCAGGATGCCGTCTAGGTGAAGAGGCAGGATGTAGCCCAGCACCGCCTGGTTTATGGTGAGGAAGCCGAGGAACACGCCGAGTAGCCAAAGGGCCCCGCCTCCCCGCCTCTTGTAAGACCCCAGTATAAACTTGGCAAAGAAGTGGGCAAGCGTGGCGAAGATCATCATATACGCCGACCATAGGTGGATCTGCCGCAGTATGAAGCCCAGCGGCGTGAGGTAGGTAATTCTGTAGACGCTTGAGTAGCTCTGCGTGGCGTCGTACACCTTCTTGCCCTGGAGCTCCTCGCCGTGTTGGCCCGGCATGAGGGGGTCGGGCGGAGTCTGCGTCAGCGAAAGCCCAGGCGTGTAGAGCAGAGCCAAGGCGAAGCCCGTTATAGCCAGTATGAAGAAGCTCATGGCGGCCACGTCGCCGATCCAATACAGCGGGTTTAGGTTGGAGTACCGCGGCACCGGGTGCTCCAGAAACTCCTTAAGGTGGAACCGCTCCACTATCAACTCCCAAAGCCTAACAAGCGCCCTCATATGTACGCCTTCACCGCGTACACCCTGTCCCCCTTTACCGCCACCTTAATAGGCCTCAGAGGACGCGGCGCAGGTCCGCCGGTTACACGAGCCTCTAGAAACGGTAGCCTCTTGCACTGGTCGGGGTTCTTGGCACACTCTTCTGCGTTCTCGGGGCACCCGTTGGGGTCGGGGCAGATGAGGAATGTGGAGCCGTGGCAGGGGCATCCGAAGCCCGTGAGGTATTTGCCGCCCCGGGGGTTCACTGGGCAACCGAAGTGTGTGCAGACTGTGTTGTAGGCGACGGGGTACTCCTTGCCGTCTGTGGCCTTCACTAGGCCGAAGACAGCTGGTATGGCCATGTTGCCCTTCTTCAAGAGAACAAACTTGGGCCCCTCTCTGAGCTCCGAAATGGGGACCGAGTACTCCTCGGGGCAGTTATCTACGTTTTCGCAGAGAACCACCTCGACTGAGCTGTACTCCCCCTTTAGAGCCAGCGCCTTGGCGTTGATAACAGATCCCACAAGCGGCGTGGTCAAAGCTCCAAGGCTGAGAGCCACCGAGGAGCCGATAAAAAATTTTAGGACGTTTCTCCTGTTTTCGTCCACCATACTCAGCCGGAGGCTTTGGCGGCTGCCTCTTTCAGCATCTCGACGAGGGCTGGGACCTGGTCTGTGGCCCAGTTGCTGTAAGTGGCTTTGTATGCCAGCGTCTGCGTCTTCATGGTGCCGGTGTACGGCGGCGGGTTTGTGAGGAATTCCTTCAACAACTCAGCCGCCTTTTCGGGATCGGAGGCTGGGTTGTCTAGGCCCTTCTCCTTGAAGAACCTCCCAATTTGAGAGCCCCCGGCGCCTGGGTTGCCTAGAAGCGCCTTGCTTAGGTCAGGCCCCACGGCGCCGCCGGAAATACCCAACGACTTAATGGCATGGCAGGCGGTGCATCCAATCTCTGAGAAGTACTGCTTCCCCTTCTCAGCCAGCTGGGGGTCGTACTTGATCCCAGTTGTCGGTGCGGTGCCTGTCGAGGGACTTGTTTGGGTTGTTGGCGTGGTGGTCTGTGTCGGTGTTGTTGGGGCCTGTGACTGAGGTGGTGTGGATATTTGCTGGAGTGCTATAACTGTGGCAATTACCACCACCGCTATCCCTATTATTAACGCGAGTGTTGGCCCGCGCATAGGGGAGAATTTTCGTGTATTTTTAAACTTGAGTTTGTGTTTTCTTCTATACCTTCAGCGTTACATATTTATCAACTTCTGTATAAATTATTAGATTTATATATAGATTTATAGATTTTTATAGTAAGTTGTATAAAAGGAAAAATTTTTTTAAATCCATATTTTCGAAAGATCTCATGGATAGTAAAGTACACCTAACAGTTAAAGACTATGTAACATGGTCTCTAATTGTAGGCATGGTGTTCCTCGTGTGGATGTGGGCTGGAAACTGGGGGGCGCCGCCGCGTCCCATCAAACCTGACGCTTCACCCGTCTCGCAGTACGTCTTCGCGCCGTATGCCGTTGTATATATAGGCGCCGGGGTCGTCACGGCGCTGTTTATGGGGTCTATGATATTCTTTGTGTATAAGTTTAGAGAGAGGGAGGGATATGGAGAGGGGTAGGGTGATGGAGCTGGCCACCATCTTCGGCGCCGCCGCGGTGCTGGCTTACCTCGCCGTGTTGGCTGCGGTTAATCTCTACGCTATTGATAACTACGGAAAGCTTGAGGGGAGGGGGCAGTACGTGACGGTAAAAGTGTACGGTAGGCAGTTCTCGTGGGTGTTCGTATATCCTAACGGAACTAGGAGCTTCAACACTCTGGTGGTTAAGGCCGGCGAGCTTTACAGACTTGAGTTGACGTCAAGCGATGTTATACATTCCTTCTACATACCGGAGCTCGGCATTAAGTACGACGCCGTGCCGGGCTTCGTCTACGTCATATGGCTTAAGGTAGATACGCCTGGCACCTATAACATATACTGTGCGGAGTACTGCGGCTCCGGCCACTACTTGATGCTAGGGAAGGTGGTGGTGGTGCCATGATCAGGGAAAAGATACTAGACTACCTAACCACGACTGACGCCCATAAGGTAGGGATATTGTACATTGTGCTGGCTGTCGTAAATTTGATACTTGCCGGCTTGATGGCGTTTATAGTAAGGCTGACCCTCGCAACCACTCCTCCGGCCACCAACGTGGCGAGCGCAGGTCTCGTAACTGGCGATGTGTACTACTGGGTGGTGTCTCTCCATGGCCTGGCTATGCTCCTGCTCTTCGCCATGCAGGCGGTGACTGGGCTTGCCAACGTGGCCGTGCCGAAGCTTATCGGCGCGCCGGATCTCTATTGGCCTAGGATAAACGCCCTCTCCCTATGGCTACAAATACCTGCCACAGTTTTGATGTGGTCGGCGCTTCTCTACGCCTATCAGGGCGCCGGGCCTGGCTGGACTTTATATCCGCCGTATTCAACGACTTCGCAGTCGCTGGGCATAGACCTCGTGCTTATGGCGATTATCATAGGCGGCATCTCTTCTACTCTTTCTGGGGTGAACTTCATTCTGACCATCACAAGGCTTAGGAGGCCTGATATAAAGATGCTGGACATGTCGCTGTTTGCGTGGAGCATATTGGCCATGTCCATATTGATGGTGGCGGCTCTTCCGCCTCTGGCCGTCGGCGCCGTCATGCAACTGATGGAGAGACACCTCGGCTTCACGTTCTTCTCGCCTAACTTGGCCAATCCTCTGGCGTCCGGCGACGCCAGGCTTTGGCAACACATATTCTGGTTCTTCGGCCACCCCGAAGTCTACATCTTAGTTCTGCCGGCCATGGGGGCTGTGTCCGAGGTCTTGCAGAGGCTTGCCGGGAGGAGGGCTTATGGCTACACAGCCATCGCCCTTTCTTCGGTGGCCATAGCGGCCATAAGCTTCGCCGTGTGGGTCCACCACATGTTCACGGCGGTGCAGGACTGGATCGTGAGGGTGGCCTTCGCCGTGGCCACCATGGCCGTGGCCATTCCCTCGGGGGTTAAGGTGTTTAACTGGGTGGCCACCTTATACGGCGCGAGGATCCGGCTGAGGGCGCCTATGCTCTTCACCCTGACCTTCATAGGCTTCTTCATCGTCGGCGGCGTCACAGGGGTCTTCTTCCCGGTGATACCCCTAGACCTGCACCTACAAGATACCTACTTCGTGCTGGGCCACTTCCACTATGTCGTCAATGCCATAACGCTGGGGGCCTTGGGCATGTTGCTGTACTACTTCCCCCACATCACCGGCAGGTGGTACGAGGAGAGGCTGGCTAGGGGTAGCTGGTTGCTCCTCACGGTTGGAGGCGGCATCACGTACACCTTCATGCTTGCCGCCGGCCTCATGGGCATGCCGAGGAGATACGCCGCGGCCCCCGACCACCTGTATTATCCGTATCACGTGGTTATGACTGTGGGCACTTGGCTGATAGCCGCCGGCGTGGTGCTCTACCTGCTGAGCCTGCTGTGGGGTCTCCTGCACGGACGCCCCGTGGCCAACCGGGAAGATCCCTGGGGTGTGTCGAAGTTCGGGCTTAAAGACGTGGTGCCTCCCGCCTTCCATCCGCCGCACGTCCACACTCCCTGGCCCGCCGTTGTGGGTCTGGCCACAATGCCGCTGGCCCTCGGGCTTCTAAACATCCTCGCCGCTATGCCGACCAGCATCCTCAGCGGCGCCGCATCGCCCTCTCCCTCGCTGGGCTGGGGCCTGGTGGGGCTCTTCGTGGCGTTGGGGCTGGCTTGGTTTAAGTTCGACATGGTGGACAGAGCCCTTGCGATGAGAGTTATGAACGGGGCCCACCGCGTAGAAATTCCGAAGCCGCCGAGCGCCTGGGGAGACCTCCGGGTCACCATGGCGTGGGTGATATTCTCCGAAGCCGTGCTCTTTCTGACGCTCATCTCCTCGGCCTACTACGCGAGGCTTGTGCTCTACCAGAACTGGAGCGCCGCGCTTTCACATACGCCGTACCTCCTGACGCCCCTAGCTATCGCCATGTCGGTTGCGCTGTGGGGCAGCAGCTTCACAGCCATGGCGGCTAGGCGGGCCTTCCTCTCCGGCGACGTGAAGAAGTTCTACCTCTGGGCCCTCGCCACGGTGGGCCTGGGCGCCTTCTTCGCCGCGTCTCAGTTCTTGGCGGAGTACCCCACGCTGATGCACGAGGGCTTTACCCCCACTTCTTCCATCGTCGCCATGTATTTCTACTCCATCGTGACGCTACACGGCTTCCACGTCTTGATTGGTCTCGCCTTCTGGAGCTTAGTTCTGCTTCTCGTCAAGCTGGGCTACTGGACCTCTAGGAGGCCGGACGGCGTAGAGGCTGTGGAGTACTACTGGCACTTTGTAGACGGCATCTGGGTCTTGGTGTTTGCCACCTTCTACGTAGGGGTTCTCCACAACCTGCCTCCGCCCGCCGTGGCGCACGCATGACGCCGCTGAGGGCCTTCTCGCTGGCAGTCGCCGTCGTGTTGTTTGTGGCGGGTCTGGCCTGGGGAGTCTACACCGCGGCGAGGGGGGAGTTCCAGCCCGACTGGGTCGCCTCCTTCTGGACGCTGGCCGGCATGGCGTATTCATACGCCTACTTCGCCAAGTGGTACGAAAAATGGGTAAAGGAGTAAAACCCCTTCTTTTTTCTCTCTCCCTCCTCTTCTTTTTTCTCTACGCAGGCGGGTGGGATCCCCTGGAGCCGAGCTACCAGCAGTCGCTCCCAACGGTGATTAAATACGGATGCCTAAACATCACTCTCCCGAAGGCCGTTCTGTACAACCAGTACGGGGAGGCGGTGGAGTTCCCGCCCCGGGGCGTCTACATACTGTCCTTCGGCTACACCTACTGCCCCGACGTGTGCCCCCTAACCTTCGCCGTGTTGAACGCCACGTGGCGTCTTTCAAAGTTGCCGATCTACGTGGTGTCGGTGGACCCGGAGAGAGACACGCCTGACCGCCTGAGGGCGTTCGCAGAGGGTGGGCACTACCCGTTTACATTCTTGACGGGGCGCGAGGCCGAGAAGGTCTGGAGGGCGGCGGGGGTCTACGTGGCCAGAGCAAAGTCGGGGAGCGGCTACGTGGTTTATCACGACGTGTTATTTCTGCTGGTGGTCAACGGAACCGCCAGGGGCTACGTGGCTGGGCTGCCCGACCCCGCCTTTCTGCTGGAGCGCCTCCAGGCCTGTCTTGAAAAATAGGTAGGCCAGCAGGAGGAACGCGGCGGCGATGAGGAGGAAGCCTATCCTCAGGGGGAAGAGCCCAGCCCCCAGCGTGTAGAGCGCGGCGGAGGCCAGGCCCGCCCGCCTGAACACGGCGGTTGCTATATTCCAGTAGAACCACGCGGAGATGAGCCAGGCCGCCGCCGCGGTCAAGGCGGCCTCCCTCTCGAAGGGGTAGGGGGCGAGGAGAAGCCTCACGGGGGTTATGCCCAGCAGAGTCGAGGTGAGGATAGAGGCGGCTCCGGCCGCGGCAAACCAGAGAAGCGAGTCCCTCAGCGGCGCGAACCTCCGAAACACCAGAAAGAGCAGGACGTGCGCCGCTATGGAGACGGGGAGCACCACGCCCTCCAGCACGAAGGCCAAGGCGCCTACGCCGCCGAGGAGCCTGTAGAGATCCTCCTCCATGCTACAGCTGGCTGAATAGAGTTATGAAGGCGTCTACCAGGTCCCGCCTGACGCAGGGGTACTTATCCGCCACCAGTTGCACAACCTCCGGCCTTAGGCCCGTGGTCAGCTCCGCCGCCCGTGAAGGGGTCAGCTTAACCTCCCTAATGACGTATATGACCTCGGCCTCATCCCTGGGCACGGCGGCGTGGAAGTACCTAGGCCGCTGAGTCAGTCTCAAGCTGTAGAGCACGCCCAGCTCCATGAGCCTCCCAAGCCAATACTGCAGAGTGCCCACCGGCATGCCCAACTCGCGGGTTAGCTCTCTAAAGTAAGGGCCTGGACACCTCTTGACGTAGTCCAAAAGGGCGAGGTGGTAGGCCACGTTGCGTCTACCTTTCCAGTTTTTATTTTTTCCCCGCGAAGCGGAGGCCTCTGCCCAGTCTGGCCGCCGGCTCGTCTACTCTCGGCGGGTAGCTGGATGTATATACATGAGGCGGGGAATGTGTAAAGATATATATTTATAAATCTTTTTGGAAACGTTTAAATTTGCATATTGGAAGGTGGATATGCCACTGAAGGTGGGTGAAAAGGCTCCGGATTTCGAACTGCTCAACGAAGAGCTGAAGCCAGTAAGGCTCTCTGAGGTGCTGAAGGAGGGGAGGCCGGTGGTATTGCTGTTTTTCCCAGGGGCATTTACGTCTGTATGCACGAAGGAGCTCTGCACGTTTAGAGACAAGA
>Ga0079998_112765_pt1 | contig 26917 bp, 26 predicted proteins | sample PerSpoBPS_BMetaG_FD_69201 | JGI IMG/M metagenome (GOLD analysis project Ga0079998, IMG submission 69201) | Thermal spring microbial communities from Yellowstone National Park, Wyoming, USA - Perpetual Spouter B (PS_B) MetaG (SPADES assembly)... | ecosystem: Environmental > Aquatic > Thermal... | reverse complement strand
TGGGGGGCAGGTGGTTCGTCCTCAACCTGGCTCCCCATCACGAGACCGCGGCGCGCCTCCTGGGGGCCGGGCGATATTACCTGCTGGAGTGAAGGGGGTGCGGAATGTGGGTTTATTGGCAGATGGGCCAGCAGATGTTAATGGCTATGGGGCGGCCCGGGGACCAGTTCCAGAGCTGGCGGCAGAGCCTGGACCTTCGCGCCCGCCAGGGAAGCGTGGGGCGGCAGGCCGTGGTGGAGGCCCTAGGGTTCCTCCGGTACTCACCCTCCTTCGCCGCTTCTTCCGTGGACTGCACCCTCCATTTGGAGATCGCCCTGGTTCAGGGCCCCAAGGAGGCCCTCGCCCGGGAGGAGGGGGTCCTGGCCGGGGTCCTCTTCGGCCTCGCCCTGGACCCCCGCTGGATGGCTTTGGAGGCGGAAAGGAGCCGGACGGTGAGCCGCGACCTCACCCGGATGGTCCTCCAGATGAACAAGGAAGCGGAGGAGTTCAACTCCTGGATGAGCCGCTCCTGGACCAACCTCCTCTCTGACCAGACCTACGCCCGCGACCCGGCCACCGGGGAGACCTTCCGCCTCTACAAGCAGTCCTTTGACACGGGGGCTTTCTGGCGGGAGCCCGTCTTCGGGGGGGTGCTGGGAGGCGTGGAGCGAGGCGGGAAGCTGGAAGAGCTCCTCCAGGCCGGAGGCTGGCGGCGCCTGGAGGAGTCCTTAAGCGGGCTTCCGGGAACGTGGCGGTGAGGGCAGTGGGGTATAATCCCCGCCATGGATCTCAAGGCCCTCCACAAGCGGCACGTCCTCACCCCCTGGGTGGCGCAGAGGCCCTTGGACCCGCCCCTGGTGGTGCGGGGGGAGGGGGTGTGGCTTTGGGATGCCGAGGGGAGGCGCTACCTGGACCTCTCGGCGGGCCTGGTGGCGGTGAACCTGGGCTACGGCCACCCCCGCCTGAGCCGGGCCATCGCCGAGCAGGCCGCCACGCTGGCCTACGCCGCCCCAAGCCTCTTCCACGACAAACGGGCCCTCCTGGCCAAGGCCCTCTCCGACCTGGCCCCCTGGCCGGAAGGGGCCCGGGTCTTCTTCACCCCATCCGGCGCCGAGGCCAACGAGGACGCCCTTAAGTTTGTCCGCCACTTGACGGGCCGCTCCAAGGTCCTCGCCGCCTACCGCTCCTTTCACGGGGCCACCCACGGCGCCGCCGCCCTCACCGGGGAAAACCGCAGGTGGCCCGCCGAGCCCGCCATCCCGGGGGTGGTCCACTTCTTCGCCCCCTACCCCTACCGGAGCCCCTTTTACACCGAAGACCCCAAGGAGGAGGCCAAGAGGGCCCTGGAGCACCTGGAAAGGGTCCTCCTCCACGAGGACCCCAAGCGGGTGGCCGCCATCTTCCTGGAGCCGGTGGTGGGCTCCAACGGCGTGATCGTCTACCCTCCGGGGTACTTGGAGGGGGTGCGGGAGATCTGCGATCGGCACGGGATCCTTTTGGTCTTTGACGAGGTGATGACGGGCTTCGGCCGGGTGGGGGCGGCCTTGGCCGCGGAGCGCTTGGGGGTGGTGCCCGACCTCATCACCTTCGCCAAGGGGGTGACCTCGGCCTATGTGCCCCTGGGCGGGGTCCTGGTGCGGGAGGGGCTGGCCCGGGCCTTTGACGAGACCCCCCTGCCCACGGGGCACACCTACGCCGGCCACCCCCTGGCGGTGGCGGCGGGCCTGGCGGCCCTCGAGGCCTACCGGGAGGAGGGGCTCTTTGAGCGGGCGAGGCGGCTTGAGCCCTTCTTCCTGGAGGCCCTGAGGCCCCTTCTGGACCACCCCTGGGTGGGGGAGGTGCGGGGGCTTGGGGCCTTCTATGGGGTGGAGCTGGTGCGGGACAAGGGGACCAAGGAGCCCCTCTCCCCCTGGCATGCCCCCTTCAGCCCGCCCATGCAGGCCCTCCTGAAGGCCCTCTTCCAGGAAGGGGTCTACGTCCTGGCCAAGCACAACGTCCTGATCGTGGCCCCGCCCCTCACCATCCGGGAGGAGGAGTTCTTGGAGGGGGTGGAACGGCTTTCCCGCGCCCTCAGGCGGGTGGAGGTGGAGGTCGGCTAAAGGCCGGGATGCCATGGCGCGGAGCTACGGCGACCTCCTGGCCTTTCTCTCGGCCCTGGAGGGGAAGCCCTACCCCTTTTACAAGGACCTGAAGGGCGTGTGGCGGGGGGAAGGGTTTTCCTTGCGCTTCGTCCACGTCCAGGGGGACCCCTTCGCCAGCCCCAGCGTCCTGGAGGTGCGCTACCGGGAGGGCCTGGAGGGGCTTCGGGTCTACGGGGCCCTCGAGGGGCGCATCGCCCTGGAGGACTTCCTCCTAAGGAGCCTCAAGGCCCGCCTCCGCTCCCTGCCCAGGGTGGGGGGAAGCGGCCACTCCGGGGAGGTCTACGTGGCCGTGGAAAGCCCCAAGGTCCTGAAGCGGGCCGGGGCCCACCTGGGGGAGGAGCTTCATTTGCGCTTCCGCCTGGGCCTTCCCGCCCATGGCAGGCGCATCCTGGGGAAGGAGGCGGCGAGGCTCTTCAAGGCCCTTTTGGAGCACCTCCGGGGCTTCCTCCAGGACCTGGACACGAGGGCCCTCCTCGCCCACGTCCACCAGGCAGAGGACTTCGCCTATATCCAGAAGCGCCTTCCCGAGCGGGGCCTGGTGGCCTTCGTGGGGGATGGGGCCATCCTCCCCCGGGAAAGCGGGGTGAGCCAAAGGCCCCTTAAGGGGGCCATCCCCTTCAAAAGCCCCCCCTCCCTCAGGGTGGCCTTCCCAGTGCCCCACGCTGGGGAGGTCTTGGGCATGGGGCTTCCCCGGGGCCTCACCCTCATCACCGGGGGCGGGTTCCACGGCAAGACCACCCTTTTGGAGGCCCTGGTCCACGGGGTCCACCCCCACATCCCCGGGGACGGCCGGGAGTGGGTGGTGACCGAGGCCTGGGCCCAGCGGGTCCAGTCCGAGGACGGGCGGAGCGTGAAGGGGGTGGACCTGAGGCCCTTCGTTCACGACCTGCCCCTGGGCCAGGACACCAGCTTCTTCTCCACCGAGGACGCCTCGGGCTCCACCAGCCTGGCGGCGGCCATCCTCGAGGCCCTGGAGCTCGGGGCCCGAACCCTCTTCCTGGACGAGGACACCTCGGCCACCAACCTCCTGGTGCGGGACGCCCGTATGCAGGCCCTGGTGAAGCGGGAGACCCTTACCCCCCTTCTGGACCGGGTGGGGGACCTGAAGGCCCTGGGCGTGAGCCTGGTCCTGGTGGTGGGGGGCGTGGGCGACTACCTGGACCTGGCCGACACCGTGGTCCTGATGGAGGAGTACTTGCCCAAGGAGGTCACGGAAGAGGCCCGGGCCGTGGCCCAGAGCCACCCCACGGGCCGCCTTTACGGCGAGCCCCGCTACCCCTTAAAGGTGCCTCCCCGGGCTCCCTTGCCGGAGAGCTTTGACCCCAGGCGGGGCAGGCGGGAGAGGGTCAAGGGCCGGGGCTTGAGGGAGCTCCTCTACGGGGAGGAGGTGGTGGATCTCTCGGCCTTGGACCTCCACGAGAACGCCCAGGTGCGCCTCCTCGGGGCCCTTTTCCGCCGCCTGGAGCGCCTGGCCGACGGCAGGACGCCCCTCAAGGCCCTGGTGGAAAGGGCGTTGGCGGTGGAGGACCTCTTCGCCCTGGAGGAGGTCCCGGAGCTTTCCGCCACGCGCCCTTTGGAGCTGGGGGCGGCGGTGAACCGGCTCAGGGGGCTTGTGGTGCAAAAGCTGGAGGGGTGATGTCAGGCCTTCCCTCGGCCGAGCTTCTAAGTGCCCGCACTTTGGTTTCGCAACATGGGGTGCCCAAGTCGGGGCTTTGGAAGGGCTTTTCTGGGGCCCCCGCCGCGGCAAAAGCCGCAGTGGGGTACTTGGGCCTTCCCTCCCTTTCCCAGGCCCGCCTCCTGGCCGGGGGCCCGTGGAGCCGGGTGGGCTGGGTCCACGTGGTGGACGTGCCGGAGCCGGCCGCCATCGCCCTGGCGGTGCCCCAGTTCTTTGAGACCTTCCCCGAGCCCGCCCTTTCCGTCCTGGCCCGGGCGGGGGTGGCGGCGTTGGAGCTTCCTTGGGAGATCCCCTTCGCCCAGGTCAGCGAGGAGGTCTTGAGGCGGCTTTTGGCCCAGCAGCTGGAGGTGGAGAAGAGGGCCCAGAGCCTGCACCGGGCCCTGATGGCCGCCCTTCTGGAGCGGGAGGACCTGGCCTTCTCCTCCGATGCCCCGGTGGTGCGGGAGCTGAGTCCCCTGAAGGGGGCCCTGGCGGCGGGCCGGCCCCTGATGGGAAGAGGGATTCCCCTGGAGCGGGCCCTTTTCTACTACACTCGGCCTGAGGCGAGCGCCCTGCCCCCGGCCAGACTCTGGCCCGGGCAGCGGGCCGACCTGGTGGTCTTTGATCGGGACCCTTTGGCACACCCGGAGGAAGCCCGGGTGGTGCGCGTGGAGGTGGACGGTGTGGCGGTCTTTACAGCTTGACCTGAAGGCGAAGAAGGCGTTTTGGCAGGAGGTGGCCCCGGAGGAGGTGGCCTTCGGGGGGCGGTACCGCACAGGCAGGATCCTGCTGGAGCGGGAGGCCCACCGCTTTGACCCCCTCTCCCCGGAGAACCCCCTGGTCTTCGCCGTGGGGCCCTTGGCGGGCACGGGGTTTTCCAACGCCAACCGCACCAGCGTGGGCACCCGTAGCCCCCTCACCCTGGGCATCAAGGAGGCCAACGGCGGGGGCACCTTCGGCTACGCCCTGGGGCAGATGAAGCTGGCCTGGCTGGTCCTCGAGGGCCAGAGCGAGGACTGGGTGGTCCTCCGCCTTACCAGGTCGGGGGAGGTCTTCTTTGACCCGGCTGAAGACCTCCTCGGCCTTGGCAACTTTGCCGCCGCCAAAAAGCTCTTCGCCGCCTACGGGGAGCGGATCGCCTTCGCCCTTATAGGGCCTGTGGGGGAGAGGCTTGGGCTTCTTTCCGGCATCGCCTTCTCCGACATAGACGGGCGCCCCTCCCGCCTGGCGGCCCGGGGCGGCGTGGGGGCGGTGATGGGCCTGAAAAGGGTCAAGGCCATCGTGGTGGAGGTGCCGGGGAAGGCGGAGGTCTGGGATAAGCCCAAGGTGCTGGAGGCCGTGCGCCGCTACGCCAGGCTCCTCCGGGAGGACCCCCTGGTCATGCAGTTTTACAACGCCATCGGCACCATGGGCATGGCCGACTTCCAGAACGCCTTCGGCGGCCTGCCCGTGCGCAACTTCCGCGAGGGGCGGCTTTCTCCACCGGAGGCCTTCCGCATGGGCGGGCAGTACATCGCCCCCCTCAACAAGAGCCGGGGCGGCAAGCACACCCACGCCTGCATGCCCGGGTGCGTCATCCAGTGCTCCAACGTGATCGTGGACGAGAAGGGGGAGGAGGTGGTCTCCCCCCTGGAATACGAGACCATCGGCCTCCTCGGCACCAACTGCGGCCTCACCGACCCCGATGGGCTGGCCCGCCTCAACCGCCTGGCCAACGACCTGGGCATAGACACCATTGAGACCGGGGCCAGCCTGGCCCTCTTTATGGAGAAGGGCCTGGCCGACTGGGGGGACTACGCCTTCATGGAGGAGAGGCTCCGCTCCCTTTACCAAGATGGCGCGGAGGCCCGCCTCCTGGCCCAGGGGACGGCCCGGCTAGGGGAGGCCCTGGGCGTGGAAAGGGTTCCCGTCATCAAGCGGCAGGCCATCTCCGCCTATGACCCCCGGGTGGTGGAGGCCACGGGCATCACCATGATGATCACCGCCCAGGGGGCGGACCACACGGCCGGCAACGCGCCCAGGCTGGAGACCCGGGCCATGAAGGTGGAGGAGGTCCTCGAGGCCAGCTACACCGCCCAGGTGAACGCCGCCGCCAACGACGCCCTGGGCCTTTGCGTCTTCGGGGGAAGCGTCACCAACAAGGAGGTGGCCTTCGTGGTGGAGGCGGTGAACGCCGCTTTGGGCACCCGCCTCACCCCGGGGTTTTGGCGGGAGGTGGGGGAGGGGGTCTTGAGGCTGGAGCACCGCTTCAACCACCTGGCGGGCTTCACCCACCAGGACGACCGCCTCCCCCGCTTCTTCTATGAGGAGCCCGTGCCCCCCAAGGGGTACACGGCCCGCTTCACCCCCGAGGACCTCACGCCCCTTTACGAGAGGCTCCACCAGGGGTCGTAAAGCTCTGGTCTAGCCGCCTCCTTGGGAAGGCTTTCCCCTTCCAGGAAGCGGCGGGCGTAGAGCCTGGCCATCTCCCCGTAGGGCTCGCCCATAGCCTCCAAGGCGTGGACGCTGACGGCGTCGGCGAGCCGCCTCAGGGCCTCCTTGGCCTGCCACGCCCCCCCTTCCCTTAGAAGCCCCAGGGCCCCCTCGGCGGCCTTCAGGGCCAGGGGGGTGCCCTTCAGCATCTCCAGGAGGGGCTCGTGGGCCCGCTTCTTGGCCACGGCCTCCAGCATGTCCAGGGCCTGGATGTTAGCGGGGCCTTCCCAGATGGGGGTGATGAGGGCCTCCCGGTGGAAGCGGGCCACGCCGTAGTCCTCCAGGAAGCCCAGGCCCCCGAAGAGCTCCATGGCGAGCCCGGTGATTTGGGCGGCGTGCTCGGCGGTGCGCCCCTTGGCCAGGTGGGAGAGGAGGCGGGCCAGGTGGTAGCCCTGGGAGTAGGGGGGCCTTTCCTCCCAGACCCGGTCAAACTGGGCCACGGCCAGGAAGGCCAAGGCGGTGCCCGCCACCTGCCTTAAGCGCATCTCCAAAAGGTCGTGCTGGACCAGGTCGTGGTCCAGAAGTCTCCTGCCAAAGGCCGTGCGGCGGCGCACCCGGAAGAGGACCTCCAGGTGGGCCTTCTTGGCCAGGCCCATGGCGGCCACGGCGTTGGCCAGGCGGGCCACGGTGAGGGTTTCCAGGGTGTAGTAGATCCCCTCCTCGGGCCTGCCGAGGAGGTAGGCGAGGCTTCCCTCCAGCTCCACCTCCCCCGAGGGCACGGCCCGGGTGGCCAGCTTCTCCTTGAAGCGGCGCACCCGGAAGTTGAGCCTGCCCTCTACCTCCCGGGGCAGGAGGAAGAGGGCGAGCCCCTTGGGGCCCTCCGGGGCGCCTTCGGGCCGGGCGGTGACCAGGGCGTAGTCGGCGAGGCCCGCCCCCGAGGCGAAGTACTTGTCCCCGTGGTAAAGCCGGTAGGCCTCTCCCTCCCGCCGCGCCAGGGTGCGGTTGGCCCCCAGGTCGCTTCCTCCCTGGACCTCCGTCATCCAGGTGGCCCCGTAGGCCTTCCCGTAAAGGAGTTCTTGCTTCACCGCCCTCCACTCGGGGGCGTACTTGTGGAGGGCGTAGGCCACCTGGTGGGTGATGGTGAGGATGCAGTACAGCCCCCCATCGGCCAAAAGGTAGCCCAGGGCGTAGTGCAGGGGCCAGCCCCGGCCCTCGTAGGCGGGTCGGACCATAGGGCGGAGCTTTTCCAAAAGGGCCCTCTCCGCCGGGGAGAGCAGGGCCCGGTCTATGCGGTTCCCGTCCAGGTCGTGCATCAGGAGGCGGGGAGGGGAGAGGGCGTCCACGTGGTGGGCCACCTCCAGAACCTCCTCCCCCACCAGCCTCCCAAAGGCGGAAAGCTCCTCCTGGGGCAGGCCTGGGGCGAAGGCCTCCAGGACGGCCTGTAGGTCCGGGTCCAGGGCGTAGTGGTTCTGGCCCAGGCTGTAGAGGATGCCCTGCATCTTGACCTCCTTTCCCCGGAGGCTACGGGCCCCCGGGCCCTTTGTCAAGGGCGGGGGATGGGTGGGATAAGTACCCCACCGCGGCGAAAGCCGCGGTGGGGGCCCCAGAAAAGCCCTTCCACAAGCCAGACTTGGGCACCCCATGTTGCGAAACCAAAGTGCGGGCACTTAGTTCACAATGAAAATATTGGCTTTTGGTAGAATGCCCCGGTGGTCTGGGCCCTGCTCGCCCGAATCTGGCGGCTCCAGCGTGCCCTGCGGGAGGAGGTGGCGCCGGGGCTTGCCCGGCTTGGGCTTTCCGGGCTTGACCCCTGGCTCCTGAGCGTCCTCCGCACCCATCCCCATCCCATGGGGGCCGCCCGGGCCATGGGCCTTCCCCCGCCCACGGTGAGCCACATGCTGCGGCGCCTCGAGGCCGAGGGCTTTCTCAGGCGGAGCCTGGACCCCAAGGACCTCCGCCGCTACCGCCTGGAGCTTACCCCCAAGGGCGAGGCGGCCTTGCGGGAGGCGGAGCGCCTCCTGGAGGGGGCCTTGGCCCGGCGCCTGGCCCGGCTATCGGAGGAGGAGCAAGCGCTTTTGGTCCGGCTACTTTCCAGGTTGGAGGGAGAAGCATGAAGGAACCGACACCGCAAGAGATCCGCTTTACCATGGCAGGCGTTCTGCTGGGCCTGTTCCTGGCCGCCCTGGACCAGACCATCGTCTCCACCGCCATGCCCCGCATCGTGGGGGAGCTTCGCGGGGCGGAGTACTACGCCTGGGTCACCACGAGCTACCTCCTGGCCTCCACCGTCTCCGCGCCCATCTTCGGCCGCCTTACCGAGCTCTTCTCCCGCAAGAGCATCCTCCTCACGGCCGTGGTCCTCTTCCTCCTGGGCTCGGCCCTCTCGGGCCTCTCCCAGAACATGGCCCAGCTCATCCTCTTCCGGGGGCTCCAAGGCCTCGGGGGTGGGGCCCTCTTCGCCCTGGCCCTCACCACCATCGCCGTGCTCTTCCCCCCCAGGGAGCGGGGGAGGCTCGCCGGGATCTTTGGGGCCATGTTCGGCCTCTCCTCGGCGGTGGGGCCCTGGCTCGGCGGCCTCCTCACGGACCACCTCTCCTGGCGCTGGGTCTTTTACATCAACATGCCCGTGGGGGCGGTGGCCCTTTGGTTTATCCTCCGCTACATGCCCCGGCTCTCCCCGGGGCACCGGGAGCGCTTTGACTTCTTGGGGGCCTTTCTCTTGGCGGGCTGGGCGGTTCCCCTCATGCTGGCCTTCTCCTGGGGGGGCAGCACCTACCCCTGGGGAAGCCCGGAGATCCTGGGCCTCTTCGCCCTGGCGGCCCTGGGCCTTTTCCTCTGGGTATGGGCCGAGCTTTGGGTGGAGCACCCCCTCTTTGACCTCTCCGTCTTCCGCATCCCCACCTTCACCTACGCCGCCTTGGCCTCCTTCTTCTACGGGCCCGCCTTCTTGGGGACCGTGGCCTTTCTTCCCCTCTACCTCCAGGTGGTGAAGGGGGTTTCGGCGAGCCAGAGCGGGGTCACGGTCCTCCCCCTCACCCTTGGGGTGGTGCTGGGGAGCGTGGGGGCGGGGCAGGCCGCCGCCCGGCTCGGCCGCTACAAGGCCCTTCTCCTGGGGAGCGCCCTCTTCCTCCTCGCCCTGTTTCTGGCCTTTCACTTCGTCCTGCAGGTGGACACTCCCTTGTGGCTCGCCGTGGGCCTCTTCTTCCTGAGCGGCCTGGGGCTTGGGCCGGCCCAGAGCCTCCTCAACGTGGCCGCCCAGAACGACGTGCCGATGGCCCGCATCGGGAGCGCCACCAGCGCGGTGCAGTTCATGCGGCAGATCGGCTCCACCATGGGCATCGCCCTTCTCGGGACGGTGCTCGCCGGTAGCCTCACGAGCCACCTGGCCCAGGCCTTCCCCGGCGGCGCCTCCGCCCCCGCCATGGCCCGCAGCGGGGAAGGGATGGCCCTGGACCTGGACCGGGAGTTCGCCCGCCTGGAGGACCTCCTCGTCCGCGCCCTGAAGGGCGACGAGGCCGCCTACCGGGCCCTGGCGGAGGACCCCGCGCTTCCCAAGGCCTTCCTCAAGGACCTGGCCCCAGGGGGCCTTCCCGCACGGTTTGCCCGCCTCGAGGAGCTGGCGGTGCGGGCCCTCCGGGGCGACGAGGCCGCCTACCGAGCCCTCCTGGCCGACCCCGGGGTGCCCCAGGCCCTCAAGGCCATGATCCCCCCAGGGGGCCTGAGGAAGGGCACCCTGGCCCTCCTGGAGCGGGCCCTTTCCGGGGATCCCGAGGCCAAGGTGGCCCTTCTCGCCTCCCCTTTCCTGGACGCCAGGCTCAAGGCCCTCGTGGAGAACCCGCCCCCGCCTGCCCTGCGGGACCAGCTGCTCCGCCAGGTGGACGAGGCCCTGGCCCGGGCCGAGCCCGAGGCCGAGCGGGCCCTGCGGCGGGCTCTGGCCCAGGCGGAGGCCCAGGCCCTGGACGAGGTGCCCAGGCGGGCGGTGGAGGAGCTGGAGAGGACCAAGGCCCGGCTCAAGGAGGCCCTGAGCCTGGGCATCACCGAGGCTCTGCGGAGGATCTTCCTCTATAGCGCCCTCTTCATCGCCTTGGCCCTGGCCTTCATCCTCCTCCTTCCCGACCGGGAGCTCAAGGGGAGGCCCGCCCCGGGGGTAGAGTAGGGAGGTGCTCGCGGGCCTGTACCTGCGCTTCGGGGAGGGCCTGTCCGAGGAGGCGAACCGGAGGGCCCTGGCCCTGGCCGAGACCCTGCTCCAGGCCCCCCCTCCTGGCCTTCTGGACGCGGTCCCCGCCTACGGCACCCTCTACTTGGAATACGACCCCAGGCGGCTTCCCAAGTCTAGGCTCCTCCGCCTCCTGAAGGCCCCGCCTCGGGAGGAGGTGGGGGAGGGGAGGGTGGTGGAGGTCCCCGTGCGCTACGACGGCGAGGACCTCCGGGAGGTGGCGGGGAGGGCCGGGCTCTCGGTGGAGGCGGTGAAGGCCCTCCACCAGAAGCCCCTCTACCGGGTCTACGCCCTGGGCTTCACCCCGGGCTTCCCCTTCATGGCCCCCGTGGAGCCCCCTCTGCGCCTCCCCAGGAGGCCCCATCCGAGGCCTAGGGTGCCCGCCCACAGCGTGGCGGTGGCGGGACCGCAGACGGGGATCTACCCCCTGCCCTCTCCCGGAGGATGGAACCTCCTGGGGACGAGCCTGGTGGCGGTCTACGATCCCCACCGCGGTGAACCCTTCCTCCTCCGCCCGGGGGACCGGGTCCGCTTTCGGGAGGCGGAGGGGCCTACGCCGGAGGAGCCCCCGCCCCTAGAGCTCTTGCCGGAAGACCCCCTCCTTCCCGCCATCCGGGTGGAGGAAGCGGGGCTTTTGGACCTGGTGGTGGATGGGGGGCGGTTCCTTGCGGGGCACCTGGGCCTCGCCCGCTCCGGGCCCCTGGACCCCCGCTCGGCCCGGGTGGCCAACGCCCTGGTGGGGAACCCCCCCGGGGCCCCCCTTTTGGAGGTGAGCCTCAAGGGCCCCGTGCTCACCGCCCTCCGCCCCCTGGTGGCGGCCCTCGCGGGGTACGGCCTGGTGGGGCTTCTGGAGGGGGAAGAGGTTCCGCCGGGGCGGAGCTTCCTCTGGCCTCGGGGAAAGGCCCTCCGCCTTCTGCCCAAGGGAAGGGGAGCCCGGGTCTACCTGGCGGTGGCGGGGGGCCTCGAGGCCAGGCCCTTCCTGGGCTCGGTATCCCCGGACCTAAGGGGGCGGATCGGAAGGCCCCTTAAGGCGGGGGACGTCCTGGGCCTTAAGGCCTTAAGGCCCGCCCGGGCGGGCCTCGCCTATCCCCTCCCACCCCTCCCCGAGGTCCTCACCCTCCGCCTCCTCCCCGGGCCCCAGCACACCCGGGAGGCCTTCTTGGCCCTTCTAAAGGGCCCCTTCCGCGTGGTCCGGGCCGACAGGGTGGGCCTGGAGCTGGAAGGCCCTGAGGTCCCCGGAGGGGAGGGGCTTTCCGAGCCCACCCCCCTGGGCGGGGTCCAGGTGCCCCCCTCGGGGCGGCCTCTCGTCCTCCTGGCCGACAAGGGGAGCCTGGGGGGCTACGCCAAGCCCGCCCTGGTGGACCCCAGGGACCTCTGGCTTCTGGGCCAGGCCTGGCCCGGGGCCCGGGTGCGCTTCAGGGCGCCTTGAGGGCCTTCAGGGCCTCTTCCAGGCGGTCCGTGGGCAGGCGGCAGGCCCCCCGGCGGCAGGGATAGAGGAAGCCGGGCTCCTTGCCCTCCAGGGCCGGCAGGGCCCCGGCGGGCCCCAGGACCAGCTGGGTGAGGGGGAGGTAGAGGGCCTGGGCCTCCCGCAGGAAGGGGGAGGGGAGGGGGACGGCCAGCTCGCTTCCTTCCTGAAGGAGGCGGTGGGCCAGGAGGAAGCCGGGCAGGGCCTCCGGGTGGCGGGCCAGGAAGTGGGCCTCCCGCTCCAGGAGGGCCTCGGCCTTCTCGTAGTACTCGGGCCCGAAGATCCCCCCAAGCCGCACCAAGGCCTCGGCCAGGGCGCTTTCCCCCGAGGGGATGGCCCCCTCCTCGAGGGCCTTGGCGGGGAGGGGAAGGCGGCCTTCTCCCAGGAGGGCGAGGCCCGCCTCGGCCAGCCTGCGGGCCTCCTCCAGGTAGGGCCACTCCGCCGTGGCGGCGTAGAGCTCCAAAAGGGCCAGGGCGGCGAAGGCCTGGTCGGTCACGTAGGCCTCCTCCCCCAGGTGCCCCTCCCGCCAGACGTGGCGGAGAAGCCCGTCTTGGCGCATGCGAAGGAGGAGGAAGTGGGCTCCCTTCCGGGCCGCCTCCAGGTAGCGCTCCTCTTTGAGCAGCCTTCCCGCCTCGGCCAGGGCCCGCACCGCCAGGGCCGACCAGTCGGCCAGGACCTTGTCGTCCAGGGCGGGGGGCATCCGCCTCCGCCTGGCCTGGAGAAGCCTCCGCCGCACGTCTTCCCGCCAGGCCTCAAAGCCGCCCTCGAGGGCCTTCCTAACCTCCTCCTCCCCCCAGGCCGTGAGAACGGAGCGGCCCGGGAGGTCCTCCCCCAGGGCGAAGTAGCGCCGGGCCAGGGGGAAGTCCTCCCCCAGGGCCTCTTGGAGCTCCTCCTCCGTCCAGGTGTAGTAGCGCCCCTCCTCCCCCTCGCTCTCGGCGTCCAGGGCGGTGAAGAACCCCCCTTCTCGGCCCTGCATGGAGAGGAGCCAGTCCAGGGTCTCCCGGGCCACCCGGAGGAAGAGGGGCTTCCTGAGGACCCGGTAAGCGCCCAGGTAGACCCGGGCCAGGAGGGCGTTGTCGTAGAGCATCTTCTCAAAGTGGGGAACCCGCCAATGGTGGTCCACGGCGTAGCGGTGGAACCCCCCGCCCAGCTGGTCGTAAACCCCGCCTAGGGCCATGGCGGTGAGGGTCCTTTCCAGCATGCGCCTGGGGGCTTCCTCGCCCTGCCAGGCCCGGGCCAGGAGGTAGAGGAGGAGGGGCCCCTGGGGGAACTTGGGGGCGGGGAGGAAGCCGCCCCACTCGGGGTCAAAGGCCCGGGCCAGGGCTTCCAGGGCCCTTTCCTCCACCCCGGGCGGGATGGGGCCCGGTGGAGGGTTCAGGCTTCGCCATAGGGCCTGGCTAAGCCTTTCCGCTTCCCTTTCCAGGGCCTTCCGCTCCTCCTGCCAGGCCCGGGCCACGGCCAGGAGGACCCGCTTGAAGCCGGGGAGGCCCCCCCGGTCCTCCTTGGGGAAGTAGGTGCCCCCGAAGAAGGGCTTGCCCTCGGGGGTCAGGAAGAGGCTCATGGGCCAGCCCCCCTGGCCGGTGAGGCTCACCAGGGCCCGCATGTAGGCGGCGTCCACGTCGGGAAGCTCCTCCCGGTCCACCTTGACGGGCACGAAGTGGGCGTTGAGGAGGGCGGCCACCTCCTCGTCCTGGAAGGACTCCCGGTGCATCACGTGGCACCAGTGGCAGCTGGAGTAGCCCACGGAGAGGAAGATGGGCTTGCCCTCGGCCTTGGCCTTCTGGAAGGCCTCCTCGCCGAAGGGGTACCAGTCCACGGGGTCTTGGGCGTGGGCCAGGAGGTAGGGGCTTCTCGCCCGGTGGAGGCGGTTCACGCCCTTAGCCTACGCCGCCAGGGGCCTGGACTTTGTGAGGGCGGGAGGCGGATAAAGGAGGGGTGGAGGGCTTTTTCCTGGGCGGGGCCTTGAGGACCTGGGGCACGGGGACCTTACCACGAGCCTCCTCGTTCCCGAGGGGCTGGAGGGCGAGGCGGTGATCGTGGCCGAGGGGGCCTGAAGCGGGCCCTGGACCCGGCCGAGGGCCTTCCCCTTCTTGAGCGTCCTCCCCAGGAGGTGGCCCGGGAGGAGGTGGAGGCGGGAAACCTCCTCCTCCTGGCCCGCCTCCTCCTGCGCATGGCCCTCCTCGGGCGGGAAAGCCGGGGGGGCCACTTCCGGGAGGACTTTCCCGGGGAAGGGGAGGAGGCCTACCCCCTCGAGGCCCGGGGCAGGAGGTGCGGCCTTCGCCCCTCTAGAGGCTTTCCACCACCACGGCGATCCCCTGGCCCACGCCGATGCACATGGTGGCGAGGCCCCACTGGACCCCCCGCCGCCGCATCTCGTGGACCAGGGTGGTGAGGATCCGGGCCCCCGAGGCCCCCAGGGGGTGGCCCAGGGCGATGGCCCCGCCGTTGGGGTTGAGCCTTTCGTCCTCCATGGAAAGGCCCCACTCCCTTAGGACGGCCAGGCTCTGGGCGGCGAAGGCCTCGTTGAGCTCAATGAGGCCCAGGTCCTTCAGGCTCAGGCCCGCCCTCTCCAGGGCCTTTTTGGTGGCGGGCACGGGGCCGATGCCCATGATCCGGGGGGGCACCCCGGCCACGGCGATGGCGCGGATCCGGGCCAGGGGCCTGAGGCCGTGGGCCTTGGCGTAGGCGTCGGAGACCAGGAGGACCGCCGCCGCCCCGTCGTTCAGGGGGCTAGCGTTCCCCGCGGTCACCGTGCCCCCCTCCCGGAAGACGGGCCTTAGGGCGGCGAGCCTCTCCAAGGAGGTGTCCCGCCTGGGCCCCTCGTCCACGGAGACCAGGGCCTCCTCCTTCCCCCGCCTCACCGGCACCGGGACCACCTCGTCCAGGAAGCGCCCCTCGTCCCAGGCCCGCACCGCCTTCTCGTGGGAGAGGAGGGCGAAGCGGTCCTGCTCCTCCCGGGGGATCCCGTACATCTCCGCCAGGTTCTCGGCGGTTTCCCCCATGCTCTCGGTGCCGTAGAGGGCCTCCATCCTGGGGTTGACGAAGCGCCAGCCCAGCGTGGTGTCGTACATGGTGAGGTTGCCGGTGGGGAAGCCCCTTTCCGGCTTGGGCACGGCGTAGGGAGCCCGGGACATGGACTCCACCCCGCCGCCCACGTAGACCTGCCCCTCCCCGGCCCAGATGGCCCGGGCGGCCTGGGCCACGGCCTCGAGGCCCGAGCCGCAGAGCCGGTTCACCGTGCACCCGGCCACCTCCACGGGAAAGCCCGCCAGGAGGAGGGCCATGCGGGCCACGTTGCGGTTGTCCTCGCCCGCCTGGTTGGCGCACCCGGCGTAGATGTCCTCCACCTCCTCTTTGGGGACGCCTGAGCGCTCCATGAGGGCGGAAAGGACGTGGGCCAGAAGGTCGTCGGGGCGCACGGAGGAGAGGGCCCCGCCGTGCTTGCCGATGGGGCTTCGCACCGCTTCCACGATCCAGGCCTCGGGCATACCGCCTCCTAACCGATCGGTCGGTACCAGCCTAGGCCCTCCCCGGGCCCCCGTCAAGGCCCTAGGGGCTTGCCTAGCAAGTCGCTTTGTGCCCAGGAGGCAGCGCCTCGCTTGCCCATCAGGGCGGGAGTATATGCGCGTTATCCGGACCTTTGAACCCAAAGGCCGTGTGCTGTGGCTTATGCCAGAACCCGCTGGGGTACTTAGGGCGTCACCTTCCCCTTGGCCCGCCTCCGCAGAGCGCCGTCCAGGGTGGCCAGGCCCTCCCCGGAGGCCTCTGCCCGATGGAGAAGAAAGGCATCCACGAAGCTAAGCTTCCCTTGGCCAGCCTCCTGGAGGGCCTGGGTCACCGCCTCCCCTTCCTCCACCTCCACCCCAGGGCGGTCCAAAAGGGCTAGGAGGGTTTCGGCGGCCTCTTTCCTGTTCGCCCGGTAGTAGGAGACCAGGGTGTAAAAGGCCTCGGCCACCACCAGGGGGTGGACCCGGAGGAGAAGGCGCCCCTCCTCGGCCTCGCGGAAGACCCGCAGAGCCTTTTCCGCCAAGGGAGGTGGGTCCCCGGTCAGGAGGCGCAGGAGGAGGCTGGTGTCCAGCCAGTAGGGGTTCACCTTTGCCCTTGGGCCCACGCCTCCTCGCGGGCCCGGACTTCCCCCTCCTCCCCTGGGAAGGGGTGCCTGCCTCCCAGGCGGCCTAGGAGGGCCTCGAGGGGAACCCGCCGCCGGGGCCGGAGGATGGCCTCCCCTTCCCGGATCTCAAAGACCACCTCTTCGCCGGGGGAGAGACCCAGGGCCTCCCGGACGGGTTTAGGGATGGTAACCTGCCCTTTACTGCTGAGGCGGCTCTTTACCACGTCCTCTCCACTTTACCACGAGCCCCCCTGCCCGGGCCCCTCGGAGGGAGAGGGGCAGACTTGACCGATATGCGGCTCGTGGGGTAAAGGATGGGCATGACTCTGCGTGAGGCTCTATCCCAGATCCCCGACCCCCGGGCCCGCAACCGGCAGTGCCCTCTGTGGGGTCTTTTGGCTCTCATCCTGGTGGCCTTCCTCTCCCGCGTGGACTCCCTGAGGGGCGTGGAACGCTACAAGATAGGCCTTGCGGCCTGACTGCCCGCGCCAACCCCCATCTTCTACCCCACCTCGGTCTGCGCAAGCCCCCAGGCCACACCATCCTCACCCTCCTCCCCCACCGCCTGGACCCGGAGAAGCTCCAGGAGGCCCTCCTCCAGGTCTTTCCTGGGGCGGACCTGGGGGAGGTCCTGGTGGTGGACGGGAAGCACCTCAAGGGAAGCGGCAAAGGGAAAAGTCCCCAGGTCAGGCTGGTGGAGGTCCTGGCCCTGGGCCGCTTTGGGGCCCCTACCCCAAATGAACCGCCGGAGCACCCTGGCCCAGGCCAAGGCGGAGGGGAGGGAGGACCAAGCCCTTTTGGAGCTCCTGGACCGCCTGGGGGTGGAGGGGCTCAAGGGGAAGGTGGTGGTGGGGGACGCCGGGTACCTGTACCCGCAGTTGGCGGGGAAGGTGGTGCGCAAGGGGACGGGGGAGGCGAGGCGCACGGTGAGCTACGCCCTCACCGGCCTGGGGCCGGAGGTGGCGGATGCGAGGCGGCTTGGGGAGCTTCTCCTTTCCCGGTGGGAGGTAGAGAACCGGTCCTTTTGGGCGCGGGACGTTCTCTTCCGCGGCCACGCGAAGCATGCCTTGTAGACGCCTGTCAGGTGCGGGGAGTGGGGGCACAGGTCTTGGCGGTCCTCCGGGCCTTTCTGGTCTCCCTGCTCCACCGCCAGGGGGTCAGGGAGAAGAAGGCGGCCCTGGAGCCCTTCTCCTTCAACCCCCTCGCTGCCCTGCGCTTCCTGGGGCTCTATGCGGTATAGCGGTCAAGTCTACGGCCAGGCTTGACAGCCGGACAGGGGAAGGGGTAAAACCTGGGCCAAGCCCCCCATGGGGGGCCCGTGCGGCCGGGGTGCCCTAGGGCCCGGATGCCCTGGGGCGCAAAAGGGGGAAGACCGGTGAGAGTCCGGCGCTGTGCCGCAACGGTAACCGGCCCAACCCATAGGCCCATCGTCTAGGCCGGAAGCCCGAATACCCGCCCCGGTACGCGCCTCACCTGCCCCCGAGCAGGGGCGAAAGGAGGCGGCGATGAAGAAAGGCGGATACCGGTCCCAAGTCCTCTATTCCCCGCAAAAGGCAGGTGCCCCGTGACGGGCCTCGAGCTTTTGGCCGTGGCCTTGGGGATGCGCCACGGCGTGGACCCCGACCACCTGGCGGCGGTGGACGGGCTCTCCCGGGTGAGGCCCTCTCCCCTTAACGGCGTCCTTTTCGCCTTGGGGCACGGGGGGATCGTCACCCTTTTAGCCTTCCCAGCGGCAAGCCTCCTCCAGCGGGTGGACCTGGAGGCCCTCCACCTTCCCGCCTTCCTCCTCCTCCTGGTGGCGGCCCTGAACCTCTATCGGCTCCTGCGGCCCACCCCCCCAACCCCCCCAAAAGGGCTTCCCCTCCTTAACCCCCTTCTCCTCGGGGTCCTCTTCGGCCTCGGCTTTGAGACGGCGAGCCAGCTCTCTGCCCTGGCCCTCTCCGCCGAGCTTTCCCCCCTGAGGCTCGGGGCTCTCTTCACCCTGGGCATGCTCCTCGTGGAAGGGGTGGACGGGTTTTTGGCAAGCCGCCTCCAGAGCCTGGCCAAAGACTCCCGAAGGGCCGAGAGAGCAAGCCGCCTCCTCGGATGGTCGGTGGTGGCCGTGGCCCTCCTTCTGGCCCTGGCAGAGCTTAGGGGGGTAGACCTCGAGGCCCTCGCCCTGCCCTTAGGTCTTGGGCTTTTCGGCTTGCTCGTTTCCTTGAGGCTCTACGCCTTGCGCCCCGCATGAGCCACTCCTACCCCCCGCCCCGGGACAAGAAGGGAAGCCGCATCGGCTTCACCACGGGGGCGAACGCCGCCGCAGCGGCCAAGGCCGCGGCCCTCGCCCTCCTTGGCGAAGCCCCCCAGGAGGTGGACATCTGGCTCCCCGCAGGGTGGCGGCAGACCTTCAAGGTCTTCCGCCTGGAACGGAAGGGGGAAGGGGTCCTCGTGGGGATGATCAAGGACGCCGGGGACGACCCCGACGTGACCCACGGGGCGGAGATCCAGGCCCTGGTGCGCTTCGCCAGCGCCGACCGCCTGGAGGGCGGGGAAGGCGTGGGGGTGGTGACCAAGCCCGGCCTTGGGGTGCCCGTGGGGGAGCCCGCCATCAACCCGGTGCCCAGGCAGATGATCTTTGAGGCGGTGCGGGAGGTGACGGAAAAGCCCCTCGCCATCACCATCGCCATCCCCGGGGGCGAAGAGCTCGCCAAGAAGACCTTAAACCCCAGGCTCGGAATCCTCGGGGGGCTTTCCGTCCTGGGGACCACGGGGGTGGTGAAGCCCTACTCCACCAGCGCCTTCCGCATGAGCGTGGTCCAGGCGGTGGGGGTGGCGCGGGCCAACGGCCTTTTGGAGATCGCCGCCACCACGGGGGGCAAGAGCGAGCGCTTCGCGCAAAGGCTCCTCCCCCACCTTCCCGAGATGGCCTTCATAGAAATGGGGGACTTCGTGGGGGATGTGCTGCGGGCCGCCCGAAAGGTGGGCATAGAGGTGGTGCGCGTCGTGGGGATGATCGGGAAGATCTCCAAGATGGCCGACGGCAAGACCATGACCCACGCGGCGGGCGGCGAAGTGAACCGCTTCCTCCTTCTCTCCCTCCTCAAGCAGGCGGGGGCGAGCCCAAGGGTCCTCAAAGAGGCGGAAGGGGCCGCCACGGCAAGGCGCTTCCTGGAGCTCGCCCTAGAGGAGGGGCTGGAGCTCTTCTTCCTAAACCTCGTCCGCCTCGCCCGGGAGAAGCTCCAAGCCTACATCGGGGAAAGGCCCTTCGTGAGCGTGGCCCTCACGGACTTTGACCAGGGGCAATGCCTCGCCGCCTGGCCCGACAGGGAGGTGTACCGTGGATGAGCTGATCAAGGCCCAGAAGAACCCCGCCCACCAGATGACGGAGAAGGGGCGGGCCATAGAGGAGGAGAGCTTCCGCATCGTGGACCTGGAGGCCGGGGCCCACGGGTTTTCTCCCCTGGAGTGGCCCATCGTGCGCCGGATGATCCACGCCACCGCCGATTTTGAGTACAAGGAGCTCACCCGCTTTAGCGAAGGGGCGGTGGAAGCGGGTCTAAAGGCCATCCAAGAGGGGGCGCGGATCCTGGTGGACGCCCGGATGATCGCCTGCGGCCTGAACCCGGAAAGGCTTAGGCTTTTCGGCAACGAGGTGGTGGAGCTCCTCGCCCACCCCGAGGTGGTGGCGCGGGCCAAGGCCACGGGGGGCACCCGGGCCGAGGCGGCGGTGGCCTACGCGTGGGAAAAGGGGCTTCTGCAAGGGGCCATCGTGGGGGTGGGGAACGCCCCCACCTTCCTCCTTGCCCTGGTGGAGGCCATCCGGCAAGGGGCGAGGCCCGCCTTGGTCCTGGGGATGCCCGTGGGGTTCGTGAACGTCCTGGAGGCCAAGCGGGCCCTCATGGAGGCCCCGGTGCCCTGGATCGTCACGGAGGGCCGGAAGGGAGGAAGCACCCTGGTGGTAGCCGCCCTCCACGCCCTGATCCGCCTTGCGGCGGACGGCGGGGTGGACACCTCCTCCGCCTTCAGGGAGGGATGATGGCGGTCTACGTGATCGGGATGGGGGCGAGGGGCCGGGAGGGCCTGAGCCTCGAGGCCCTAAGGCGCCTGGAGGAGGCGGAGGTCCTGATCGGGGGGAGGCGCCACCTCGCCCACTTCCCCGATCACCCTGGGGAGAAGGTGCCCGTCCAGAGCCCCTTGGAGGCCCTTCTGGACCTCGCGGAGAAACGGGTCAAGGCGGGGAGGAAGGTGGCCTTCCTGGCCTCGGGAGACCCCCTCTTCTTCGGCCTCGGCAAGCGGGTCCTGGAGCGCTTCCCCGAGGCCGAGGTCTACCCCGCCCCCACCGCCTTCCAGGAGGCCTTCGCCAGGCTCAAGCTCCCTTGGGACCAAGCCCGCTTCTTCTCCTTCCACGGCAGGCCCCTGGGTGGGGCGCTTCTGGAGCTCAGCCTCTCCCCCCTTTCCGTGGTCTACACCGACCCTGAGCACACCCCGGCGCGGATCGCCCGGGCCCTCCTGGCCATGGGCGTGGATGCCCGGGCCCACGTGGCAGAAAGGCTCGGGGAGGAGGACGAGCGGGTGCGAAGCTTTGCGGGCCTGGAGGAGGTGGCCCGGGAGACCTTCCTAGACCCCAACGTCCTCGTCCTGGAGGCCAAGGGGCCCCTTCCGCCAAGGCTTGGCTTCTTCCCCGACGAGGCCTTTGAGCGGAGGATGCCCAAGAAGGGGCTCATCACCAAGCGAGAGGTTCGCCTTCTCGCCCTGGGCCTCCTCCGCCTCCCCCCAGACGGGGTCCTTTGGGACGTGGGCGCCGGGACGGGAAGCGTGGGGATTGAGGCGGCGCGGCTCGCGCCGTGGGGGGAGGTCTACGCCGTGGAGAAAAACCCCGAATCCTGGCCCCACATAGAGGAGAACGCCCAGCGCTTCGGGGCCTTTAACCTCGTCCTGGTGAAGGGGGAGGCCCCAAAGGCCCTGGAGGGCCTTCCCGCCCCCCACGCCGTCTTCGTGGGGGGAAGCGGGGGGGAGCTTGAGGAGATTCTCCGGGTAAGCCTAGAGGCCCTAAGGCCCGGGGGGAGGCTCGTGGTGGCGGCCATCACCCTGGAGAACCTCCTCGCAGCCTATGGCTTCCTGAAGGGGACGGGGCTTCCCATGGAGGGCTTCCAGGTCCAGGTGAGCCGGGTGGTGCCCCTTGCCCGTTACCACCGCCTCGAGGCGCAAAACCCCATCACCCTTCTCGCCGTGAGGAAGGAGGGGGCATGAAGCTCTACCTGATCGGCGTAGGCCCCGGTGACCCTGAGCTCCTCACCCTCCGGGCCCTGAGGCTTATCCAGACCCTTCCCGTCCTCTTCTACCCCCTTGAAGAGGGGCGGGAACCCCTCGCCCTGAGGGCCGCCCAACCCCACATCCCCAAGGGCACGCCCCTGGTACCCCTTCCCCTCTTCACCGGGGGCAACCCGGAGAAGACCCGGGCTGCGCGGCAAGAGTCGGCGCGGCGCATCCGGGAGGCCCTGGCGCGCTACGGAGAAGGAGGGTACCTGGTCCTGGGGGACAGCCTCCTCTACGCCTCCCCGGTCAACCTCCTCCCCCACCTGGAGGGGGTGGAGGTGGAGGCCGTTCCCGGGATCAGCGCCCACCAGCTGGCGGCGGCCCGCGTCCTGAAGCCCTTGGCCATGGGGGAGGAGGGATTCGCCGTGGTGACGGGCCTTAGGCCCCTAGACCCCACGGGTCTAGAGCGCTTCCAGGCGGTCTTCGTCTACAAGGCCAAGGACCTGAAGGCCCTGGAAGGGGCCTTCCCCGGGTGGAAGGGTTGGGTCTTCCTGCGGCTTGGAATGCCGGGGGAGAAAGTCCTGCCCCTAGACCAGGCCAGGAGGGAGGACTACTGGACCCTGGTGGGGCTTTGGCGGGCGGCTTCCCCGATGCAGGAGGGAGAGGGATGAGGCCTTTGGTACACGTGGTGGGCGGGGGACCGGGGGACCCGGAACTCCTCACGGTGAAGGGGGCAAGGCTCCTAGGGGAGGCCCGCTTCGTCCTCTACACGGGAAGCCTTTTCCCCGAAGGAGCGCTGCGGGGGCTTGCCCCGAGGGCGGTGCTCCAAGACTCCAAGGGGATGGTCCTGGAGGAGATCGTGGGGGTGTTGGCCGAGGAGGCCCGAAGGGGCGGCATCGTGGTCCGGCTCCACTCGGGGGACCCGGGGCTTTACGGGACGCTTCTGGAGGAGAAGGAGGCCCTCGAGGCCTTGGGGGTGGGGGTGGAGGTGGTCCCCGGGGTCACGGCGGCCTTCGCCCTAGCCGCCAAGGCAGGCCTTTCCCTCACCGCCCCGGAGGTGGCCCAGGCGGTGGCCTTCACCCGGCTTGGGGTGCGGACGCCCGTGCCCGAGGGGCAGGACCCGAAAGCCCTGGCGCGAAGGGGCCTGACCCTGGCGGTCTACCTCTCGGGGATGCACCCCAAGAGGCTTGCCCGGGAGCTTATGGAGGCGGGGCTTCCCGGGGATACCCCGGTGCTTTACGGCCACAAGGTGGGCCAGGCGGGGGAGGAGGTGGGGCTTACGGACCTGGAGGGCCTCGCCCGCCTTCCCGCCCGGGACACCACGGTCTACCTGGTGGGGGAGGCCTTGAGGGCAAAGGGAGCGAGGAGCCGGCTTTACGACCCAAGCTTTAGGCACCGCTACCGGAGGTGAAGGATGGGAGAGCTCTTTTTGGTGGGCATGGGCCCCGGGGACCTCGGGGGGCTCACCCAGAGGGCCCGGGAAGCCCTGGAGAGGGCCCAGGTGGTGATCGGCTACAGCACCTATGTGAAGCTCCTGGAGGAGATGGGGCTCCTCTCGGGCAAGGAGCTGGTCCGGAAGGGGATGACGGAGGAGCTGGACCGGGCGGAGGAGGCCCTGGAGCGGGCCCTTTCCGGCCAGAGGGTGGCCCTGGTCTCCGGGGGGGACCCCGGGGTCTACGGGATGGCGGCCCCCGTCTTGGAGCTCATGGAGGAGCGCGGCTTCCTCCGGGTGGACGGGGGAGTGGGCCTCCCGGGGCGGTTCGCCCTGGGGGGAAAGGAGGTGGCTCTGGAGGTGATCCCTGGGGTCACGGCAGCGAACGCCGTGGCGAGCCTCCTGGGAAGCCCCCTTGCCCACGACACCTGCCTCATCAGCCTCTCCGACCTCCTCACCCCCTGGCCCCTAATAGAGCGGAGGCTCCACGCTGCAGGGCAAGGGGACTTCGTGGTGGTCCTCTACAACCCCCAGAGCAAAAGGCGGGACTGGCAGCTTAGAAGAAGTGCCGAGATCCTCCTGGAATACCGCCCCAAGGAAACCCCGGCCGCCTTGGTCAAAAGCGCCTACCGCAAGCGGCAGGAGGTGACCCTCACCACCCTGGAAGGGCTCAGGGAAGCGGAGGCGGGTATGCTCACCACGGTGGTGATCGGCAACCGCCAAAGCCGCTTCTACGAAGGCACCTTCCTCACCCCTAGGGGCTACGCCCTGAAGTACGACCTGGAGACCGGGGAGGCCCTCCCCGGGGAGACCCCGGGCCGCTCCTTGAGGAGGGGGGATGCCTGAGATCGGGCCCCTCCGCCCGGAAAGGGTCGCCGTCTACACCCTGACCCTCCCCGGGCTTTCCGTGGCGGAGAGGGTCCACAAGGCCCTCCCCGGGAGCACCCTCTACGCCGCGGCCAAGTACCGGGGGCTCGTGGAGGGGGCGGTCTACTTTGAGGAACCCATCAAGGAACTCCTCCCCAAAACCTGGTCCCTCCACGATGGCCATGTCTTCGTTATGGCCTCGGGGATCGTCCTTAGGGCCATCGCCCCTCTCATCCTGGACAAGCGGGTGGACCCTGCCGTGCTGGTGGTGGACCTCAAGGGGCGCTACTTCGTCCCCCTCCTCGCAGGGCACCTGGGGGGGGCGAACCCCCTCGCCCGCCATCTCGCCGAGGCCCTGGGGGGCGAGGCCGTCCTCACCACGGGGACGGATAGCCTTGGCGCCCCCGCCCCCGACCTCCTGGCGAAGGCCCTGGGGGCCCGGGTCCCCGACTGGAAGCCCCTCAAGGAGGTTTCCGCCCTCCTGGTGGACGGGAGGCCGGTGGGGTTTTGGTCGGACTGCGTGGACCTTAGCCCCTTGTTGCGCTACCCCATGGTGCGGCTCCTCGAGGCCCCGAAAGCGGAAGGGGTGGAAGGGATGGTGCTTTTCACCGTGAGGCGGCCCTTCCCCCTCCCCGTCCCCACCCTCTTCGCCCACCCGCCCGCTTTGGTCCTCGGGATCGGGTGCAACCGGGGGACTCCCTCGGAGGAGATACGGCGGGAGGTCTTCAGCTTCTTGCAGGAAAGGGGCTTCGCCCGGGAAAGCCTGAGGGCCCTCGCCACCGCCGAGCTCAAGCGGGACGAGGCGGGGCTTCTGGCCTTCGCGGAGGAGACAGGGCTCCCCTTGCGCTTCCACCCCAAGGAGGTCCTGAACGCCCAAAGGATTCCCAACCCCTCGGAAGCGGTTTTCCGCCACACGGGGCTATGGGGGGTGGCGGAGGCGGCGGTCCTGGCGGAAGGGGCGAGGCTTCTCGTGGAGAAGACCAAGCGGGGGAACCTCACCCTGGCCCTTGGGGTCCTGTCCTTGAGGCTCCCCGAGGAGGTCCTGCCGTGATCCTCCTGGCCGCCCACGGCTCCCCCGACCCCAGGGCCCAGGCCCTGGCCCAAGGCCTCAGGGTAGGGCTGGAACGGCGGCTTGGGGTGGGGGTGCGTTTGGGCTTTGTGGAGCACCAAAGCCCCACCCTCCTCGAGGCCGCCTTGGAACTCGCTGGGCGGGGAGGCGGGGTGGTCCTTCCCCTCCTCCTCCTCGGGGCGGGGCACCTCAAGGCCGACCTCCCCCTGGCCCTGGAGGCGGCGCAGGCCCGCTACCCCAAGGCCCGCTTCCTCCTCGCCCGTCCCCTCGGCACCCACCCCGCCCTGGTGGCCCTATGGGCGGAGCGGCTTAGGCGCAAGGGGGCCACGCCTGAGGACGGGGCGGTCCTGGTCCTGAGGGGCGGCACCGACCCCGGGGCGAACGCCGAGGGCGCGGCCCTGGCCCGGCTCATAGAGGAGAAAACCGGGGTGCCCACGCTCCCGGCCTACGCCGCCAAGGCGAGGCCCACGCCCAGGGAGGCCCTCCTCCGGCTCGCCGGGCTTAGGCCCAGGCGGGTTTTCCTCCTACCCCACCTCTTCTTCCGCGGGGTGGTGGAGGAGAGGCTGAGGGGCCGGGTGGCGGGCCTGGATCTCGAGGTCCTCCCTCCCCTCATGGGCCACCCCGCCCTCCTCGAGGCCCTGGTGGACCGGTACCGGGAAGCCCTGGAGGGCGGGTACGCCCCCTGCGACACCTGCCGCTACCGCTATCCCGTGGGGCGCTTTGCCCCGAGGCGGGAGGCCCAGATCGCGGGGCTTCGCGCCCTCCGCCACGCCCTCTTCGCCCCGGGCCGCCACCCCCATGGGCCCTTCACCCACCTCCTCCTCTGCACCGGGGAGGACTGCCGGGAAAGGGGAGCCCTGGGCCTTTTGCGCTGCCTGGAGGAGGACCTAAGGGACCTGGGACCCTGGGTCCAGCTCACTCCCACCCCCTGCCTGGGCCGGTGCGGCAAGGGGCCCGTCCTCATCGCCTACCCCGAGGGAGTGGTCTACGGAGGGCTCTCCCCGGAGGACGCCCTTCCTTTCCGGAAGGCCCATCTGGAGGGGGGGGAGATTTATGAGGAAAAGCTTTTGGAGGTGATCTAGATGGCATGCCACGAGCTTTCGGCCCTGAGGATCGCGATCGGCGAGCTTTTGGAGAAGGAGGCCCACGACCTCCTCCACGAGCGGGAGGAACTCGCCCCCGTGCTCGGGGAAAGGCCCGAGCTTAGGCGCCTCGCCGAGGCCAAAACCTTCCCCGCCCTGGAAGGGGCCTTAAAGGAAGCCCTTCTTCACCTGGAGGAAAAGGCCGCCAAGGAGCCCGAAGAGCCCTACTGGCGTGGGCTTCTCCTCACGGTGGAGGCCATGGAGGGGCGCCTTAAGGCCCTAAGGGCGGAGGCTGAGGCCCTCTACCAGGACCTGGACGCCCTCCACCGGAGGCTCCACCGTCTCTTCCCGAGGAGGCGATGAGGGGAAAGGTCTACCTGGTGGGGGCGGGGTTCGGGGGGCCGGAGCACCTCACCCTGAAGGCCCTGAGGGTTTTAGAGGTGGCCGAGGTGGTCCTCCACGACCGCCTGGTCCACCCTGGGGTCCTCGCCCTGGCCAAAGGGAAGCTCGTCCCCGTGGGCAAGGAGGGGTACGGGGAAAAGACCCCCCAGGAGGCCATCACGGAAAGGCTCGTCGCCCTGGCCCGGGAGGGGCGGGTGGTGGCCCGGCTCAAGGGAGGGGACCCCATGGTCTTCGGGCGCGGGGGAGAGGAGGTCCTGGCCCTGAAGCGGGCGGGCATCGCCCTTGAGGTGGTCCCCGGGGTGACGAGCCCCGTGGGGGCCCTTTCCGCTCTGGGCCTGCCCCTCACCTACCGGGGCCTTGCCCGGAGCTTCGCCGTGGCCACAGGGCACGACCCCACCCTCCCCCTTCCCCACGCGGACACCCTGGTCCTCCTCATGCCCCTCCATGCCCTGGGGGGGCTTAAGGAGCGGCTTCTGGAGCGCTTTTCCCCTAAAACCCCCCTCGCCCTCCTCGCCCGGGTGGGCTGGCCGGGGGAGACGGTGCGGCTGGGACAGGTGGGGGACCTTCCGGGCCTAGGGGAGGGGCTTCCCTCCCCAGCCCTACTGGTGGTGGGGGAGGTGGTGGGGCTTTACGGCGAAATCCTGGGAAACAGCGGCCCTTAGCGAGGCGGAAAAGGAGGCCGTCTACCGGGCCCTCCTCATGCCCTTGTCCTTCGGCCCACCATGCCTGGTACCCACATTCCGCACCCCCTTCACTCCAGCAGGTAATATCGCCCGGCCCCCAGGAGGCGCGCCGCGGTCTCGTGATGGGGAGCCAGGTTGAGGACGAACCACCTGCCCCCCAGCTCCACCA
>Ga0079998_114173_pt1 | contig 27102 bp, 22 predicted proteins | sample PerSpoBPS_BMetaG_FD_69201 | JGI IMG/M metagenome (GOLD analysis project Ga0079998, IMG submission 69201) | Thermal spring microbial communities from Yellowstone National Park, Wyoming, USA - Perpetual Spouter B (PS_B) MetaG (SPADES assembly)... | ecosystem: Environmental > Aquatic > Thermal... | reverse complement strand
TGAGCATCGTCCTGAAGTGCATGTCCATGTCTCCCACCCTCTTCAGGACCGATTCGAGGCCCGTCTCCGCTGCCAGCTCCACGACCTCCGAAGGGTCTATCCTGCGGTAGGCCCAGTCCCTGAGCCTCCTAGTCCACCTCAAGTCCCTGTAGATCCGCCGGACGAGCCTGCGGTACGTTCCGTCCCTTCCCTCCCTGAGCAGGACCTCTATGTGACGGGCAGCAGCCAAAGCGCAGATCCCTCCTATCACCACGCCTCCTCCTGTGAGGGGTTTCGTCTGCCCTGCACAGTCGCCGACGAGCACGACGCTTCCGTCCAGGCCGACCTCAGAGGGGCCCTCGAGCCAGAGGGAGTGCGTGTAGTATCCCAGGACCCTCGATCGGGGGAACCTCTCCCTCAGGAACCTCCGGGCGAGCTCCATCACGTTCCTTCTGGAGGCGAGACCGACTCTGGCCAGCTCTTCGTTGACCGGCACCGCGTAGGAGAAGTACTCGTCAAGGTATCGCTCGAACCAGACGTGGACCTTGTCGCGGTCGAGGTCGTGGCCGCTGATCAGGAGCTGCACGACGGGCAGTGGAGGACGGCCGAAGGGGTCACCGAAGAGGGAGCGCGTCAGCCTCCTCGAGATGCCCTCAGCGACGACCACCGCGTCGAACTCCGAAGGGCCTTCCTGCGTGACGACCACGCTCCTGCCACCTCTTTTCCCCGGACCGACGGAGAGGACCCTGCTGCCGAGTTCTACATCGGCCCCCTCGGTTACCGCCTGCTCGGCGAGGTACCTGTCCAGCTCCTCCCTGTCCGCCACAACAGCCACCGGGTTGGGGAAGCGCAGCTCGAAGGTCCTTCCCCTGACCGACGTGAACACCGCGCCGCGTATCCCGTTCAGGACGAACCTCCTCTCGATCCCGGCGATCTGTTCGAGGCCGCGGACGCTGTAAAGGCCTGCGCAGTGCTCAGGCCTCCCTATCACCTCGTCCTCCTCGAAGACCTCGACCTCGAAGCCTGAGGCGGCGAGCTCCCGTGCAGCGACGAGGCCGGCAGGTCCACCGCCCACCACAGCGACCTTCAAGCGATCCAACAAGAGGCCGCTCCGCGACTAATGGCTATGATTCCCTTCCGAGACGATCGAGACGACAAAGAGCGGTTGTCCCTGTCAGAGCCAAATATCACGACCGAGAACGAAATGGCGTTGGTCGAGCTCACCGGAAGAGAGGCATACCAGATGCTGCTGGAGAGGCTCTACTCGCAGCTTAAGGTCCGGGCATCGGGAGGGGGAGAGAGGCAGATAGCGCTGAGGCCTGTGCTGCTCCACGACCAGAGGAGGACCGTGATAACCAACTTCAAGCAACTGGCCGAGGCGCTGGGCAGGGAGCCGGAGCACTTGGCCAGGTTCCTCTTCAAGGAGACCGGGAAGCCTGGAACGCTCGAAGGCGAGCGGCTCGTCATCAACGGCCCCATCGGAGAGCAGGAACTCGGCAGGCTGCTCCAGCTCTACTTCAAGGAGTTCGTGAAGTGTCCGGTCTGCGGCGGCATCGACACGCAGATAGTCGCCGAGAAGAGGTTCAGGTTCCTCGTATGCGAAGCTTGCGGCGCGAGGAACCCTGTCAGGAAGATCTGAAGAGCCCTTCGCGGTCGTAACGTTACGGATTTCAAGAGGCACCTCGTCCCATTCAGAGCGTGGGGAGGACAGTCTTCGAGAAGATCTGGGACGCCCACGCGCTGGCCGAGAGGGAGGACGGGACCACGCTCCTATACATCGACCGGCACTACACCCACGAGGTCACCTCGCCGATAGCTTTCGAGGGCCTCAGGGCCGCCAAGAGGAAGGTCAGGAGGCCGGACCTGACGTTCGCTGTGATGGACCACAACGTACCCACCTATGACAGGACGCTGCCTGTGACCGACGAGATGTCGGCAGCCCAGATGGAGGCCCTGAAGAGGAACGCGAGGGAGTTCGGGATAACGCTCTTCGACTACTTCAGCCCCTACCAAGGTATCGTCCACGTGATCATGCCTGAGCTGGGCCTGACCCTTCCCGGCCTCACGGTGGCCTGCGGCGACTCGCACACCAGCACCCACGGAGCCTTCGGCGCCCTCGCCTTCGGGATAGGGACGAGCGAGGGAGAGCACGTCTTTGCGACGCAGACCCTCTGGCTGAAGAAGCCGAAGAAGATGGAGGTGAGGTTGAGGGGCGAGCTGCCGGACGGTGTGACGGCCAAGGACGTCATCCTCTACATTATCCGGAGCATTGGGACCGGCGGTGGGATAGGGCACGTCATGGAGTTCACCGGAGAGACGGTGGCTCGGATGAGCATCGACGACCGGATGACGCTCTGCAACATGTCGATCGAGGGCGGCGCGAGGACCGCGATAATTTCGCCCGACGAGAAGGTGTTCAACTACCTGAAGGGGAGGCCTCTGGCTCCCAAGGGAGAGGAGTGGGAGGAGGCGGTGAGGTTCTGGAGGGATCTGAGGACCGACAACGACGCGGTCTACGACAAGCGCCACGAGTTCGACGTCTCCAACCTCGAGCCCCAAGTGACTTGGGGGACGAACCCTGCCCAGACGGTCAGCGTGACGGAGGAGGTCCCGGCGCCGGAGGACTTCGAAGACCCCGCACAGAGGGCATCGGCCGAGAGGGCCCTGAGGTACATGGGCCTGAGGCCCGGCCAGAAGATGTCGGAGGTCCCAGTTGACGTCGTCTTCATCGGGTCCTGCACCAACGCAAGGCTCTCTGACCTGATCGAGGTCGCTCGGCTCGTGAAGGGCAAGAGGGTAGCAGAGGGCGTCAAGGCGATCGTCGTGCCTGGCTCTATGGTCACCAAGCGTTGGGCCGAGCGTCTGGGGATCCACAGGGTTTTGATCGATGCGGGCTTCGAGTGGCGTAACTCGGGTTGCAGCTACTGCATCGCCATGGCTCCCGGCGACAGGGTCGAGCCTGGGAAGCGTTGCGTCTCGACCTCGAACAGGAACTTTGAGCACCGTCAGGGCCCCAACGCCAGGACGCATCTGGCCAGCCCTGCCACCGCCGCTGCCTCTGCGCTGAGCGGGAAGATCTCGGACCCGAGGGAACTGGACCCTGCTCCTGTCGAAGAGGTGGTCTCGGACATCGAGCTGTACCACGCGCTCAGGGAGAGGTATCAGTTCTGAGGGCGCGGGAAAAGGAGCGGAGTGCCCGATGTCCGCTCATCGACCCCGTCTCATGTAGGACTCTTGGTTTTGAGCTCGAAGGCGCAGTGCGGGTGTTTGAGGTTCACGCACATCGTCTCGTAGACCTCGACGTCCATTCCTAGCGATCCCAGGAAACCCTCGATGAAACCCCTCAGGAAGTGGCCTGTCGGCATGTCGGTCTTCACACCTCTCAGCGTCGTGCAGTCAGCGAGGTCTTCGACCAGGAGCAAAACCTCGCCGTTCTCGGACCTCAGCAGCTCGACGTTCCGGAGGATGCCCAGAGGAGGGCCTATGGCCTTCAAGATCGACAGAAGAGAACCCAGGGGTTCCGCATCGACGTCGACGAAGAGTCCCCTGAGCTCAGCGGCCCGTCCTCCAGCAGCCTTCCCGGCGAAGTAGAGGATCACGAAGAGCGACTTGCCCATGGACCTGTAGAGGGCGAGGTAGATGCTCTGGAAGACTATCGAAGGCATGATGTAAATCCGCTCGCCGAGGAAGGTCGCAAACCCTCCCTGTATGACCGTTGTCAAACCTTCGATCTCGCTCCCCAGAACCTTCACGTCCGTGACCTCTCTGATCTCGGCAAGCGCCCTGATCAGCTCGCTCGGTCCTCCGGAGAGTTCGGTCAGGTCCACCGCCAGCAGGAAACCTGCGCTCTCGGGATCGTTGCCCGGCAACCAGCTCGTCAACCCGAGGACTGACACGCTCTTCTTCTCAAGAGCTTCGAGGACCTTGCTCAGGTTGCTTACAGGCCTCCTGAGCTCGAGGACGACCGTCGCCAACCTCCTGCCTTGGTGGTAAAAGAATAGGGGGAGTTCGAAGTCCATCGAAACCCCCTCAGTCGGCCGTCACCGTCTCATCGGGAGAAGGGTACTCGACCAGCTCGACGAGCTTCGAGCCGCAATCGATGCAGTAGACCACGGTCTTCGCGCAATCGGTGTGATAGAGTGCGCCGCACCTGCAACCGATCAGCCCCTGCATCGGAGCACCCGGGGTCCTGAGGATCTCGCCGAGGCAGTAGAGGCAGACCCTCATCAACGCGAGCACGTCCCTCTGCGTGAAGATCCCTACGATCCTCTGGCCCTCCCTTACGAAGACCCTCCTTATCCCCCTCCTGTTCATCAGGTCAACGGCCTCTCCGACGGTGGCGTTGACGTCGACCGAGATCGGAGGGCTGCTCATCACCTCCTCGACCCTCGTCGTCCTCGGGTCCCTTCCGGCAGCGACCACCCTCTTCAGGACGTCCCTCTCGGTCATGACCCCCACTATCTCGCCGCCCTTCCGCACAGCCACTGCGCCTATGTTCCTCGAAGCCATCACCTTCGCAGCCTCCTCGACCGTGCTCTCGGCCTCCACCGAGACTATCTCCCTGTTGGCGATGGTGGTCACCTTGAGGTTCAGGCTCAACGCACCACACGTTAGTTGCGCATCCGATTTAAGCGTTCGGGGAAATCTTTGCCCCTCACCGTCAGCGCGGACATCGAATTTTGCAGTTGATCCGATCCAAATAAGTTTAGGCATATTGATGGCTAAGAGTTGCAATATACCTATATAATGCGGAGGTTGTTGTGACCTGATGTTGGGCACGGGGGCAGGTGCGGTCCTGCTCTTCGTCTACCTCACGGCGCCTTTCCTCGTGGTGTTCGCGACGCTCCTGTATCTCGCGGTGAGAAGGGGCAAGGCACCGCCGAGGGAGCTGGATGGGAGCAAAAGGCTCCTCCTGGCCGCTGAGGTCGCATGGCTCATCGCAATAGGGGTCGCTTGGACGGTGATCAACATCGTCAGCATCCCATGGATACCGTGGCTCCAGGCCTACACCTCATCGCCACCGCAATCAGAGCCCTCACAGGTCGTCCGCGTCGAGGCCTTCATGTGGGGTTACACGCTTAGCACCTACGAGTTCAAGCAGGGCGCGGTCAAGTTCGTGGCCAGAAGCATCGACACGATCCACTCGATGACGATCTACTCTCCGAGGGGCGAGGTGATCGCGACGGTGATGCTGATGCCTGGCATGACCGAAGAGATCGTCGTCGAGCTGAAGGAGCGGGGAGAGTACACGATAAGGTGCCTCGAGTTCTGCGGCGACGGACATCCGGCCATGGTCTCCAAGTTCAGGGTGGTCTGAGGTGGTGGACGGATGAGGTTAGAGGACCTGACAAGGTATCCGAGGCTGATGGTGTTGACTTCTTTGGCCTGGTTCCTAGCCGGTGGAGCAGCAGGGTTGCTGATGGTGCTGGCCCATCTGACGGGGTTCCTGAGGATACACGAGTACCCGGTGCTGCTCACGTTCCACGGCACCGCCATGACCTTCGGCGGCCTCTTCCAGCTGATGATGGGCCTCTCGCTGCTCAGGGTCGGCTTCTGCTACGGCAAACCCCTCACAGGCCTTCTGGTGAGGGTCTCCTACATCCTGCTGAACGTCGGCATGGCTCTGATCGCGATCGCAGTCCTAGCGTTCGGCGTGAGGACGAGCTACACGCTGATGTTCCCACTGCCTGCGGTCGGAGCGGTCAAAGGGCTATGGTCGATGGAGGGCCTGACGGTCTTCGTGTGGGGCGTGATCCTCGTCTTGCTCGTCATCGTCGGCCTTTACCCTGCGGCACTGGCCCGCCTCATCTTCACCGGGAAGACGGAGGAGGCCCTCGTTCTGGAGAGGTTCATGGGGACGCTCAACCCCTCAGGCATGGCCGGGATGCTGCCGTACATCTTCATCATGCCGCCGTTAGGGTCGGCGATAACCGTCGGTGCCGTCGCCATCGGTCTGGCATTACTAGGCACAGTTTCCCTCGGATCGATAGGTTGGGCCCTGAGTCCGATGAACTTCAACTATCCATTCTGGATCTTCGCCCACAACCTGATGGAGGCGATGGGGATCATGGCGATCGCTACAGTTTACTGGCTGATCCCGCGCTACACCGCGTCCGAAGAGCAGAGAGCGAGGTCCCTTTACAGCGAGCGGCTCGGGCTACTGGCGATCGTCTTCTACTCGACGGCGGCGATCATGGCCTTCCCTCATCACCTGTTCACGATGCCCAGCTCCCAGCCCCATGGCCTCAGCTACGCCGGACAGGTCGCCAGCTGGCTGACGGGTTTCGGGGCCGCCTTTTCTGTGTTCAACGTCCTCGCAACGGCATACGTCTTCGGCCTCCGCCTCACACCTGCGTCGCTGGCCGCGATGCTCGGCTTCGGAGTTTACGTGGCTGACGGCTTCCTCGCGATGCAGCTGGGGACCATAGGGTGGGCGTACAGGCTCCATGGAACTTACGCTGCCACGGCGCACTTGATGACGATCCTGCTGGCAGTTGCGCTGGTCTGGATTGGGGCTCTCTACCACAGCTTCAGGCTCCTCTTCGGCAAACCTGAGGACACGAGGTTGGCGTACCTTCACGTGCTGCTCACGGCCGTCGCCGCGATAGGGCTTCTGTATACCATGGCGTTCATGGGTGCCGAGGGAGCTCCCAGGAGGACATATCCGCTGCCAGTGGGAGCCGCGGGCGTGTTGCCGTTGCTGGTCTTCGGAGCCCTTCTGGCTGCAGGTCAGGTGGCATTCCTGCTCCAGCTTATCTCACCACGGGGCAAAAGGGAGAGCCGGTAGGCGGGCGTTAATCCCGGTGATTAGAGCTTGCTTAGGTTTATGACCTTGGTGCGGATCATTTGGGACGGCCGGGGTACCTCAGCTGGCCAGAGGCCGACGGCCAAAGGGCCGGGCTCATAACCCGGTTGTCGTGGGTTCGAATCCCACCCCCGGCAGACCTTGGGCAAACGATCGCGAGATAGGATCTGAAAGGTAGGTTTTTATCGAGTCCCCGTTACGCCAAATTTTTAGCTCTGCGAATGTTACTAGAAGATGCAAGAGGTGTTGGGACTATGGAATTCTCAGAGCCCTGCCCGTTCTGCCGAGCGAGGATATGCCCTTTGCGTGGGAGATACGGCGCAAAGCGGTGTCCCGTCTGTGGCGGCGAGTGGTTTGAGAGTGGAGGTGGGGGCGGCTCATACCGCTCCAGCTTTGGAGGAGGCGGCGCGGCTGCCACTGCTGTTTGAGACGACGTTCCCAGAGAAAGAGCATCGAAAGGCGGAACTCAACAGAGCCCCGTCTCGTCGAGCATCCACATTACCTCCTCCCTCTCGGGACTCCAGACGTGCAGGACCGTCACCCTCTCCGGCCTGATCTCCGGCGCCCTGACGACGGCCTCGACGACGTCCTCTCTCACAAGACCCAGCTCGCTGAAGGACGTGGGAGCACCTGCGGCCTCGAGGAGCCCCCTTATCGACCTCCACCTCAATCCGGGATCGCGCCACCACCTCTCGTTCATGGACTCGTGGTACCTCGCCATCAGGACCGTCGCCAGAGCGACCTGCTCTCCGTGCAGCCCCTTTGATTTGCCCAATGCGTCTATCTGGTGGGAGATCAGGTGCTCCGATCCGGAGGCGGGCCTCGAGGAGCCGACGAGGGACATCGCTACGCCTGAGAGGAGAAGGCCCCTCAGAAGGACCTCGACGTCGACGGCCCCTCCTGCGATGAAGTCCATCGCGCACCTGACGGCCTCGAGCTCAGCGGCGTAGGCCCTCCCACAGACCGCCTCTCCAGAGTGGACCGCGCCGAGCTCCCAGTCCTTCAGCGCTGTGATTTTAGCCAGCAGATCACCTGCACCAGCGACCTTAAGCCTCCTCGGCGATGACCTGAGGACGTCAAGGTCAGCGATCACCGAGACGGGGCCTGTAGCGGGGACGCTAGCCCTATGCCTCCTCCCCCTGAAGGCGATCGATGCAACAGGCGAGGCTATGCCGTCGTGGGAGAGGGTCGTGGGGACCGAGACGAAGGGCCTCCTTGACCTGTGGGCTGCGAGCTTGCAGACGTCGATCACCGTGCCCCCTCCGACCGCCACTCCGAGTCCTGCCCCCTCCATCAGCGACCCCACCGCCTCCACGTTCCTCTCGTCAGCCCCTGTGACCGCGTGTCCGAGGACCATGAACCCCTCCGAGAGGAGGCGCTCCTCGATCGAGGACCCGAGTATCCTGTAGGTCAACTCGTCGTAAACGAGGACGACCCTTTCCCCGCGCCCTAGCTCCTTAACGGTCTCCAGCACCACTTCGGCCGCATCGCCCTCCGTCACCAGCACCTTTGATGCCCTCGGCGGAGACGCGTGGCAGTCGCAGGAAGTGCGTTCCAGGACCTTCTCGATCTCGGAGGTGATGTCCCTCAAGCCTACCGGGCCGTCGACAGAAGCCCTCGTACGCCCTCCAAAGCCCTTTGCGCCCTCTCGGCCTTGATGCCCGATATCTGGGCTATCAGCTCGCAGCTCCTGCAGACGTCCCTGAAGGTTGGGGAGCCGCAGAACCTGCACCTCCCTCCCTCAACGATCCCCTCCTTGCCGGACTGCGAAGAGAGGAGGCGGCCCTCGATGGCCATGAGGGCTGCGTAGAGCGAGCCCGGGAACCTCTCCTCGAACTCGGTGAGGAAGGACCTGATCAGGGCCCTCTGAGAGGCGTGGCCGTAGGGGCACTCGACCTCCTGCATCGGTATGCCGTTGTAGTAGGCGTAGAGGATGACCTCCCACTGCGGTGTTAGCCTGAAGGGAGAGACCCTCGGTATCACGCCCTCCCCCTCCCTCCTGATGCCGAGCGCGTTGTGGTTCAGGTCCCCCCTGAGTATGTTCATCAGGTAGGTCTGGACGATGTCGTCTAGCGTGTGGGCTGTCGCTATAACAGTAGCATTCGCCTTCATCGCTCCTATCTCGATGGCCCTCCGCCTCATCACGCCGCAGACCGTGCAGGGCCCCAACCCCAACTCGTCGAGGTAACCGTCCCTCACCACCTCGTCCATCGTGAGGCCGTAGAGGTCGCTGAAGGAGACGACGACCTGCTCGATCCCCAGATCCTCGCAGGCCCTCCTCGCGTACTCCAGCGCCTCCTCCCTGTAACCCGCTATCCCCTCGTCGACCGTGACGGCGATCAGCTTGGCCCTCGGGAACCTCCGCTCGATCTTGGAGAGCACCCTCAGCAGGGAAAGGCTGTCCTTGCCTCCGGAGAGCGCCACAGCTATTCTGTCGTCCTCCCTCAGCATGTCGTACTTCGTGATGGTCCTGTACACCCTCCGCTCGAAGGTCTCGAGGAAGCAGGCCCTGCAGAGCCTCTCCCCCGAGTACCTCCTCACGACCGCCACCTGACCCCTTCCGCACCTTCCGCAGACCTCACCCATCCTACCGTGCAGACCCAGTGCTGAGTTATGAGCATGCTCGCAAGGCCCGCAGGCCCTTCGTTCTCCGTCGACCCTTGGGCCCATTCCGTAAGGAAAAATGAAATTCATATCTCGGGAGAAGGGTCCGAAGCCGGTCGGGATGTCCGGTGTCCTAAGATCGGTCCTCAACGGAGCGTTCTCGGCGCTGAGGTCCATCGACAGGCGCGTGAGGGGGCCTGGGCTGGTGGAGCTCTCGGTTCTCTCCCTCGCCGTCGCATCCGCCTTCATGGTCAGGGTCCTTCCTGGGAGGTGGGGGCCGATCCTCAGCGAGTTCGATCCCTGGTGGCATTACACCGTCGCCAAGATGATAATCGATCGTGGTTGGTCAGGGTTCTTCGAGTTCAGGAACCTCGTAGACACGATGTCCTGGCATCCGACCGGGCTGAACGTAGGCTCCACCTTCTACCCTGGCGTCGCCTTCGCCATGGCCTTCATCTACCTCCTGCTGAGCAGCCTCGGGATCTCGGTCTCGCCGCTCGAGCTCGCAGCGATACTCCCCGTCTTCTACGGCATGGTGACGGTGGTCGTAATCTACCTCTTCGCCCGCTATGCGCTGGGAAGGGGACCGGCCCTCGCTGCAGCGTTACTCCTGGCCGTCAGCAACGCCCACATCTCCAGGACCCACTACGGATGGTTTGACGACGAGGCCCTCTCGATACCGCTGATGCACGCAGGCTTCCTCCTGTACTTGGTGGCGATCAACGAGAAGAGGTCGCTGAAGGGTGCGGCCGTCTACGGGCTCCTGGCAGGCCTCGCGCTGGGAGGCGTCGTGGCCACATGGGGTGCCCACAGGTTGGCGATAGTGCTGATACCCGTTTTCACGGCCCTCCTCGTCTTCCTCGGCCGCTTCAGACCTAACCTCCTCGTCGCGTACCTCCTCACCTTTGCGACCTATGCGGCAGTGGCCGTGAACGTCCCGAAGCTCGGACCGCGTTACCTCACGGAGCTCAGCATCGCCACAGGCTGGCTGACGATCCCCTACCTCGTTCTCGGATGGTACGCATACAAGAGGCTGGACGAGTTGAAGAGGCTCCTCGTGCTCCGCGGAGTTGTGATCGCAGGCGCCTTCCTCCTCTTGGCCCTCACTTTCCTCGGCTCCCTCAACCTTCCTGGCCTCAAGTTCTTCTCCGTGCTTGTTCCGACGCTGAGGGGCGCCCTCCCGATAGTCCAGTCGGTCGCCGAGAACCAGCTGGCGACGTGGGGCTCACTCTTCCTCGACTTCGGGCCGACCCTGCCCTTCGCCCTCCTTGGGATCTACCTGCTGGTGAAGAGGGGGACAGACGAGGCCGTCTTCCTGATGCTTTACGCTGCCGCTGCGCTTTACGCCGCCGGTTCGATGGTGAGGCTTGCCCTCCCGACCTCTCCCCTCGTCGTGGTCCTCGCAGGCCTCGGCCTCTCGCACGTCCTCGAGAGCTCCTTCAGGTCAGCGTTCGCAGCCCATCTCAGGAGACCCTCGGTCCAGAGAAGGGCCTTCGTCGCCGTTCCGCTAGCCGTGCTGCTGGCCCTCTCGCTCTACTACCTCCCTAGCGGAGCTGGCAACCCTCTGCAGGTCTCGGGAATAGACGCGGCCAACGTACCTCCAACAGTGCTGACTAGCAGCGTACCGACGAGACAGCCCCTCCTCGACTGGGTGAAGGCCGCAGAGTGGATGAAGTACAATCTCCCTCCGACCGCTGTCGTGGCCTCCTGGTGGGACTACGGTAACTGGATCTCTCGCCTCGGAGAGCGGAAGAGCATCATAGACAACACAACCATCGACAGCAAGCGGATAGCGCTGATAGGATACGCCTTCATGTCGCCTCCCAACGTGAGCAAAGCGATCTTCAAGGAGCTCGGCGCGACGCACGTCCTGATCTTCGTCACCTTCGCGCCCTTCGTCGGAGGCACCACTGGAGGACAGCTGCTCTTCTTCGGTGACGAGTCGAAGTGGTACTGGATGCTCAAGATCGCCAACCAGGAGGCTAAAAACTTGGGACTCGAACCGATCGACGAGAACAGCCTCCTCGGACCGGGAGGGTCGCCGGTCAACGCCCAGCAGAAGTTCTGGGATGAGACGACCCTTGGCCTCATGATCCCGTACAAGCCCGTCAGGTCAGGGACCCAGACCTATTACGTCTACAACCCCAGCGAGATCCCAGGCTTCAGGCTCGTTTACGCCTCGAGTCCGCCCTACAGCATCAACACCTACGCCTACGTCTACATCTACGAGATTGTCGACTGAAAACTGGGTCCTCATTTGTATGGTGACGTGACGTCAGTAAACGTAAGCTCTACCCGATGTAAGTCGGCCGGCCCTCGCGCCTCTCCTCCTCTCCGAGCTCGCTGAAGGCCTCCTCCATCTGCTTGAGAAAGGCCTGCTGCCTCGCGATCTCCTCGTCGAGCTTCTTGGTGTCGATCTCGATCTTGAGGAGGGCTGAGAGGAACTGGGTCACCTTCTTCGCCGATCTGAAGTCGGGGAGAAGGCCCTCGGTGTCTGCCAGTACGAGGAGCGTCTTCACTCCGGACGTCATCGCCTTCCTCATCAGCGAGGAGGTGAGCCGGTCAACTGGGAGGTTCTCGACTGAGGAGAGGACCTTGGCTCCGGAGTCGACGGCCTTCCTCAGGAGCTGATGGTCGTTGGAGGCCACGTAGACGTCGCCGGTTCCGGAGAACCTGCCGCTGGTGATCACGATCAACATATCGATCTCGTGCAACCCTATCCGCTCGATCACGCTCCTCGCCACCGCCTCACCGGCCTCGGTCGACTCGACGACGAAGTTCCGCGTCAGGACCACGACGTTGGTGCCGTCTGTCACTTGGTGGAGCTCCACGACAGGGAGGCTCGATACCCCCTCGTTGTCGATCAGAGATACCTGCGGGAAGTGCGGCGAGAAGACCCTAAGGACCCTCTCGCCTCTCCGGGACTCGATAAGGACGCTCGCGGTGACAAGCCCTACTGCACCGGGAGCAGGGCCTACATCGATCAGGACCTTTCTGCCCTGCACGATGGGCCCCTGCTCCTCTATCAGCTCGAAGACCAAGTGCCCACCCTCCGCCAAACCGTTCTCAGGTGTTAATATTGATGCGCCCAGGGCAACTTGCGGCATCCGGACGGATCAGCGTGATCTCGATTTTTCGATGTGGAGACTCAGCGTAGGGTGGAGGACATGAAAATGGTAGCCCGGGCCGGATTCGAACCGGCGTCTCCGGGGATCCCCTCCCGAGGGATCCAGAGCCCGGAATCCCTGATCCCACCTTCCGGCCAGGTGGTTTGACCGCTAGACGACCGGGCTGCCCACGCTTATACGATCTCCGGTGACATATAGCCCCATCGCCGAGGTGAAGCCGCAATCGGGAGAAGGAGTGCACACCTCTAGGGCACCCGGTTCAAAGGCCGACTCACTCGACCCACATGCTACGCCCAAATGATGTCGCCAGCACCGATAGGGCTTGGAGACCCAGAACGGAGGTAGGCGCTCGCAGGAGAGGAGATGGACCCTGCAGACGAGAGCGGGTTGAAAGCTCGCCCTTCATCAGGCAGGTACGATGTCGTCGGCCGAGAGATCGGGTGACCTCTTGAGCGCGCTGTCCGAGTTCCTCGGCGTCGAGACCTATCCCAAGGACAAGGTGCTCCAACAGGTCCAGAGGCTCCACCACATGATGCGGGCGATCGAGGAGGAGGTCGGGCTCGAGGACCCGATGCCGCTCCACGGGATGGTGTCGAGATATGAGAGGCCGTGAGCTGACGATAGCGGAGGCCGTCAGGCTGGTCAAAAGGGGCGAGCTAGACCCGGAGGAGATAGCGGCCTCTTGCCTCGACCTCATCAGGCGTTATGACGGCAGGTTCAGGGCCTTCATCACCGTCTTCGAGAAGCCGCTGAGGAAGGGAGGGAAGAGGGGGCCGCTGGCAGGCGCGGTGATCTCGGTCAAGGACCTGATCCACGTCAAGGGTTACCCCACCACTGCCGGATCGGTAGCCTTCAGGGACAACGTCGCCTCGGAGAACGCGACCGTCGTCGAGCGCCTCCTGAACGCGTCTGCCACGCTCATAGGCAAGAACAACCTCCACGAGCTGACCTTCGGCATCACGGGCTTCAATCCCCACTTCGGGACCGCCGTGAACCCCTGGAAGGAGGGCAGGTATCCTGGAGGCTCGACCAGCGGAGGGGCTGTGGCGGTGGCGACGGGGATGAGCTTGGGAGCCATCGGAACCGATACCGGAGGGTCCGTGAGGGTGCCAGCGGCCCTCTGCGGCCTGGTGGGCTACAAGCCGACCTACGGACTGATCAGCAGGCACGGCGTCATGCCCCTGAGCTGGACGATCGACACCGTTGGGGTGATAACTAGGACCGTGGAGGATGCGGCCCTCCTCGCTTCGTCCCTGATGGGCCCGGACGGGAAGGACCTGAGCGTCGCCGTCCGTAAGGCACCGAAGCTCTACCCTCTGAGGCCGAGGAGGTTGAGGGGAACCGTGCTGGGCGTGCCGAGGAAGCACTTCTGCGAGCTGCTGGAGGAGGACGTCAGGAGGTCCTTCGATGGGCTGCTCGGGAGGCTCGAGTCCGAGGGTGCCAGGATCGTCGAGGTGGAGGTGCCTGAGGTGAGGCTGATGAGGTTCGCGCGGAGTGTCATCTCCCACGTCGAGTTTGCCGCGGTTTACGGAAGGCTCCTGAGGGAGAGGCCGCAGGACGTCAGCGAGGAGCTGAGGGAGAGGGGGCTACAGGGCCTCCTCACACCAGGACCGGTGTACGTCAACGCGCTCCGCCTGATCCCGAAGCTCACCTCCGCCTTCAGGTCCCTCTTCACCGAGGTCGACGCGCTCTTGATGCCGACGACGATCGTGACGGCACCGAAGGTGGATCAGCAGACGGTGAACGTGGACGGAGAGACCCTCGACGTCAGGTCCGCCCTCCTCAGGAACGTCGAGCCCTTCAACCTCGTCGGCGCTCCTGCCGTATCGGTGCCCTGCGGCCTCTCGAGGGAAGGCCTGCCGATAGGTGTCCAAGTCGTGGGAGACCTTTTCGACGACAGGACCGTGCTATCCGTCGCCATGGCAGTCGAGCGGCTGGTGGGCAGGATAGGTCTTCCTCCCCTTCCCTGACCGTCGAGCGAAAAAAGAGGGAATGGAAAGCGAGGGTTTGCTCCGCGAGCTGACGCGGTGTCACTTGGATTCGCCGCGCTTCAGCCTCCACAGGTATTCGGGCGTGATCGGCGTCCTCCTCGGCCTGACGCCTATGGCGTCGTAGATGGCGTTCGCAACCGCGGCAGCGGTAGGCACGGTCCCAGTCTCCCCGAGGCCTTTCGCGCCGAAGGGACCCTCGGGGTCGTCATCGCCCACGAAGACCGCCTGGATCTCCGGAGGAACCTCCATAGCCGTCGGCAGCAGGTAGTCCATCAGCGTCGAGTTGACGACCGCCCCCCTCTCCACCACGAGCTCCTCGAAGAGCGAGAGGCCTAAACCCATCGCCACGCCGCCGTGGACCTGTCCCTCGGCCGTCAGGGGGTTAAGGACCCTTCCGACGTCGTGGACCGATACGACCCTCTCCACGAAGACCTGCATCGTCTCCGGATCTACCCATACCTGGACCGCCTGGCAGCCGAAGGTGTAAGTGGCCGATATGTTGCCGTACCACCGGTCGTCCTGCATCTCGTTCGGAGGGTCGTAGAAGGCCGTCGCGAGGACCACGTTCCCCTTCTCCCTGAAGTGGATGCGCCTGATGAGCTTCGGTATCTCGATCCTCTTGCTGGGATCCCTCTTGGAGAAGGCGAAGCCGTCCTTCAGCTCGACGTCCTCCTCGTCGACCCCGAGGACCTCCGCCGCTCCCTTAACGAGGACCCTCCTCGCCTCCCTGGCGGCCATCAGCGCCGCGTTACCGGCGATGAAGGTGGCCCTGCTGGCATGCGTGCCGACGTCCCAAGGCCTGAAGGAGGTGTCCACGTCGTTCACGACCCTCACCCAACCCACAGGAACGCCCAGGACCTCGGCTACGATCTGGGCAAGGGCCGTATCCGAACCGGTCCCGATGTCGGTCGATCCGGTGACTAGGGAGATCTGCCCGAAGTCGTCGGCCACGATTATCGCACCGCACCCGTCGGACCTGTAAATCCTCGCCCCTCCTCCCACGTGGAAGTAGCAGGCCATGCCGATACCTCTGTTCGGCCCCAGCGATCCCCTACCCCTCCACCCTATCAGCTCGGCCGCCTTCCTGATCGCCTCAGCCATGGCGCACGTAGTGATCCTGATCCCCTGAGGCGTGACGGTGTTGGGCCTGTTGGCGTTGAGGATCCTGAACTCGACCGGGTCGATCCCCAGCTCCTCCGCCAGCTCGTCCATCTGCTGCTCTATCGCGAACGTGATCTGCGGGTTCCCAGCTCCGCGTTGCGTCCCTGTGTAGGGGTTGTTGGTGTAGACGACCTTGGCGTCGAAGGCGACGTACGGCACGTTGTACATGCTGGTCGTTGTGACCATCATCACCCTCCCGTCGTAGGGACCCCACGAGACGTACGGCCCCGCGTCGAGGACGACCTTCGCCTCCCTCGCGAGTAGCCTCCCGTCCCTGTCCGCTGCGGTCCTCATCCTGACGATCACCGGCTGCCTCGGAGGCGCGTACATCAGCTCCTCTTGCCTCGTGTAGACCAGCCTGACCGGTGCTCTCGCCTTGATCGAGAGGAGGCACGCGATCACGTCCGGCGGGTAGAGGTCCATCCCCCTCCCGAAGGAGCCGCCGATCTCCGTCTGGACCACCCTTATCCTCATCGGGTCCATCCCCAGGACCCTCGCCAGGTCCCTCCTGTACAGGAAGGGAGCCTGCGTGTTCGTGTAGACCGTCAGGTAGCCGGCCGGGTCGTAGTGGGCCACGACGCCCATCGTCCCCAGAGGTGACGCGTTCGTGTATTGTGTCCTGAACTCTCCCTCTACGACGGCCCTCGCCCTCTCGAAGACCCCCTCGATCTCCTCAGGCTGGTGCGAGTAGAACGTGAACCTGATCGGCGCGACGTTGGTACCCAGCTCCTCGTGGACCAGCGGAGCCCCCTCACCCATCGCCTCGATCGGATCGAAGACCGCCGGAAGCTCCTCATACTCCACCGTTATCTCCTCGATGGCCCTCTCGGCAGTCTCTTCGTCGATCGCAGCTACCGCCGCCACTTCGTCCCTGACAGACCTCACCTTGTCGCCTTTCAAGGGCGGGTGGTCCTGAAGGATGCCGAGGCGACCGAGCTTGAAGTCGTACGCCGTAACGACCGCCACAACACCTGGCACCCTGAGGGCTCCAGAGACGTCAATCTTCCTGATGCGGGCGTGGGGGTAGGGGCTCCTCAGGACCTTCGCGTAAAGCATGTTCGGAAGCTTCACGTCGTCGACGTACCTTGCAGCGCCTGTCACCTTGATGTCGCCGTCCACCTTCGGGACGGGCTTGCCGATCACCGAGTACTCCGGCTTCCTCTCCAGAAGCAGCTCCGCCCTCGACATGACCTACCTCCTTCCGATCCTCGAGAGAATGTAGTCTGGCTTCAGGGGAGTATCGGTCACCTTCAGGCCGAGCTCGTGGAGGGCGTCCTCGACCGCGTTGGCGATCGCAGCCGGCGCACCTATCGCACCACCTTCTCCCATACCCTTGAAGCCTCCTGGGTTCGGCGAAGGTGTCACGGTGTGGGTGAGCTCCACGTCGAACATCTCTAGGGCGCTCGGTATCAGGTACTCGGCGAAGTTGGAGGTGAGCAGCTGGCCGTCCTGGTTGTAGACGAGCTCCTCCATCACCGCACCTCCGAAGCCGTGGGCCAACGCTCCGTGGACCTGCCCCTCCACCAGCATCGGGTTCACCACAACGCCCGCGTCGTCCAGCACGTAGTACTTCAGCACCCTGAAGGCCCCGGTCTCCGGGTCTGCCTCGACGACCGCCATGTGGACGGCGTAGCTGCAGGTCGTGAAGGCCTTCGGCTCGTAGGTCATGGTCACCGTTAGCCCGGGCTCCTCACCCGGAGGAAGCTTCCCCGTGTCCCTGACGGCGACCTTGGCTACGTCTGCCAGCGTCACGTACCTCTCCGGAGCGTCCTTCACGTATATCCTGCTATCCTCGATCACAAGGTCCTCCGGCCTCGCCTCGAGCAGGTGGGCCGCTATCCTGAGGACCTTGGCCCTGAGCTGCTCGCAGGCCCTGATGATCGCGCCTCCGATGACGACGGTGCTCCTGCTCGCCCACGCTCCGAGCCCCCATGGTGCCAGCTTGCTGTCGCCTTCTATCACCTCGACGTCCTCGAGCCTGGCTCCTAGCGCGTCGGCAGCTATCTGTGCGTAGACCGTGTAGTGGCCTTGACCCTGGCTCGCTGTCCCTGTGAGGACGAGCACCTTCCCTGTCGGTTCGATCCTGACGGTCGCGGTGTCGTACCCTCCCACCTCCCATCCGAGGCCCTTCGAGAGCCTCTCGCTGCTCGGCGCTGTGTACTCGACGTACATCGCCAGCCCTATCCCTATGTATCTGCCCTGCTTCCTCAGTTCCCTCTGCTTCCTCCTCCATCCCTCGTAGTCCGCGAACTCAAGCAGCTTCCTGAGCGCCGTCGGGTAATCGCCGCTGTCGTAGACGACGTTGTGCGGGTTCTTGTACGGCATCTGCTCGGGCCTTATCAAATTCCTCATCCTGATCTCAGCCGGATCGATGCCCAGCCTCCTCGCGGCGATGTCCATGATCCTCTCGGTCACGAAAGCTGCCACCGGCCTCCCGAAGCCCCTGTGGGGCGAGTAGGGAGCCTTGTTGGTGACCACGCAGTAGACCTCGTACTCGTAGTTGGAGAAGTCGTAGGGACCTGGGATGGCGGCCATCGTCACCATGACCGGCTGAGTCTCCGTCCAGAACGCTCCGTAAACTCCCACGTCGCAGATCACCCTGTCCCTGATGCCGAGGAGCCTGCCGTCACGGGTGAAGGCGGCCTCGACGTAGTGGATCTGCTCCCTCTCGTGACCGCAGACCAACATGTGCTCCCTCCTCGTCTCGATCCACTTGACGGGCCTCCCGAGCTTGAGGGCCAGCTGGACGGCAGCCACCTCCTCCTGCCAGACGCTCGACTTCGGTCCGAACCCGCCTCCTACGTCAGGAGCTATCACACGGATCTTGCTCTCCGGATGTCCGAGGACCTCCGAGAGGTAGGTCATCAGGACGTGCGGGAACTGTGTCGAGTCGTAGATCGTCAGCTCTCCGGTTACCGGGTTGGGGACGACCAGTATTCCCCTCCCCTCGATCGGCGTCGGCGCGTACCTCTGGTTCGTCAGGCGCTCCTTGACGATCAGGTCGGCTTTGGCGAAGGCGGCCTCCACGTCGCCGGTCTTGAAACGCGTGTGCATGATCACGTTGTCCCCCCACTCCTCGTAAAGCAGCGGAGCTCCGGGCTTCATCGCCTCCTCCGCGTTCACCACCGGCTTCAGGGGCTCGTACTCCACCTCGACCAGCTCGATTACGTCGTCGAGCGAGTACCTGCTCCTTGCAGCGACCGCGACCACCGGTTCGCCTACGAACCTCGCCTTCCCCCTTGCCAGCGAGTACCTCGGAGGGTGCCTGAGGCCAGGGTACTTCATCCAGGAGTGCATCGGAACTGCCTCGTCGGGCGTGAGGAAGCCCACCGCGTCCGGATGCTTCTCGGCCTTGCTCAGGTCGATCGACTTGATCCTGGCGTGGGCGTGTGGCGACCTCACGAACCCGACGTAAAGGACCCCCTCCACCTTGATGTCGTCGACGTACCTGCCCTTCCCCTGGATCAGCGGCAGGTCCTCCCTCCGCTTAATCGGTTGGCCGACGTACCTCCCCATGCTCACTCACCGTAAACGATCTGGAACCTCTTCCTGACCTCCTTCCTGTCCCTGTTGCAGACGTCGATCGCTGTGAGCGCGTAGACCTTGGTGCACCCGTAAAGCGCCGGTATGTACAGCGTCCCCCTCGTCTCCCTTCCCGGACCCCCTGAGGGGCCGTAGTTGACCGCTATCACGCCGTTCCTGATCAGGACGTTGGCGTCGGAGGACCAGCTGAAGACTACTCTCTGCAGCGGCTCCCTGAAGACCTGCATGTGGGCCCTGTCAAGCGCCTCGACGAGCGCGTTGTCCTCAGGGACCTCGGCCCACGCATCGCTCACGTAGATCTCCAGGTCGGCCTTTATCCCGTGCTCCCTCTCCACCTTCCTCAGGACGTTCTCGAGCTCCTCCTTCACGTCGACCGCCGACTTCCTTGGCGGGTACCTCACGTCGATGTAGAGGTTGCAGAACCAGGGCGTCCTCGAGCACCTCCAAGGCCATCCTCCCTCGATAGCTCCGATGTTGACGTTCGGCTTCACGCCCATGTATTGGAACCTGGCTTGGTAATCGGGCGCCCACTCCTCTATCGCCTTCACTATCTTGTACATCTGAAGGATCAGGTTCCCCTCCAACCCGGAGTGGGCGGTGTGGACCAGCTTGCCCTTCAGCGATATCTTGGCCCAGACGGAGCCGAAGTGGGCCAGCATCAGCCTCAACCCGGTTGGCTCACCCAGTATCGCGAAGTCCGTCAGGCCTCCGTGCGTGACGAGGTACGCGGTTCCGTACCCGTACCCCCTATACTGGGGCCCCCTGTAGTTGTCGACCTGAGACTTCTCTATCTCGCCCACCACGCCCGCAATCATTATGTCGCCCTTCAGCTCCACGCCCGCATCGAGGATCGCCTCGACGGCCGTCACGTAGGCCGCCAGCGCGCCCTTCATGTTGAACGCGCCCATCCCGTAGATCCAGTCGCCCTCCCTGTACCCCCAAGGCGGCTCTAACCGGTAGACCGGCGATATCGCCCTCAAGACCTCCGGGTCGTCGGTCGGGGAGAAGGACGTGTCTAGATGGCCGTTGAACATCAGCGATGCTCCCCCTCCCTTCCCCCTCAGGACGCCCACCACGTTGTACCTCCCCGGTTCGACCTCCTGGTACGTCACCCTCATCCCGAGCTCCCTCAGCATCTCTCCGTAGACGTGTGCGACCTCACCCTCCTCTCCTGTCGGGCTCTTGACGTTGACGAGGTCGAGCGTTCTCTTCACAGCCTTCTCTCGGTCGACCTTGATGTCCTCGACCGAGACAGACGTCATGCAATTGACAAGATGCGATTGATATTATTCAACGTTACTACGGTTTGGAGAGGGTCGATGGTCTAAGGTCCCTTCACTCGCCCCTGACCTGAACGATCATGTTCCGGTTCATGATCCGCCAGTACTCGACCGTCGCGCCGGGCTCGAGCTTTGCCCTGAGGGCCTCATCCTTGGGAAGGGGCATCTCGACGATCTCGAGGGACTCGCTGTCCATGACGCTAACCGTCTCGCCGACCGACATGACCTGACCTGTCCGCTTCTCGATCACTGGCACCTCGATGTACTGGTCAGAGGGGCCGACGACGCTCCTCTTGACGCCGTCGAAGATCCCGATCGCCACGATCCTCACCTTGGCCGATCCGTGCTTCCCAGGCTTGCTCCGCTCCACCTCGACGACCCTGCAAGGCTCTCCGTCGATGACTACGTTCGACCCTTCCTTGATCTCGCCAAGCTCAGCCGGTCTGGTGCTCATCTCGGGGATGAGCTGACCGGGCTGTTGATAAACAGCACGGTAGGATCTGTGGGGAAGGGAACCAAGAAAAAAGGAGGAATTGGTTCAGGGATCGGCCGGATCGGTTCAGGTCAGGTCCATCACGGGGTCGAAGACCGGCGGCAACCTCCTCTCGACCTTCAGGATCGAGCCCTGCGCCGGTTTGATCTCGATCGAGAACTGGTCGTTCGGTTTGAGCGCGCTGAGCTGCGGTATCCCTATCACGATCTCCCAGACCTCCGTGTACTCGAGGGCCGTGTCGCCGTCACCGGTCAGCTGCCTCACCCTTACGCCCGTCACCGTGGTGCTCGTGTCGTTCGCGGTGTAGATGTTCGGGACGAAGCTGTACGGGTCCCTGTAAGAGATCACGAGGACCCCGCTCCTCATGTCGACAGGGTTCTTGCCGACCGCCGACTTGACGTAGATGGTGATGTTGCTGATCTGCCCGCTGGACGACCTCGCTATGACGGAACCGGCTATCTCCACCGAGCTGAGCGTCTCCTCGAGGCCTGCCTGCATCACCTCGCTCGACTTCTGCGTCGTGAAGAAGCCCATGTTCAGCACCGCGAAGGCGAAGGCGGCCGCCACCACGACGAACGCAATCAAGATTATCGCCGTCTCAAGCCCCGTCAGCGCCTTCCTCCTGCGTCTTGCATCATTCATTTTGAATGGTGTTTTCCCCATCGCAACCATTCATATTGAAAGCTACTATTTGAGTGTATTGTCATCTATTACCGAAAGGCTTTTCACCAAGAGCCGTTCGTTGCTCCTTCAATTTGCAGTATTGCAAAAAATGCATTCGCTTTCGCCATAGCGGGTCGTATTTCCTCGGCAATATGGAGACCTCATCGGTCCTGGCCAACCTGTTGAGACCCGTGCGACCCACACCTCAAAACCGGTTGAAGTTCCACTGATATAACTCACGAACGCGCAGTGTTGCCGTGCCGAGGTGCGACGTCTGCGGCGAGGGGCTGGACTGGGACGAGTGGGTGGCGGTGAGGTATGCGTGCCTGTCCACATGCGTTCCGGTACTGAGGGGGTCCCACCTGAAACACCGGCACCCCGAGATAGCAGAGAGGGCATCGAAGGTCGGTAAACCTCTGCTCTACGGTCTCATCTCCTCGGCCGCTGTTGCCGTGCTGGGACTTGTCATCTCGAGCCCCGTCATGACCGCAGGTGCGCTGCTAGTCGCAGCAGGCCTCTTGGTCGCAGGTACAACGGTCAGGATCAGAACGCTTAGGGCTTCAGCCCGCTTGAGGTCTCAGGAAGGGGCCTAGCAAAAACAGGAGGAGCACTGCCATCATGATCGCGTAGATCAAGAGCGTTATCGTCCTCGCCCTCCGCTCCCGCCTGAGGCGCTCCTCGTTCACAGCCCTGCAACCTTCGCTGCAGAACTCCGCATCGACCGGCATCGACCTCCCGCAAACCGGACAGTGCTTGTGCTCGGGTATCCTGAGCTTCTTCGGCATCGGACGAGTAGACATGGGCCCTGAAGTGCAGTGACGCGCCTGGTATTGGGCTTTCCGGACCTCACAGGACGGGCCTTCGGGCTGTGTGATGTCCTCCCATGCCCTTGAACCTCTCCTCGAGCCAGACGTTGCCGCGCTCGTGGTAGGCTCCGTTCTCAGGCCTCTCCCAGAAGCCGTCGACGTAGTAGGGCATGAACTCGATCTCGGTCAGCCACTTGGCGCTCTTCCAGAGGTAAAGATGGGGGATGAAGGGCCTCGCGGGGAAGCCGTTCTCGAGGGGCAGGGGTTTGCCGTTCATGCGGAGCGCGATTATGGCGTCCTCGTGCAGGGCGTCCTCTATCGGGACCGGCGTCGAGTAACCCTCAAGTGAATAGAACATGACCCACCTCGCCTCGGGCCTGACGCCTGCCAGCTCAGCCAGGTGCCTGATCGGCACGCCCTCCCACTCCACGTCCTTCACCGACCACCTCGTGACGCAGTGCGCGTCCCTGACGTACCTCTTCATCGGAAGCCTCTGAAGCTCCTCGTACGTGAACTCGAGGGGCCGCTCGACAAGTCCCGTCACCCTGAGCCTGTAGGTCTCGAGGTTGACCTGAGGTATCCCGAGCGCCGCGTAGACGATGAACTTCCTGACGTACCTCTGACCGGGCGGCAGCGCCCTCTCGACGGCCTCTACCATCTGCGACTTCACTCATCGCCTTGCTGTTAACGCTTTTGGGACAACGCTCTCCGCGCACCAACTCTCCACGCTCCCTACACCACCCGAGGTTTATCTCAAAGGGACAGGTCAGGAAAGGGGGATGTCGCTGAGGACCTTCAAGTTCGACGTCGAGGGTGGCAAGGCTACCGCTGGGCCGCCTATAGGACCGGCCCTGACGCCGCTGGGGCTCAACGTCCTCGCCGTCGTCGAGAGGATCAACGAGCTGACGAAGGAGTTCAGGGGGATGCGGGTTCCCGTGAAGGTGGTCGTGGACGTAGAGACCAAGTCCTTCGAGGTGGAGGTGGGCGTTCCGACGGTCGCTGCGCTGATTGCCCGTGAGGCCGGGATCGAGAAGGGCTCAGGACAGGCGGGTTCGCAGGTGGCAGGCAATTTGACCTTCGAGCAGGTGGTGAAGATAGCGAGGTTGAAGATGCCTCACCTCAGGGTCAAGTCGCTGAAGGCCGCCGTCAAAACCGTGTTGGGGACCTGCGTGAGCATGGGCGTAACCGTCGACGGCAAGGACCCGAAGACCGTGCAAAGAGAAGTCGAAGAGGGACTATACGACCAATTCCTCTCGGAGGTCACTCGGACTCCCTGACCTTCAGCTCAACCGGCTCGCCCATCGACCTCTTGATGTAGGCCGACTTCACGTTGGCCCACCTCTTCGGCAGCTTCTCCACGACCCTGTTCAGGACCGCCATGGCGTTCTCCACCAGCTGGTCGAGGCCCATCTCCTCGGTCCCAATGATGCAGTTGGCCTGGGGGTTCTTCCTCACCCTCACGGTCACGCTCCTCTTGTACTTCGCCGCGAGGGCGTTGATGTCCGCACCTGCAGGGACAGGCACGGGGGCCTTTCCTATGTAACCGAGGGCCGCTCCGAGGGCCCTCGCCACCAGCGAGATCATCGAGGTGTCGACGAGGAAGTAGTCGAACTGCCTCGCCAGCTTCTTCGCCGCCTTCTTGTTCCCCGTCAGCACCTCGATCTCCTCGCGCTCGAAGACCCTGTCGACGTTCGGGGACTTGCGGGCCTCAACAGCTAGAGCGCCGCTCGCGATCACAGCCACCTTCCTCGCCTTCGAGCCCAGTCCATGGGGCAGCTCTATCACCTCGGTGAACCTGTTCTCGGGCTTCTTCAGGTCTATGTCCCTCAGGTTGATCACCAGCTCGACCGATTGCGTGAACTTCCTCGGCTTTCCCTTGGTCAGCGCCTCCTTCACCGCTTCCCTCACCGCCTCTACAGATGCCATCCCCAAGGGCAGGCGATCCGGGATTATTTAGTTTGAATCTGCCTAGAGTTGCTTCAGCGATGCCGCGGGCGGTAGGTAGACGGACGGATGTATCCGGGCGTCGGGACGACTTACACCAGTGGCGTTCGAGAGCTGCCTGGAAGTTCCGGACACTTCGCTCCGGTCTCAGTATGGCTGTCCTGTGCTGCGGGGTTGCTGAACCTGCTCGACTTCCTTTCCCTTCTCATATTCCGGATAGATTATCCTCACTATCTTCCAGAATCTCCACGCATGCCTTTTAACAGCTACATGGGCCAACTCATGAGCAATTATATATCTTAAGACGAAATCCGGATACCTTCTTGCCTTAATGTTAACGTAGATCATATTCCCCTCAAGAAAGGCTATCCTGCTTGGCCTATCGAAACTGGTAATGACTATTTTCAGGTTACCATAGACCTCAATTACAGCTTCTAACTTCAGTTGAAACTCCTTCACTTCCTCATCATTATGGATATCCATTACTCAAAGACCTCCTTTCCGTTAATCTTATAGGTGTGAAGAACGAGGAAGTGGTTACGGCTTTTACGCCATGCATCTTCATTAACCTTTCAGAGATCAGAGACCTGAGTCTGTGTAAGTCATTTGCCTTTGCCGTGGCTATTAGGTCATACTCTCCTGTGACCTCATAGACGTCGATGACTTCAGGTATCCTCGCTAAAGCCTCTCCTACATCCTCAAGCTTTCCCGAATTCTACGAAGACGTGGAGAATGGCCCTTACGGTCAAAGACCGATCACCTCTCGTTCAATCCCTCTGCCGTTGGCTTCACCCTCACATCACCTTTGAGGGTTAGTGAACACGTACTGAAAAAAGTGCTGTCTTGCCTCAACCAACCGAGAGAACCATACGAGAACTGTGCTGTAGCTAAGACCTACATACTCTCGGCATATGGGGCTGTGGAGCAAATGCTTCAAATAATCGTAGAAGCCGTCCTTTTCGTAATTCATGATGAGGCGCCTACCGTCATTAGAATTCGGTGCGTTCATGGCCCTCCCCTCACGCTATAGCACATGAGGACCAACCGCACTCGAGGCACGTGGTGCATCCTCCCTGACGGGCCAGCATCCTGCTTCCGCATTCTGGACACTCTTCTGGGGGTCCTCGGGGGAAGGCCGATGGGCCTGCGGGGGCGTCTCCTATCAGGGGGTGGCCTTCGAGGCCGCGGCCGGATGCCCGGCCTGCCTCTCTCCCCCGGGGAGACGGGGTGAAGAGGAAATGAGGAAGAAGGTCAACGAAGAAGCTATGCTCGAGCAGAGGGCTAAGGAAGAGGCGCTGAAGAACGAAGCGTTAGGCTTCTACCGTCTGATCCGACAACAGTTTGGTCTAAAGCCGTTCGTCGGAGTTACCATCGACCTTCACGCAAAGAAGCAGGCCGTAGTTTTCGATCCGAAGACAGAGACGCTAACGGCTGTTGAGAACGGAGAGCTTACTAACTTCTTGAAGTCGCTGAACGTCCGGAGGGTTCTGATAGACGCCCTGTTTCCAAGCAACGCAGAAATTCTAATTGACATCAGTAACGCAGGGATGGAAGTTTATTTTCTGAGGCGCACATCAGCACCAAAGCTGTTCAAGAAGTTCGTAAAGAGGAAGGCTGAAAAGTTGAAGCTCAAAATAGCGATTCCGAAGAAGAACGATTACGTTGACGCTGTCATTCTTTCGCTGATTAAGCCGAAGTTCGTCCAGAAGGTCGACGCAGATTACCTAACTTGCTGGCAGAAGATGATTGACTGGAGGAACGTCAACGAGGCTTCGATGTATCTCCAGACGAACTTCAAAAGGAAGACTAAGCTGGTGCATCTACTGAAGGAAATGGCCCAGCTCGAGGAAGAGACAGCGCGAGAGTTCGTTTATACTGTGGTGGCACACTATCCAGAGGTAAAGAGGCATTTCGAGAAACTCGGAATAACGAACGTCATTTCACAGGCATACTATTGCGAGGTCTATCTTGAGATGATAGTTTGTAAAAGCTTTGCTGGAGTCCTGAAGAAAGCTGGCATTGACGTTTCGCAGAAGACATACCTAAAGAGGCTGGAGCAAAGGAGGCAGAAAGAGGAGCAGAAGGAAGAGCAAAACAAGGACGCAAAGGAGAAGGAAAAGGAGGACATGTTTATTTACGACGGCAGGTTCCGGAACGCACTAAATCAGCTAACGATAAGAGTCCGGAGGCTGAACCCATACAAAAAACAGCGGGTTATTTTGGTTGAGACTGTCAAGCTGGCCAAGGAGATCTGGCTACTACTACAGAACGAAAGCGGCCGGGTGGGGGAGGCCTTGGGCTGGATGAGCCGGGCCCTCTCGAAAAAGAGAGGGCTCTTCAGTAGTACATCCCGCCTCTGGGACGGGGCCTGCGAAAGCAGGAGAGATTATTGGTCATCCGGCCCCAGTTCAAGGCCCTAAACACCCGGCCGTACTAATAGCACTACAGCCAATTACTACCCCACCCCTTTTCACCCCTTATACTTACCAGTTCGCGCGTCTATGGGCTCCATGGTTTTTAACTCCGTTAGAGCTTCATCGTACTACTTTAGAGCTCCATCCTACTACTGAATCGTTGTCGATGTGGGCCCTTCAGCCCTCATTGAGGGGCAACGTTAGAGCTTTACAGTAGATCTCATTAAAGCAGTCGAATGAAGGCGGTAGTCATCAACAGGACAGGACCACCCGATGTCCTCGAGTACACGG
>Ga0079998_113475_pt2 | contig 27226 bp, 29 predicted proteins | sample PerSpoBPS_BMetaG_FD_69201 | JGI IMG/M metagenome (GOLD analysis project Ga0079998, IMG submission 69201) | Thermal spring microbial communities from Yellowstone National Park, Wyoming, USA - Perpetual Spouter B (PS_B) MetaG (SPADES assembly)... | ecosystem: Environmental > Aquatic > Thermal... | reverse complement strand
AAAAGCAACGCCCGATGGGAGATGGATTTGTCGCCGGGCGTGCGAAAAATTCCGCGCAACGGTTTGCCGCTGCAAACCCTGAGTCGCATCGGTGTCACCGCCGCAATTGTAACATCGGCGAGCGACGGGAAAGCAACGCCTTGCGCTACAATTGGGACGCCCCGACGGGTGACGAAATCGCTTTGCCTTGCCGTCACGATGAAGGTGAGAACGATGGTGAACCTGAGCGCCATTGACTGGTGGGACTTGATGTCCCGATTGGCACGCCCGATCGTCAAACTCGTTGACCCTAACGAGTGGCAGGTGCGGCGGTTGCGCCGCCGTATCCAAGCCATCAATGCTTTGGAGAGCGAGGTGCAGAAGTGGCGGGACGAAGATTTCCCGCGAAAGACCCAAGAGTTTCGGGCGCAACTGCAAGCCTACACCGCCGACTTGCGGGCGGAATACGAAGCGAAACTGCGGGAGTATCGCGCCTGCAAAGAGCCTGAAGAACGCTTCCGCTTGGAAGAAGAAGTCGCCAAATTGGACTTGGCGGTCAAGCGCAAGGAGCAAGAGTTTCTCAACCGCATCTTGCCGATGGCTTTCGCGATGGTTCGGGAGGCGGGTCGGCGCACCATCAAGATGCGCCACTTTGATGTCCAGTTGATGGGCGGCATCGTCTTGCACGAGGGCAAAATCGCCGAGATGAAGACGGGTGAAGGCAAAACTTTAGTGGCGACTTTGCCCGCCTACTTGAACGCCCTGACGGGTCGGGGCGTCCACATCGTCACCGTCAACGATTACCTTGCCAAACGCGACGCCGAGTGGATGGGTCCGATTTACGAGTATCTGGGCTTGACCGTCGGCTACATCCAGCACTTCATGGAGTCGGCGGAGCGAAAGGCGATGTATGCCTGCGATGTGACTTATGTGACCAACAGCGAGTTGGGTTTTGATTACCTGCGGGACAACTTGGCGCACAGTTTGGACGAAGTGGTGTTGCGGGAGATGTTTTACGCCATCGTGGATGAGGTGGACAGCATCCTGATTGACGAAGCCCGCACGCCCCACATCATCGGCGGGATGGTGGAGAAGCCGACGGACATCATTGAGCGCGCCGACCAAATCGTTCGGCAGTTGCGCAAAGATGTGGACTTCACGGTGGACGAAAAGCATCGCACCGTCGCCCTAACCGACGAAGGTGTTCGGCGGGTGGAGCAACTTTGGGGAATCGCCAACCTTTCTGCCCCCGAAAACTTCGCCATCTACCACGCCATCCAAAACGCCCTGAAAGCCCACCAATTGTTCAAGCGGGATGTGCACTATGTCGTCAAAGACGGCGAGGTCATCATCGTGGACGAGTTCACGGGACGGCTGCAATGGGGACGGCGCTGGAGCGACGGCTTGCACCAAGCCGTAGAAGCCAAAGAGGGCATCCCCATCAAGCAAGAGTTGCAGACTGTCGCCACCATCACCCTGCAAAACTTCTTCCGCATGTATTTCAAACTGGCGGGCATGACGGGCACGGCGAAGACCGAAGAGCAGGAGTTCATCAAGATTTACGGGATGCCCGTCGCCGTCATCCCGACGCATAAGCCGATGATTCGCAAAGACTACCCCGATGTCGTCTTCAAGGTGCAGGAAGCCAAGTATCGCGGCGTCGTTAAGGAAATCCTGCAACTTTATGCCATCCAGCGCCCCGTCTTGGTCGGCACTCGTTCCATTGAGGTCAACGAGTTGATTTCGGAGCGTTTGTCGCCCTACTACTTGCAAGCGTTGGCGTTGTGCACTTTGGTGTTGGACAAGGCGTGGGCGATGCACAACCGCAAGCAACTGAGCGCCGAGGAACTGGAGCAAATTCGGCAGGTCGTCAACACCCGCTTGGAGGAGTTGGACATCGGGCGAGTGCGCACCATCGCCCGCAAGTTAGGTCTTGACCCCGACCCCTTGCACCCCGACAACTTGAAGCGATTTGCCGAACTCATCCAAATCCCGCCCGAACATTGGGAGACAGCGTTGCCCCGATTGGAAGGGGCGCTGCGAGAGGGCGTCCCCCACAATGTCTTGAACGCCAAGCACCACGAGCGGGAAGCCCAAATCATTGCCGAAGCGGGGCGGTTGGGCAAGGTGACCGTCGCCACCAACATGGCGGGTCGCGGCGTGGACATCATCTTGGGCGGCAAGCCCGACCCCGAAAACGCCCCCGACGAGTTGTGTGACGACCCCAATTGCACCGTGGAGTTCGTGCACAACAAGGAGTATCACCCCGTCAAGGCATTGGGCGGCTTGCACATCTTGGGAACGGAGCGCCACGAAGCCCGCCGCATTGACAACCAGTTGCGTGGGCGCAGCGGACGACAAGGCGACCCCGGCAGTTCCCGCTTCTATGTCGCTTTGGACGACGAACTCTGGCGGCTTTACGGCGACAAAGGGTTGAGCGAACACAAATGGCTGCGCAGTTGGCCTGAGGAAGAACCCATCGCCCATCCCATCATCAGCAAGTCCATTGAAATCGCCCAAAAGCGGGTGGAAGGACACAACTTTGAGATTCGCCGACAAGTGCTGCGTTACGACGATGTGATGAACATCCAGCGCGAACAAATTTACGCCAGCCGACGGCGCATCTTGGAAGGCGCCGACATGCGCGCCAACATCTTGGACTTCGTCCGCAAGACCCTTGAAAACTACGCCGAAATTTACTTGCCGACGACCCTTTCGCCTGACGAGTGGGATTACGAGGGCTTTTTGAACACGCTGAGCGCCTTCCTGCCCGTCGCCCTTTTTTACCGTCCCGACGACTTGCGAGGGATGAGGCGGGACGAAATCATAGAGCGCCTCTACGAAACCTGTGTCCGCTACTACGAGGAGAAGGAAGCCCGCTTGGCGGAGCAATTCGGCAGCGATGAGTTCCTTCGGGATTTTGAGCGGCGAGTGTTGCTTTGGGCAATTGACCAAAAATGGATGGAGCACCTCGCCGACATGGATTACCTTCGCGAGCACATCCACTTGCGCGCCTACGGGCAGCAAGACCCCTTCGTGGAATACCAGCGGGAAGCCTACGAGATGTTCCAAGCGATGTTGCAACGCATCCGCGAAGAGACGCTGCGGTGGGTGTTTTTCGCTGAACCTGCGCCAGCGGAAGCGGCGCAGCAAGTGCGGGTGCAAGTCGTCTCGGAAGTCAGCGCGGGCGACGGCGATAACGCATCAGGCGACGGAGTTCGCACCCGCCGAGCCAGCAAACAGCGCCCCGTCCGCAGTAGCCGAAAAGTCGGTCCCAATGACCCTTGCCCTTGCGGCAGCGGCAAGAAATACAAAAAGTGCTGCATGCTCAAGGAGCAACAATCGGGCAGCCGTCTTTCATAGCCCCTTTGGGCAAGTTTTACCAGCGGACGGTGACATCGCCTGCTGTGAGCGTCCGTTCCGTCCCGTCGTCCAAGCGCAACCGCAACCCGCCATCGGGCATGATGCCGACGGCGAAGCCGTGAAGCGTCGTGCCATCGGGCAAATGAGCCGTCACAGATTTGCCCCGCAGCCAATCCCATCCCTCCAACGCCTGCCAAACGCTTCCCATTGCCCCTTGCGCCCATCGTTCCCACCAACTTTCCAGCGAGACCAAAAGGGCTGAGAGGACTTCCCTTCGGTCAACGGGTGCGCCCTTGACCATCTGCAAGGAAGTCGCCGTCGTCCGCAACTCGTCGGGCAACTCTGTCTCGGCGAGGTTGACATTGACGCCGATGCCGATGAGCACCCAATCGCCCCCAACACCTTCTATCAAAATGCCCGCCAACTTTTTGCCGTCCACGACGACATCGTTGACCCACTTGACAAAGGCGGGCACAGAGAAACGCTGCCGCAACGCTTCCACGATGGCGACGCCTGTTAGCAAACTCAGCGTGCCCAAAGGCGGATGTTCAGCGGGCAATTTCATCGTCAGCGTGAGGTGCAAATTTTTTCGGGGCGGCGAAAACCAAGTTCGTCCCCATCGTCCCCGCCCTTTCGTCTGCTCGTCGGCGATGACCATCCCGCCATGCGGAGCACCCTGTTGCACCCACGCTTTCGCTTCGTCCTGCGTGGAACTGACTCGCTCGTAAAACCGCCAAACTTTTGCCAACCAACGCGTCGGCTGAACTGCCTGAGCGACCCAATCCATCTTCCCTCACCTCGTCCCAATTTGCCGTCCGAACCTTCGCCGTTGGCGCTGTCAAAATTGTCACGGCTGTCGCGCCCGTTGCGGAGGTGGACGACGATGGAGACGGCAAAAGCATCGTGCCCTCATTGCGGGGCGGAGAACCGAAGCGATGCGCGCTTTTGTGCCCAGTGCGGTGGGGACTTACGCAAACCGACCGCCGACATCGCACCCTTGTCCGACAACCCTGCGTCAGAAGGAAGCGCGATGCCAGCGACGCCTGACATCGCTCCGCCCGCAAAAGCGCTGACAGCCCCCGAACCCTTGCCCGAAGGCGCTTTGCTCAACGGGCGTCGCTATGAAATCGTCGCTTTCCTCGGAACTCGTGACGGCATCAACGAATATCGCGCCGTGCGCACCGAACCCTACAAACGCTGCCCCCATTGCCAAACCCTTAACACCCCCGACAGTAACTTTTGCGAGCAATGCGGGGGTGACTTGAAGGAGGCGGAGTTGGTGGCGCTGTTCGTGCGGGTTTGGGAGGCAGCGTCCCCCGATGCCCTTCAACGGGAACGAGCCTTGCACGAGAAGGGCTTGCATCATCCCCTCATCGCCGCCCCGTCGGAAATCTTCACCGACGCACCTTACGACGAGCGCCATTATGCCGTCTTGCCCGAAGTGGAAGGGACGCCGTTGGCGCAAGTGGAAGCGGACGATGCGGACACGGCTTTGGCATGGGCGAAAGACCTCTCGGACGCTTTCGCCCACTTACAAACCAGAGGCGTTAGCCTCGCCCGTTCGTTGGGCGAAAGTGTCCTGTTCGCTGACGACGGCACTCCAATCATCTTGACCGATGCCCTTTGCCCTGAGCCGAGCGATTGGACGGCGGTGCGGAGGGAACTTGGAGAAGCCACCCGACGATGGCTTATGGGCGTTCAGGAAGCGACTTTGGCGGAGCGCGTCGGTAACCTCTTTGCCTCAACGAACGATTGGGCAAAAATCGCCAAAGAGTTAGAGGCGCTTTTGACAGGATTGCATGCCCCTGTCCTGTTGCGCGTGAGCATCGCCAGCGCCACCGATGTCGGTCGGCGACGAGAACACAACGAGGACAGTTACTTGACGATGCACTTTGAACGCTGCCATTTGGATCAAACGGAGGCGCTGGCGATTTTGGCGGTTGCCGATGGGATGGGCGGTCACGCCGCTGGCGAGGTGGCATCCAAACTTTGCCTGCAAACTTTCGCCACTTCCCTTCTGGATGCCATCCAACAATGGCTACAATTTCAAGAACCCGATTGGGCGGAGGCGCTGAAGCGGGCAACTCTGGAAGCCAATCGGCAAGTTTTCGCCGAAGCCCAACGGATGCGCAACAACATGGGGACGACTTTGGTGGCGGCTGCCATCGCAGGCAATCGGGTCGTTTTTGTCAATGTCGGCGACAGCCGAGGTTATTTGCTGCAAAACGGGAAACTGCGCCAAGTCACCAAAGACCATTCCTATGTCCAGCAACTGGTGGACGCAGGGCTGCTGACGCCCGAACAAGCCCGCCACCATCCGCAAGGCAACATCATCACGCAGGCGATTGGCATTGAGCCGAGGGTGCAAGCGGACATCTTTGAAGAGCCGTTGCGAGTTGGCGATTTGGTGCTCCTTTGCTCCGATGGCTTGGTGGACATGATTGACGATGCCGAAATAGAGCGGATGCTGCTGATGGAGACGGACTTGCGAAGAGCCGTCACAACGCTGGTGCAATTAGCGAACGAGGCGGGCGGCGATGACAACATCACCGTCGTCTTAGCCCGCGCCGAAAAAGTGGGGTGAAAAGGCGTGTCGGCGGAAATTTCGTCGGTCGCTCAACCGTTGACCGAACGCGAGGGCATCACGCTGGAACGCTCCGTCGCATTGCCTGCCCCCTTCCTTTTCCGCCGCTTGCCTGTTCAGTTGCCCGATTATGAAGGGTCGGCAGAGTTGCTTGTGTGGTTGTTGCGACGGCAACTGGTCGGCGTCGGCGAAGTCTCCGTCAGCGCCATCGCCCAACAGGTTGGGATGGCAATCGGCAATCGGCAATCGGCAGTCGGCAAAACGCAAGAAGGCAAACGCGACGAACAGGCGGGACGGGATGGGCGAAGCAACTTCCCCCTTGCAGTGGCAGAAGAAGTCGCCATTGCCGCCGAACTGGTCTGGCTCAAATCGGCACTGTTGCTGCCACAACCCGAAGAGGTGGAAGCGCCTGAACCTGAGGAAGCCGAGGAGGGTGAGTCGTTGAAGCGGCGTTTGCTGCGCCATGCCGCTTATGGGTTGGCGGCGAAATTTTTGGCGGAGCGGGGCAAAGTTTGGTCGCAAATGTTTCCCCGCCCGATAAAAGACGAAGCGCCCAACCCCGTTCGGGAACTCGTCTTGGGTGACAACCCTTCGGCGTTGCTGCTGGAAGCGCTGCGGCGTGTTTTGGCGCGGATGGCAGGGATGCCCATCCGCCCGCCCCGCCGCTTGACCGTCCCGCAGCGGTTGCGCATGCTTTTGCGGATGCTCAAAAGCAACCCTGAAGGCGTGCTTTCTTTTGACGCCCTTTGCGCCGACTGCCAAAGTTTGCTGGAAGTCATCATCACTTTCCTTGCCGTCTTGGAACTCATTCGGAGAGGCATCGTCAGCGCCCGCCAAGATGAACCGTTCGGTCCGATCTTGCTTTTCCTGCGAGCACCCACCAGCGGTTGAAAGGCTTGGTCAGTTTCGCCCGATGGCGAAAGGTTGGGGTGCTATACTTGCAGCGGTTTCTCGTGCCAAAAGGTCTGGAGATGATGGCGATGGAATTGAACATGGAGTTGCTGCGGCAATTGGTGGAACTCGTCCGCGACGCCCAAATCAGCGAGTTAACCGTGCGCGTCGGCGATTGGCGGGTGACCATCCGAAAAGGGTTGACCGCACCGCCGACGGAAGCAGACTTTTCCCCGATGCAGGAGTCGGCGGCTGCCGAATCTCCTGACCTGCCGCAGGCGGCGGAAGGGCAAAAATCCGCAGCCCCAACTTACTTGCCCATTTTGTCCAACTGGGTCGGGATTGTTCGGCGGCAACAAAATGGCAAATTGCTCGTTCAAGTCGGCGACACCGTTCGCAAGGGTCAAACGGTTTGCTGGATTGATGCCTTAGGCGTCCGCAACGAAGTCCGCGCACCCGAAGCGGGACGCATCGTGGAAATCTTCGTGGAAGACGGTCAACCCGTTGAGTTCGGACAACAACTGATGTTGCTGGAACCGATGAAGGGAGGCGATTGAGATGCGGCAAGGTCAAACCCTCGCTGTTTTGCTGGTCGCCGTGCTCATCATCGTCATCGTCATCACCCTTGTTTGGTTTTCCCGACAAACCCCGTCAGGCGTAAGCGGGACGAAAGGGCAAACGACTTACGGCGCCGCCTTGCAACGGGCGAAGGAAGTGGAATGCCTGAACAACCTGCAACAAATCCGCACCGCCGTCCAAACCTACATCGCCACCAACGGGAGCAACCCGCCCGCCGTATCGGCTTTTTGGCGGAAGATGCCACCTTCGCTGAAATTTGTGCCCGCTATCGCATCAAGTTCATCGGTCCGCCGCCGCACGCCATTGAGTTGATGGGCAACAAAGCCAAAGCCCGTCAACTGGCACAACAAGTCGGCGTCCCTGTCATCCCTGGGCGCGACCATGTGGAATCGGAGCGGGAAGCGGTGGAAGCGGCGCGGCAATTGGGCTATCCCGTCCTCATCAAAGCGGCAGCGGGTGGCGGCGGGAAAGGCATTCGCATCGTCCATAGCGAGCAAGAGTTACTGCGCAACCTCTCCATCGCCCGCACGGAAGCGGAAGCAGCCTTTGGCAACGGCGCCGTTTACTTGGAAAAGTTTCTGGAAGAGCCCCGCCACATTGAATTCCAAATCCTTGCCGATGAACACGGCAACATCATCCACTTGGGCGAGCGGGAATGCAGCCTCCAAACGGTGCGTCACCAAAAGTTGTTGGAAGAAGCCCCCTCGCCCGCCGTCACGCCCTCTTTGCGCGAACGGATGGGACGAGCCGCCATGCGCCTCGCCGCCGCCGCTGGCTACACCAACGCCGGCACTGTGGAGTTTTTGCTGGATCGGCACGGCAACTTCTACTTCATTGAGATGAACACCCGCATCCAAGTGGAACACCCTGTCACCGAGATGGTGACGGGCATTGACTTGGTGAAAGAGCAAATCCGCATCGCAGCAGGCGAACGATTGTCCATCCGTCAAGTGGAGATGCGTGGGCACGCCATTGAATGCCGCATCACCGCCGAAGACCCCCGCCGCAACTTTGCCCCCAACACGGGCATCATCAACCGCCTCATCTTGCCCGGCGGACCAGGCATTCGCTTGGACACTCACCTTTACGAAGGCTACGAAATCCCGCCTTACTACGATGCCTTGCTGTGCAAGTTGATTGCGCATGGGCGCGACCGCAATGAAGCCATCGCCCGTGCCCAACGCGCCCTCAGCGAATTCGTCTTGGAAGGCATCCGAACGACCATCCCATTGCATCAACGCTTGCTGGCACACACGGCTTTTCGGCGCGGGGCAATCTCTACGGGTTTTCTGCCCCGCTTTCTGGCGGAAGAGTTTGAAGGGTGAAACCGATGCAAGGGCGACGACGAGCCCGAGAAGTAGCGCTGCAAATTTTGTTCCAAGCCGATGTCGGCAACTTGCCCATAGACGAAGCGGTGGAAGTGACCTTAGCCGATTTGCCCGACTTAGACGAAACGACCTGCCAATATGCGGCGGCGTTAGCGAAAGGCGTCTGGGCACATCGCAAGGAGTTGGACGCCCATTTGCGTTCCGCCGCCCCCCATTGGTCGGTGGAGCGCATGGCGTCGGTGGACCGAAACTTGTTGCGCATCGCCCTCTACGAAATCCTTTTCGTGGACGATGTGCCCCATCCCGTCGCCATCAATGAAGCCGTAGAACTGGCAAAGGAATATGGCGGGGCGGAATCCCGCCGCTTCGTCAATGGCGTGTTGGGCGCCGTCGTCCGCAAGTTGGGATTGACCTGATGCCTTGACCCTTCGGAGGTTGACTTTATGGCGGCGATTTTGTTGGACGGGCGAAGTGTGGCACGACAAATCCGAGAGCGCTTGAAAGAAGAGGTGGCGGAGTTCGTCCAGAGTTACGGCGTTCAGCCCAAATTGGTGACGGTGCTGGTCGGCGACGACCCCGCTTCCGCCGTCTATGTCGGCATGAAACAGCGCGCCGCTCAGGAAATCGGGATGGCAACCGATGGCTTCCATTTGCCTGCCGAAACCACCGAAGCGGAAGTGATTGCCCTCATTGAACGCTTGAACGCCGACCCAACCGTTCACGGCATCTTGGTGCAACACCCTTTGCCCCGCCACCTTGACGAGCAACGCATCATGGCGACCATCCATCCCGACAAAGATGTGGATGGCTTGACACCTCACAGCCTCGGCAGTTTAGCCGCTCGCCATCCCACTTTCATCCCTTGCACGCCGTTGGGCGCTTTGCGTTTGCTGCAACATTACGGCATCGGCGTGGAAGGGAAAGAAGTCGTCGTCTTGGGGCGCAGCCGCATCAATGGCATGCCCGCTGCTTTGCTTTTTTGTCACCACAACGCCACCGTGACCATTTGCCACACCCGAACCCAAAACCTTTCGCAGCACACCCGCCGAGCCGACATCTTGTATGTCTCCGTCGGCAAGGCGGAATTCGTCACCGCCGAAATGGTCAAGCCCGGCGCCGTCGTCATTGACACGGGCTACAACCGATTGCCCGACCGAAAAGGCGATGTCGGCGATGTGCACTTTGAAAGCGTGAAAGAAGTCGCCAGTTTCCTCACCCCCGTTCCCGGCGGCGTCGGACCGATGACCGTCACCATGTTGCTGGCGAACACTTTGGAAGCGGCGCGCCGAAAAGTGGCGCGATAGAAGGTGGCGTGAGAAGGGGCGTGAGAAAGGTGGCAAAACCCACCATCGGCATTGGCGTCGTCGGCTTCGGGTTGATGGGGCGCGTCCACACTTACGCTTGGCGCGCCATCCCCCTTCTTTACGGCGGTGAGCCCTGCCACATCCGCCTCGTCGCCGTCTGCGATGTCAACGAACAAGCCGCTGAAGCAGGGCGGGAGCAAGGCGGTTTCTTTTTCCGCACGACCGACTACCGCGAACTTGTCCACCATCCCGAAGTGCAAGTCGTGGATATTTGCGTCCCTAATCGTTGGCATGGTGAAATCATCAGCGAGGCATTGCAAGCAGGCAAGCATGTCTATTGCGAAAAACCGTTGGCTTACGATTACGAGGAAGCGAAAAAGTTGGCTGCCCTCGCCCGACAGGCTGCCGCTAAAGGCATCAAAACGCAAGTCGTCTCCGAGTATCGCTTTTTCCCTGCGACGATGAAGGCGAAGGAGTTGGCGCAAAACGGTTTCCTCGGACGCCTCTTCCACTTTCGCGGCTGTTACCTGCATTCAGGCTATGTTGATCCCAACCGCCCATTGGAATGGCGACTGCGCAAGGAAATCATCGGCGGCGGCGTGTTGGTGGACTTGGGTCCGCACCTTCTGGACTTGATGCTTTGGCTTTTGGATGGCATAGATGAACCCGTCGCCGTCTGCGGGATGACGGAAACTTTCGTCAAGGAGCGCCCACTGCCCGAAGACCCGACGAAGAAAGCGCCTGTGGAAGTGGACGATGCGGCATCGGCACTGATTCGTTTCCGAAGCGGGGCATTGGGCTATGTGGAATTTTCGCGGGTGGCGACAGGGACGGAAGATGAATTGCGGTTTGAAATTCACGGCGACAAAGGCGCTATCGGCTTCAACCTGATGGAGCCCAATTGGCTTTGGGTTTTTGACCGCACCCAACCGCCGAGCGAATGGGGCTTCAAAAAACTGTCCACCGTCCAAAAATACCCGCCCCCTGCCGCTTACCCATCACCCAAATTCACTTTGGGCTGGATGCGTTCCCATGTCCACGCCCAATTTTCCTTCTTGGACGCCATCGTCCACGACAAACCCGCCAAACCCGACTTTGACGACGCCTTGAAAGTCCACCAACTTATCGCCGCCATCTATCAGTCCGCCCAAACCCAAACTTGGGTCTCCCTGCCGTTAACGCCTTAACCCCGCCATCGGAAGCGTCAGGGCACGATGATAGGCTTGACCGCTGCTTGCCCCAGTTGACCGCTCAGGACTTGGGGCAATTCGGGAAGGGCAAGGCGATGGGTGACGAGCGTCTCCAAGGGCAACGAAGTCGCCCGCAAAAAGCGCAAGGCGTCGCGGAATTGCCACCAAGGATATGCCCAAACGCCCCGCACATCCAAATCCTTACGGCAAATGAGGTGAGGCGACAAAGGGATGCTGCCACTGTCAGTGAAGTGACCGACTTCCACGACTGTTGCGCCCCGACATGCCCACTCCAATGCCATCGCAAATGCCGACGGGACGCCCGCACACTCAAAGACGACATCCGCACCTTCGCCGTCGGTGAGGTCACGGATTTTTTGCGTGGCGCTTTCGGGCACGCCGCTCCCTTCCTGCGGCACCAAAACCGTTTCCGTTGCGCCCAACTCTTTCGCCATTTCTAACCGCACTTCACTCAAGTCGGCGGCGATGATGCGGTGAACACCCATGCCTTTCAAGACAGCGATGACGAGCAAGCCAATGGGACCTGCGCCGACAACTAACGCCGTTCGCCCGATGCCCAACCCTTCGCCGATGACAGGGATGCCTGGCGCAAGGGCTCGCTCCACAGCGCGCAAAGCGACTGCCGTCGGTTCTGTCAACACCGCCCGTTCATCGGGCAAATCGTCGGGAACGACGAAGAGGAACGAGCGGGGTTGAACCCGAACGAATTCAGCAAAGCCTCCGAACAAATGCGGCGGCTCATCGCAGCGGCGGAAACCATAAACGGTTCGGTGGTGGCAAAGGGTGGTGCGATGTGGGTAGTTGAGGCAGTAAAAGCAACGCCCGCAAGGGGCACTGCTGGGGACGAGGGCAACGCGTTGACCTTTTCGCAATTCGCCTCCAAAGACGATGCTGACATCCGCCGCTCCATCCATCACTTCCACGACTTCGCCGACGATTTCGTGCCCTGCGATGATGGGGAACGCCCACGAACCGTGCCCTAAAAACAGGTGGCGGTCGGTCCCGCAAACGCCTGTCATCCGAACCCGCAAAAGGATTTCGCCCTCCCGCAAAGGTCGTTCGGGAAACTCCACCATCGTCAGTTGTCCTGGCGCTTGCAGGACCATCGCTTTCGCCATCGCCCTTCACCTCGCTTGCAAATGGCAGGTGTCGTTGAAGACCACCAACGATGCCTGCCCACTTTGCACCTCCACGATTGTCAGGCTGGCGTTGTCTATGCGCAAGCGGGCGAAACTGGTCGGTGGCAACCGCAGCAAGACGCACAGCATCGCCTTGAGCGAGCCGCCATGACCGACGACGAGCACCGAACCTTTGGGCACTTCGGTCAAGATGCGTCGGAGACCTTGCTCCACGCGCAGGAGCAATTCGCCCACGCTTTCACCTTCGGGCGGAGCGGGCAACTGATGGGCGGCGAGCCATCGGGCAAATTCCACTTTGTCAAGGTCGCTGAGGCATTTGCCTTCCCATTCGCCGAACCGTCGCTCCATCAATTCGGGCATGGTGATGATCGGTGGCGGCGAGGTGAGGGCACTCAAAATCTCTTGTGCCGTTTCCGTCGCCCGTCGCAGCGGGCTGCTGTAGCAAGCGGTGATGGGTTCATCGCGCAATCGGCGCCCCAACGCTTGCGCTTGCTTGCGTCCCAGTTCGCTCAGGGGCGCATCCTGTTGCCCTTGGATGCGTTCCTCTTCGTTCCAGACAGATTCGCCGTGCCGCACCAACAGCAACCGCACCATCCGCCATCACCGCAGAGTTTTTGTCGCCGTCATCGTCGCCAAAGGAGGCGCCAAGCGGCGTAGAAATTTTCGGCGGTCACTTCCACCGTCCGCTCGTCCACTTGCCGAACGCCCGCATGCAGGTAACCGCGCACATGTTCGGGCGCCGTGAACTCCACCCGCAAAGTCGTCGGCGTTGCGGGTTGGTAGGGCGAAACTTTGGGCGGATATTGGACGACTTCGGCGACCGCCATCTCAATCTTCCGCCACGCTTCCTGCGGGGCAAGGCAACGCGCCGAAAAGCGCGTCAGCCCTTCCTTGACGCAAACGGTTTTCACCCCGTCGCCCAAAATTGCCCTCGCTTCGCGACAGGTTGCCGCATCGCCTGTGACGAGCCAGACGGGGACGCCGAAGTGCCCACAGAGGGCGGCGCAGATGGCGATTTCGCCGACGACTTCGCCGTTGACAAAAAAGTTCAGCCAACTTTCGCTGACGGTGTGGCTGAGGACACCGTCGGGCGTTCCCGCTTTGGCATGGAAGCCGAGGAAAATGGCGCCGTCGCAACCTTGCTCCAGGGGCAGCGTGTAAGTTGTCCAAGCAGCGCCCAGCACATATTCGGCGCCCGGTTCCAGCAATTCGGGGATGAGGTTGCGGAAGGAATGCTCGCCACCAGCGCCATGCGAATCCACGACGACGATTTCGTCGGCGCCTGCCAATTTGGCGCCGCGAACGGCGGCATTAACCTCCTGTGTCATCAATCGTCGCCCTTCGTCGTAACGGCTTCGCCCAGCCAACACTTGCTCCCAACTCGTGACGCCGCTGATGCCTTCGGCATCCACCCAAATCATCACCCGCATGGCTTCCTCACCGCGCAAGATTGTGGCACGGGAGCGATGGCAAACCGTTATCGTCACATCGGTCACCTTATTGGCTGCTCACTGCGGCATGACGACCGCTTTTGTTTTGTTAGCGTTTCAGTGAGCGTTGCAGCACTCGCCACGATGTCGCCGACGCTTGTTAGCCTCTGACGGCATCATTTAGTCCCGTGAGGGGGCATGAAAGAGCCAGCGCCGACTGTTCGCCCATTGGTCGTGCCGACACCGACGACGGAGCGTTGGGCGCCAACCTTGCGGGTGACCGCCATCGCGTTGGCGCTCGTCGCCCTCTTCGCTTACCTGACGCCTTACAACGATTACGACCTCGCCAACACTTTCGTCGCAGGGAACTTGTTGCCGACCTCCAGCATGGTCGTGTTGCTGATTTGTGTGTTTTTGCTCAACCCGTTGCTGCGCCTTCTCGCTCCTCGTCATGCTTTGCGCCCTCATGAGTTAGCCGCCCTTTGGGCGCTCCTTGTCATCCCGTCGGGCATTCCTGCCGCTGGTCTTTGGCGCTACATCATCCCGCAGTTGCCCAACTTGCTCTATCGGGCATCGGCGGCGAACCGCTGGGACGAATTACTCATCCCTAACGCCCCTGCGTGGCTGGTGCTCACCGACAAGGCGGCAGCGAAAGGCTTTTACGAAGGGGCAGGCGGGCGCATCTTGTGGGACGCGTGGATAACGCCCCTTTCCTTCTGGCTGCCTTTCGCCTTCGCCCTGTTCTTCGCCGTCTTCTGCCTCGCCACTTTGTTGCGACGGCAGTGGACGGAGCGGGAGCAATTCACCTTTCCGTTGGTGCAGTTGCCTTACGAGTTGACGCGGGAACCGTCGTCGGGCAAAGCGCTGCCACCGTTGCTTTACAACCTTCCGTTGTGGGTCGGCTTCTTTGCGTCGGCGCTTTTGCACACCCTTTGTGGGTTGAACACCTACTTTCCCAGCGTCCCTGCCATCCGACGCTTCCGCAGTTTGGGGGAATACTTGACGGGCTTCCCATGGGACGCCATCGCTGGCACGGGCTTGCACATTTATCCCGCCGCCATCGGCTTGACTTACTTGCTGACGACGGAAGTCGCCTTCAGCCTCTGGTTCTTCTATGTGCTGGAACGCCTGCAGCAACTCCTTTTCGCCTTCTACGGTTGGACGGGCTTGGGCTATTCGGCGACGGATTTCGTGCAGTATCAGCAGGTCGGGGCGGTGTTGGGGTTGCTGGTCATCGTCGTTTACGCAGCGCGGGGGCATTGGAGGCAAGTGGCGCTAAAGGCGTTGGGGCGGTTGCGCCATTTGGACGACAGTGACGAGCCGTTGCCTTACGCCGTCGCCTTTTGGGGCTTTGTGTTAACGACGGTCGCCCTTTTCGCCGTGCTTGTTGGGTTAGGGATGAACCCGCTTTTGGCAGCGACTTTCCTTTTGATGGCGTTCGGCTTTTACCTTGCCGTCAGTTGGATTGCCACCAACGGCGGGATGGTCATGGTGCAGATGCGCGTCTTGCCCTTTGACCCGTTGGTGGCGCTTTTCGGGACGAAACGCTTTGACGCCCGAAGCATCCTGACGATGTGCCTGTTGCAGGAAGCCTTCACTTACGACCAGCGAGAGACATTGATGCCGTCGCTGCTGAACGCGATGAAGATGGGGCAACTTGGGGGATTGCGGTTGCGACCGCTGATGGCGTGGGGGGCAGCGGGCATTGTCATCGCTGCGTTCGTCTCGCTTTATGCGTGGCTGAAATTGGGCTACACGAAGGGCGCCGTGACGCTGACAAAGACGGCGACTTTCTTCTGGCATGCCAACTTCCCCTACATGCTGGCGGCGCAATACATCAACCCAGGGATGGACGCCAATTCGTTCCGCGTGACAGGGATGGTCGTCGGATTGGTCGGGTTCATCGGGTTGTTTTTGTTGCGCTGGCATTTTTCTCTCCCTTTGCATCCTGTCGGCTGGATTGTTTGTCGCGGTTGGGCGATGGAGCAATTTTGGTTGATGATTTTGCTGGGTTGGGCGGCAAAAGCCCTCATCGTCCGTTACGGCGGCTTGACAGGTTATCGGACGATGCGTCCCTTCTTTTTGGGCATCGTCTTGGGCGATTTGACGATGGCGGGCATCTTCACGATTGTCGGTTTCCTGACGCAAAAAGGTTATCCCGTCATGCCGTTGTAAAGCGCCACTGCCATCAAAACGGATTGTCACACAAAGCGGACGCAACTTAACATCGGCAAGGAGGGATGAGACGGTGAGTGACGGTCAACGAACGGTGCGGTTGGCGATGGTGGGTTGTGGTGGCATCGCACGGGCGCACTTGCGGGGTTACGAGCAAATCCACAAGGCAGAGCCTGACAAGTTGGAAATCGTCGCCCTTTGCGACCCCGTTCGGGAAAATGCTGAGGAGTTCGCCGACTGGATTGAACGCTTTCAGGGCAAACGCCCCCGCGTTTACGCCGACCACGAAGCGATGCTGAAAGAAGAGGCAGGCAACTTGGACGCTGTTGACATCATCACACCCCATCACTTGCACCATGTCGTCGCCGTCGCCTGCTTGGAGGCCAGGTGGCGGACATATTTGGCGAGGATGTCCACTTCCAAGTTGACGACATCGCCGACTTTGCGCAGCCCTAAAGTCGTGTGTTCCAGCGTGAAGGGGATGAGGGAGACGGTGAACCAATCGGCGCCGACTTCCACGACGGTCAAACTCACGCCGTCCACAGCGATAGAACCTTTGGGCACGATATAGGGCATCAATTCCTGCGGGCAACGGATGCGCATGACTTTGGAGCGCAAGCGGGGAACGACTTGGGCGATGACACCCGTGCCGTCCACATGCCCTTGCACGAAATGCCCGCCCAATCGCCCGCTCGCACTTAAAGCCCGCTCCAAATTCACCCGGTCGCCCACTTTCAAAAAGCCCAAGTTGGTGCGGGCGATGGTCTCTTCTACGGCTTCCACCCAAAAGGTCGGCGGCTGAACGGCAAGCACGGTCAGGCAGACGCCGTTGACGCTCACGCTATCGCCCGAACGCAACTCGCGGGCGAAAGAAGTGCGAATCGCCAACAATGCCGCCATCCCTTTCCGCTCCACTTTGGCGACTTCGCCGACTTCTTCTATGATGCCCGTGAACATGCCCATCACCGCTTTCAACTTTGTCGCAAAGCGAAGGCATCAGCCTGCCAATCGTTAGCGTGCTAACCTTTTGCCCGAACATTGCCGACGAAGGAGGGTTGCGTGATGGCGGAAGCGGGTTGGGATTACGGGATGCCGCTGGACGAGATGGTCGCCCGCTATCGGCAACTTTACGGCGGTCCGATTTACGATGTGTTGGAACGGCGAGGGTTGCCCAATCAAGTCCTTCACCCATCCATCAAACCCATCCATCCCGACATGGTGTTGGCGGGGGCGGCGGTGACGGTGAAAGCCGTCATGCGACCCCGCCGTGAAGACGAGCGCCCGCCCAATCCCGTTGATTTCGTCTTCCCTGGCAGCGTCATCGTTTACAGTTCCGAAGAGCAAGTCAGCGCCCATTTTGGCGAATTAACCGCCCACGCTTGCGCCGCCAAAGGGTGCGTCGGGGTCGTCGTGGACGGCGGCTTGCGCGACTCCACCAAGCAGTTGCGCATCAGCGAGTGGCGACCGTGGGCGGCGTTTTGCCGCTACACCAGCCCCATTGAACTGGCGGCGCGCCAACGCATCTTGGAAATCAACAAACCCATTTTCATGAGCGGTTCGTTGACGAGCGTCGTGGAGGTGCGCCCTTACGACTTCATCTTCGGCGACTTGGACGGCGTGATTGTCATCCCAAGGGAAATCGCCGCAGAAATCTTGCAGGAAGCCGAAGACATCGTTCGGCGGGAAAGCCAAGCGAGAGAGGAACTCAAAAGAGGCACGCCCTTCCACGAAGTCGGGCGAAAATATCAAGTGGGGTGAGGAGCGATGGCGAAAACGACGGCACGCCAACCAGAACCCCGCTTGATCGTCGCCGAACCGATTTTGACGATCCTTGTGGCGCGGGATGGAGACGAATACACCGCCTACTGTCCCGAACTGGACATCGCCGCTGCGATGGAGACGCCCGATGAGGCGGTGAAGGTCGTTTTGGCTTTGATGCGGGAATACGCTGAAGACTACTTGGCGGATTTGGAGGCTTACGCCCGCAGCCCTAACCGCGCCCACCACTTGCCTTATGTTCGCCGCATCGCTGCCTGCCGTGACGAATGGCAACTACGCCAACTGGTGGCGGTCAAGTATGGGGACATCGGCGAAATTTTTGAGCGGTTGCGACGAGACTGAGGGAGGCGATGGGAATGACGCCGCCTGCTTGGCTGCGGTGGGGTTGCTGGTATGCGGAGAAAAATTTGCCCCTTGCCTTCCCGAAAAGGTGGCGGGTGACGATGTGCCTGCCGCAGGGGGGCAAGGACATCGGAGAGGCGGGATTGAAAGCAGCCTTTGAACGCCCCATCGGCACGACCCGCTTGCGGGAACTGGCGAAGGGAAAACGAAGTGCCGTCATCATCGTGGACGATTTAACCCGCCCCACGCCTGCCGCTCGCCTGTTGCCCTTTGTCATCGGTGAACTCGTTGACGGCGGCATCCCCAAAGATCGCATCCGCATCCTTTTGGGCATCGCCGCCCACCATCCCCTCAACCGCGAGCAAATGGTTCGCAAACTGGGCAAGGACATCGTGGCGCACTTCTGGGTGCAAAACCATTGCCCCTTTGAGAACTTGGACTACTTGGGCACGACCCGCAACGGGACGCCCGTTTATCTCAACCGCGAGTTTTTGCGCGCCGACTTGAAAGTGTGCGTCGGCAGCATCCTTCCGCACGGGCATGCGGGGTTTGGGGGCGGGGCGAAACTCGTTTTGCCCGGCGTGGCGGGCATTGAAAGCATCTACCACAACCATCGCCCCGACAACGGCTTCCGAAAAGGCATAGCGTTGACCGAAGGCAATATCGCCCGTGAGGACATGGAAGAGGCGGCGACGATGGCGGGTTTGGACGCCATCGTCAATGTCGTGCTCAACCCGCAGCGGGGCATCGTCGGTTGCTTCGTCGGTCACTTCATAGACGCCCATCGCGCCGGTTGCGAGTTGGCGCGGCGCGTCTATGCGACGCCCATCCCCGACGAAGCCGATGTCGCCATCTTGTCGGCATATCCGAAGGACAGCGAAGTTTACCAATGTGTCAACGCCTTTACGCCCATCAGCAGCGCGCCCAAACGGTTCGTCCACGATGAAGGCACGGTCGTCCTTGCGTCGGCAGGTTCGGAAGGCATGGGCACGCACTACCTTGCGGGACCTGGGATGCGATTGGGGGCACAGCGGACAACCTCGCCCGCCCGAACCGTTCGCCCACAGCGCCTCTATTTCGCCCCGACGGTCAACGCCCACGATTTGTGGCAATGGGGTTGGGACGGCGAAGCGTTGTGTCAAAGTTGGCGGGAAGTGGTGCGACGATTGCGGGAGCGTTACGGCGACGATTGCCACATCGCTGTCTTCCCGTGCGCTGCGATGCAGTTGGCGGAGGCATAGAAGTGGCGGTTTTTGCCGTGCTGTAAAGCGTTTCGTCAGTAGCAGGGTGGCATAATCTTAGCCGACTTGACACCGACGGCTTGGCGGAGGTGGCGACGGTGAAAATCACCGATGTGCGGGCGTGTGTCGTGCAAGGCAACTTCCCTTGGGTGTTGGTGAAAGTTTTGACCGACGAAGGCATTATGGGTGTCGGTGAAGCCTATTGGGGCATCGGCGTCCGCGATGTCACCACCCGCCTCAAACCCTTCCTCGTCGGGCAAGACCCCACGCAAGTGGATCGGCTGATGCATCGCTTGATGCGGGCGCTCTCTGGCAGCGGTTCGCAATCGGGCACTGTCGTCACCGCCCTCAGCGGCGTGGAGATTGCCCTTTGGGACATCGCTGGCAAAGCATTAGGCGTGCCCGTTTGGAAACTGTTGGGCAGCAAGTTCCACGACCGCATCCGCATCTATTGCGATTGCCACGCAGGCATGACGCCCGACGGTAAACCCGATTACACGCCCGAAGGTTACGCCGAGCGCGCCCGACAAGTCGTCGCCAAAGGCTTCACTGCCATCAAGTTTGACTTGGACATTCCGACGCCCTATCAACGCCCCCACAATAACGGTTCGCTCACGCGTTATCGTGTCGCTACCCTTTACCTCAACCGTTCCCTTTCCAACGCCGAAATCCGTTTCCTTGCTGAGTTGGTCGCTGCCGTGCGGGAAGCGGTTGGCGAGGAAGTGGAAGTGGCGCTGGATTGCCATTGGCGTTTCAACACCCGCGATGCGTTGCGGTTAGCGGAAGCCGTCGCACCTTACAAGCCCCTCTGGCTGGAAGACCCGACGCCGCCTGAGAATGTGGATGCCTTGGCGGAAGTCAAGCGCGCCTCGCCCGTCCCCATTTGCACGGGCGAAAACCACTACACGGCGCATCAGTTCCGCGAGTTGATTGTCAAGCAAGCCTGCGACATCGTGGCGCCCGACATCCCGAAAGTGGGCGGATTGCGGGAGACGCAGAAAATTGCGACCCTCGCCGACCTTTACTACTTGCCCTTAGCCCCGCACAATGTCGCCAGCCCTATCGCCACGATCGCTGCTTGCCATGTTTGCGCCACCATCCCCCACTTTTTGGCGTTGGAATTTCACGCCATTGATGTGCCTTGGTGGGATGACCTTGTTGTCGGTGAAAAGCCGCTCCTTCGGGACGGCTTCCTCAAAGTGCCCGACGCTCCCGGCTTAGGCGTGGAACTGAACGAGGAAATCGTCCGCGCTCATTTAGCGGAGGGCGAGGAATTTTTCGCTTGAGGCTCGCTAAAAAGGAGGGATGTGCGATGATGACACCGACCCGCCCTTGGCTGGCAAAATACCCGCCCCCTGTCCCTCCCACACTCGTCTATCCCGAAATGCCGTTGGACGCCTTGCTGAGGGACACCGCGAAGAAGTTCCCACAGGCAACGGCGACAATTTTTTACGGGGCGAAGTTGACTTACCGCGACCTCAATGAAGCGGCTGACGCCTTTGCGGGGGCGTTGGCGTCGCTGGGCGTGCAGATGGGCGACCGTGTGGCAATTTTGCTTCCCAACATGCCACCTTTCGTCATCGCCTACTTCGGGACGGTGCGCTTAGGCGCTATCGTCGTCCAACTCAATCCCCTCTTAGCCCCTGCTGAGTTGCGGGCGGAGTTGCAAGATAGCGGGGCGACTGTTTTGGTCACCACTGAACCTCTACTGGACAAAGCCACCGACGCTGCCCGTGACACTTCTGTCCGCCACCTCATTGTCACTTCGCCCGCCGCTTATGTGCCCCTTTTGATGCGTCCCGTCGTCAAACTGCGGGCGCGTCCGAAAGGTGAAGTGACTATCCCGTCAGGCGTTCAAACCCACGACTTTGAAGCCCTCCTCCATCAACGCCGCCGTCCGCCGAAAGTGGACTTTGACCCCAAAGAACAAGTCGCCGTCTTCCAATACACAGGCGGGACGACGGGCTTGCCCAAAGCAGCCATGCTCACCCATTTCAACCTCGTCGCCAACGCCCACCAAATCAACGCATGGGTCTATCGGCTCAAAGACGGCGAGGAAGTGTTTTTGTGCGTCTTGCCCTTTTTCCATTCCTACGGCATGACCGTCGGGATGAACTTGACGATTGTCAAGGCGGGCACGATGGTGCTGTTGCCCCGCTTTGATCCCGCCGAAGCGGCGAAAGCCATCGCCCAACACAAGGTGACGCTTTTCCCCGGCGTCCCCAGCATGTATGCCGCCGTCGCCCATTCCGCCGAACGCGGGCATATTGACATTTCGTCGGTGAAAGTCTGCGTCTCAGGCGGCGCCCCGCTGCCGATAGAAGTGCATGAGCGCTTCGTGAAAGCGACAGGAGCGAAACTCGTGGAAGGCTACGGCTTATCGGAAGCGTCACCCGTCACCCATTATACTTCAACCTGTCGCCCGTGCCCGACCTTTCAACGGCTTTGGAAGGGTTGCGAGTCATTGAACGCTTCTTCATCGCCGCCGCGCAGGAAGGGCAAATGGTAGACCGAGAAACGGTTCGGGAAGCCGTTCGGACGATGTTGTCGGCGATGGGTGTTTTTGGGCGGTTGGACGATCCTGCGTTGCTTTGGGACTTCGTGGAGACGCAATACGAGACGGAGACGCTGATGGACGGCGCTTTAGAAATGCTGATGACTTTGCGCCAGCAAGGTTACCGCCTCGCCATTGCCTCCAACGCCTCCCCCACTTACGAAGCCCGCCTGAAAGTGTTGGGCTTGACAAATTTGGTGGACGCCGTTTTCCTCTCCGATGTCGTCGGCTACGCCAAACCCGACCCAAGATTTTTCGCCTTCATCTTGGAACGCATGGGCGCAACGCCCGACGAAACTGTCCATGTCGGCAACTCCTACTGGCACGATGTCATCGGAGCGAAGCGAGCAGGCATCTTGCCCGTCTTCTTTGACTGGCGAGAAGTTTTTCCCGATTGCGATTGCCCCCGCATCACCCATTTGCGGGAGTTGCCCTATCGCTTGGCGGAATGGCAACACCTTTAAGGTTGCGCCATCCGCAGGAAAGTCAGCAAAGCAGCGATGGTAGATTCAGCGCCCCGATTTTCGTTGGCGCCGTGCGGTTCTAAGCCATCGTGGCAAGCGCCTGTCTCCAAATCGTAAAGAGCGACCCCCAGCAAGTTGCGCCCCAAAAACCATTCCCAGCATGCCTTCGCCATCCTCTGGAAAGTTTCCTCGCCCGTCACTTGCCACGCCGTCAGGTTCGCCCAACAAAGCCACATTGCATCCGTCGGCTGTTGAGCGAAGGTCGCTTTCACCCCGCCCTTGCGATACCATCCCCGATTTCCGACCAAACTGACGCAATCTTTCTCGGCATCCCAGCAAACGGCGTTCAGAAACCGCAACGCTTCCAACCCGATGAGGCAGTAACGCCTTTCCCCCGTCAACAAGTAAGCCCGCAGCATCCCCTCACAAAGGGCAGCGTTGTCGTAAGTCAGGGTGTCTTCAAACCAACGCCAGCATCGTTCAGCATGTTCAAGGTAAGCGCTGCAAAGGTCATCAGCCAATTGTTGCGCCAAGCCCAGTAAGGTCGGGCAATGTCCGTTGAGCACTTGGGCTGCTTCGTGCAGCCCGACGAGGGTGTAGGCTTTAGGGCGCGGATGGCGCAGTTGGGTGGCGACAGGCAAACTGCGTTCCCAAAGTGTCAATGCTGCCTTTTTCAGTTCCTCAGGCAAACCGCTATTCAGCGCCGTCCCCAACGCCCAAAGGCTTCGCCCAAAGCAATCCTCACCGCCCACCTCATCGCCGTAGTGGCGGTCGTAACGGATGAAGTTGTGGAAGCGCCCGTCATCCCGTTGGGCGTAACGCAGGAAGGCAAGGTAGCGTTGCGCCAGTGACAACGCCTCTTCATCACCCGTTTGGGTGAAATGCATCGCCGCCACGATGAGGGCTCGTGCGTTATCGTCCGTCGTGTAGCCAGATTTCGGGTCGGGCACGCCGTAGAAGGTGAACTGCAAAACGCCTGTGTCGTCGGTGATGGCTTTCAGGTGACTTAGGTTGACCAAGCCTGCCAATTCCTTCAGGCAAAAAGCAAGCATCACTATCACCCCTTTTGCCAGAGCGCTCACCCTCGTTGCTGCCTTCAAGGACGCTCCCTTCAAAGCATCCCCGCCTTTTCAACGACCGTAAGCCCAGTCGGATAACGACGCTCAGGAGTGGAGGCGAAGAAAACCCAAGGACGCCGATATTCCTGAGCGATGGCGACGAACAGTTTGGCGTATCTTTTGCCCACCGCCTGCCAAGTCATCTGCCGCCCGTAAGCATATGCCCGCCGCTCCATCTCCGCCCGCAAGCGCGGGTTGTCCAACAAGAGCAACAAAGCATCGGCGATGGATTGAGGGTCACGGAAGTTGACTAAAATGCCGCGCCCATCGGCGCAAAGGGCTTGGGCGTAAAGGTAGGGCGTGGAAACGATGACTTTCCCACAAGCCATCGCATATGCCAGCGTGCCGCTGACGATTTGGTTCGGGTTCAGGTAAGGCGTCAGGTAGATGTCGGTGGCTTGAAGGTAGCGGATAAGTTCCGCCTTCGTTAAGTAGCGGTTGACAAATTGCACATGGCTTTCCAACCCCAACTCCCGCACTAAGGCTTGCAACTCCTCACGATAACTTTCACCCTCGTGCCGTCGCACATTGGGATGGGTTTCGCCCAAAATCAGGTAGAGCACTTCGGGATACTTTTCAACGACAGGCGGCAAGGCTTGGATGACATATTCCAACCCCTTGCCTCGGCTGATGAGCCCAAAGGTGCTGATAACGAACCGACCACTCAACCCAAGTTCCTGCTTCGCTTCCTCACGACCACCGAAAGGCACATCGGGCGCGCCGTGATGGATGAGCACGACCTTGCGGGTGTTGACGCCGTAATCGCGCGCCAGCAACTCAAAAGCCAACGGGTTCATCACGACCACCTTCGCCGAACGAGCGACAAGGTGGCGAGTGATTTCACGGAAATTGGGATGCGGGTTAGGCATGATGGTGTGAAGGGTTGTGACCAAAGGTTTGCGCAACAAATCTGCCGTCACGCCCGCCGCACTTCGGCGACCGCCTGAAGCCCGCTCAGCCGTCACGCAGCGACACCCGCAGTTATCCTCTCGCTACAGCCGTAAGCGCGGTCAGGCTCAACGGCAGCGTTGTCTTCCACTTCACAGCGAGAACCCAAAATGCATCGTTCAACTTTTGCGCCTTTCCCGACCACGCATTCGTCCCACAAAACTGCCTCACGAACGATAGCGCCTTCTTTGACAATCACCTTGCTTCCCAGAACCGCCAACGGACCGACGGTCGCTCCGTCTTCAATCACGCAACCGTCTCCCAACAAAACAGGTGGTTCAATTTTCGCCGTCGGCGAAATTTGCCCATTCTCGCCGACCCAAACGCCCCGCCGAAGTTCTTTGCCCGCAATGGGCAATGGCGCTTTACCGCTCAGGACATCAAAGTTGGCTTGCATGTAATGCTCAACCTTGCCGATGTCCAGCCAGTAGTCGTTAGGGAAAGGGACGGCGTAAAAAGGCGCACCCATTTCCAGCAACTTCGGGTAAAGCCCTCGCTCCACCGAATAGGGTTGCCCCACAGGGATGTGGCGGAGCACTTCCCGCTCGTAAAGGTAAATGCCTGCGTTGATCAGGTTGCTCGGCGCCGTCTCCTTCGGTGGCTTCTCAATGAACGCTTGAACTCGCCCGTCGCTATCCGTCACGACGACGCCGTAGCGGCTCGGGTCGTCCACAGGCGTCAAAGCGATGGTTACCAACGCCCCCTTTTGCTCATGGACGCGCAACAGTTCCCTCAACGGGATGGTCGTCAAAACATCGCCGTTGAAGACGAAGAAACGGTCACCCAGCAATGCCTCGGCATTTTTGATAGCGCCAGCAGTGTCCAAAGGTTGCTCTTCCACGATGAACTCGTATTTGGCTTTGCCGTTGCGCTTCGCCAAGTGGTTGGCGATGGGCTCAGGCAGATAGCCCATCGCAAAGACGATGTGGGTGATGCCGTTAGTTTCCAAGTAATCCACGAACCGCTCAATGAAAGGGATGTTGGCGATGGGCACCATCGCTTTCGGGATGTGGTAGGTCAACGGACGCAACCGCGTCCCAAACCCACCGACCAACACCAACGCCTGCATCGTCTCCGTCACCTCCCTTTACGAAGTTTCTCGGCAGGTGGGCAAATCGGCAAATTTGTTAGGGAACCCGCCCATACTTGTCCTCGTAGCGGACGATGTCGTCTTCGTCAAAGTAGCCGAAAGAGATTTCCAATACGCGGTAAGTTTTGTCTTCGCCGATGAGCCGATGTTTAGCGCCTTGCGGGATGAAGACGAGTTCCATCGGCTTGGGGCGCAAAATTTGCCCGTCAATTTCCACGCACGCCCCTTCGTCCAACGGCACCCAAAGTTCGCTGCGATGGTTGTGCGATTGCAAACTCGTTTGCTCGCCTGCTTTGACCTCCAAAATTTTCACCGTCACGGGCTCGTTGAGCACATACTGAATGAATCGCCCCCAAGGTTTTTCCACGATGAGTGGTTCAGGCGGTTCTTTGCGCGGTTCAGGGTAAGTCATCACAGTCTCTTTCACTTCCGCCATCGTTGTTCACCCCTTTCAAAGTCCCAGTGCCAATCGCAATCGCTTGTCAACTTCCTCCAAGTCACGGTCACTTAATCGCCCAGTGCGAAACTGGACTAAGGCAGCGTTGATGGTCGCCAATTTAACCCTGACGACAGAGGGTCTCAATAGACCTGCAAATTGCCAGTCTTGAAGAGCATAGTCGGTTGGCAAAGAATGTTGGCGACTGGTGACCTGAGCCACGATGATGTCACCAGTGTTTTGCTCGTATTCAGGAACGCTTACGACGATTGCTGGTCGCACTCGTTTTGCGCTCAAGTCGGTGAAGGGAAAAGGAATGAGCACCACATCACCCCGTTGAAACGCCATAGTGCTCCCTCCAGTTGTCGTAGATACTGTCCTCTTCACCTTCCCAGTCTTCGGCAAAGGCTTGGTGCGAAAGGAGCGACCACTCCGTCTCCTCGGCAACCACAATTTCCACGACTGCTCCTTCGGGAAGCGCAACTTCTTCCATAGGGACGACGACACCGTTACGGACGATTCCTTTGAGGCGAAGAACTTCTGACATGTCGCTCACCCCTGTCACGCTGCTTTCAACCATTCTTCCAACTGCACTTCAGGATACGGCTTGAGGGCGTCGGTGACGAGTTGGTGCAGGCGCTTGAGACCGTCGGGCGTTTTGCCCTCGGCGCGCAAAATCAAGGCAGGTTCGGTGTTGGAGGCGCGGACGAGTGCCCAACCGTCGTCGGTGATGACGCGGGCACCGTCCACATCAATGACCTGATAGCCATCCCGCTTGAAGTGCTCCACGACTTTGGCGACGACTTCAAACTTGACGGCATCGTCGCAATGGACGCGCACTTCGGGCGTGGCGTAATAGCGGGGCACATCCGCTAACAACGCTGAAAGTGGCTTGTCTGTGTGGGAAAGGATGCGGAGTAATCGGCAGGCAGCGTAAAGGGCGTCGTCGTAACCGAAATACTCGTCGGCGAAGAAAAGGTGACCGCTCATCTCACCCGCCAGCAACGCCCCCTCCTCGTGCATCTTCGCCTTGATGAACGAATGCCCTGTCCGCCACAAAATCGGGACGCCACCGTGCTTGGCGACATCTTCCAACACCGCCTGCGAGCATTTCACTTCCACGATGATTTTCGCACTGGGATGCTTTTGCAACACCTCTCGGCTGAACAAGATCATCAACTGGTCGCCCCAAAGGATGTTGCCCTGTTCGTCCACGACGCCCAACCTGTCACCATCGCCATCAAAGCCCAACCCGACATCGGCGTTGACCT
>Ga0079998_107871_pt1 | contig 27241 bp, 26 predicted proteins | sample PerSpoBPS_BMetaG_FD_69201 | JGI IMG/M metagenome (GOLD analysis project Ga0079998, IMG submission 69201) | Thermal spring microbial communities from Yellowstone National Park, Wyoming, USA - Perpetual Spouter B (PS_B) MetaG (SPADES assembly)... | ecosystem: Environmental > Aquatic > Thermal... | reverse complement strand
GAGAAAACTGAAAAGAGGGAGAAAGGAGATATGAAGGAGAAGAAAATGAGAAATCCTCTATTGAGCTTCCGTCCAACCTCTCTCTCTCTCTCTTTACATTCGCAGACATTTTTTTCTTTCCTCCTTTTTTGTTTTTCTTTTTTATATAAAAAAACAATAATCATTTTTTATAAAGAAGTCAAGAATTTGTAAGCTCGGAGGATTTTATATGGAATTTAGTGAAACTTGAAAATTTTGAGATTTCCCAAAATTCTCTGGATAGCGGATTAGATTAAAATGGAAAATGCAGATAAAAGTTGTAGTAACCGGACCGCTTGAAGAAAACTGCTATATTATCTTTGACGAAGAAACCAATGAGTGTATAATAATAGATCCAGGAGACGATGGAGAAGATATAGAAGAAGAAGTTAAAAGATTTTCACCAGAAGCAAAAGTAAAATATATTCTTCTCACTCATGCACACTTTGACCATGTCGGAGCCCTAAAATATGTGAAAGAAAAACTCGGAGGAGAAATACTGATGCACAAAGGTGATCTGCCTTTACTTCAAAGAGCTCATGAACTTGCGATGTTCTTTGGATTAAAAATCCCAGAACAACCACCACCAGATAGATTCATAGAAGATTCAGAAGAAATAATTTTCAATAAAATAAAAGTAAAAGCGATTCATGTTCCTGGACATTCCCCTGGCGGAATGGCATTCTTATTTTCTTACAAGAACGAACTTCACCTTTTCACAGGAGATATATTGTTTGCTGGTTCAATAGGAAGAACAGATCTTCCGGGAGGGAACTTTGAACTCCTCATTTCAGGAATAAAAACAAAACTTATGATTCTTCCACCTGAAACCAAAGTTTATCCAGGACATGGTCCAACAACTACTATTGCAAGAGAAAAACTTACAAACCCTTTTATCCTCTTTTACTGATCATCTATTTTACTGACTATCTTAAAGTTTTAATTGCTATCTTATGCTATTATCTTGCAGTTTTTTCAGGTTGCTTTACAGTTTGAACAACTTTTTGCCCTGTTCTCTTACTTTTACCTTTTTAACCTTGATAGTATATGTGAAACTATATCATTAATTTGTTCTTTATCAAGTGATGTTATTTTGAATTCATCTTCAAAAATTATGTTTCTTTCAAATGCCTCAAACTTCAAATAAAGAACAAAAATTTTATTTTTTTCTTTATTCCCATTATTTTCTTTCTCTACTTCTTTCAATTCCGTGCATATTCCAAAAGGTGAATTACAACCTCCACCTATATTTTTGACGATTTCCCTTTCAATCATCCCAACAAATTCAGATTTTTTGTCGTTGACAAGTTGGGATATATTTTCAGCATCAGAACCTATGCGAGTTTCAACAGCTATTATTCCTTGACCTGGTGGGTAAAGAAATTCTTGTGGGGGCAAAACTTCTTTGATAAATCCATCAAATTTCATTCTGATCACTCCCGCAAGAGATACAATTAACGCATCACATTCTCCATTTTCCAGCTTTCTTATTCTTGTGTCAAGATTTCCTCTTATTGGTATGACTTGAACTTTATTTCCGAAAATTCTTTTTATCTGAAATTCACGACGCAAAGAAGATGTTCCAATTTTTACCTCATATCCTTTTTTCAATCTATCACGAATTTCTTCTCTTGAAAGCCCCAAAAGAACATCAGCTGGGTTTTCTCTTTCAAGATAAGCAGATATTGTAAGTTGTGGTGGTAATGTTGTTGGCATATCTTTTAGAGAATGTACAGCAAAATCTATCTTCCCTTCAATAAGTTCATCCTCTATTTCTTTGACAAAAAAACCTTTTCCGGGAATTCTACTTAAAGGCGAATCTAATATTTTATCACCTTTTGTCTTTATTACTTTTATTTCAAATCTTGGAGGATCTTTCCCAATTTCTTGAAATTTTTTTGTGATGGAGTTAAGAAAAATTTCAGTCTGCTTTAATGCGAGCTTGCTTCCACGAGTACCAACCCTAAAAAACATTACAAAAAATTACCAAAGTTTACCTCTCCCTTCAAGATAATCTTGAATTATCTTATAAGCTTCCTCATCTGTCATCTGTATTGGAGGATGCTTCATCGCAAATGCAGAAATAGAATAAATAGGACCTGCAATTCCTTCGTCTCTTGCTAACTTTATTAACCTTATAACATCTATAACTACGCCAGCAGAATTTGGAGAATCTTCAACTTGAAGTTTGACATCTATCAAAATCGGAGCTCCGCCAAAACCTTTCCCCTCCACTCTAATATAACATATTTTTGTATCGTTCAAAAACGGAACATAATCAGATGGCCCTATATGTATTTTATCCTCTGGTATTTCTTGACCTGAAATTGAAACAACGGCTTGGGTTTTGGAAATCTTCTTTGTTTTCAATCTTTGACGGTCTAACATATTCAGAAAATCTGTATTCCCTCCAAAATTTAACTGGTAGGTTTGCTCTAAAAAAACTCCTCTCATTCTGAAAAGATTCACTATTGCTCTATGCAATATTGTAGCTCCAAGTTGAGATTTTATATCATCTCCTGCTACTGGAATTCCTTCTTTTTTGAATCTTTCAGCAAATTTCGGGTCAGAAACAATAAAAACAGGCATACAATTTACGAAAGAAACCCCCGCTTTCAAACACTCTTCGGCATAAAACCTCGCAGCATTTTCAGCTCCTACTGGCACAAAATTTACAAGAATCTCTGCTCCTGTTTCTTTAAGAACTTTTGCAACATCAACGGGTTTTTTATCTGCTGGAATAAATCTTCTGTCTTCCGGATAATCTTTCATATGTTCTGGGATACCATCAAGAATTGGTCCCATCATTACCTCAACATCCCCGTTGATTATTTCTCTTTCAAAAATAAGTGTGCAATTTGGTTTTTGGAATATAGCTTCTTTGAGAGGTTTTCCTACTTTTCTTTTATCTATATCAAATGCAGCAACTATCTCTATATCTGCTGGTGTATATCCCTTTATATCTTTATGCATCAGCCCAAAACCATCTTTATTTTTTGAATAATAAGATATACCCTGAACCAAAGAGCTTGCACAGTTCCCAACACCAGCTATTGCAACTTTTATTTTCCTTCTTTTTTCCTCCATTTTCTTTTCCTCAATTTCATCACTATTATTCATAATGCTATTTCGCCCCTTTGCTACTCTCTTCTTTCTTTCTCCTGAACTCATATCTTGACCAACAAAACAAAATCAAATTAAGTCTTAATCAACTTTTATCAATTTTTTATAAAAATTACAAATTTTCTGAAATTCAAAAAAAAAACAGCAAGTAGTTAAAAAATGTCTTTTTATGAAAATATCCAAAGAAGAGATGGAAAAAATATTCTCTTCGGTCACGGGAAAATCAAACTACTTTGAGGACTTCAATGTAGGAGATATAATAGAACACTCACGAGGGCGAACTGTTACCGAAATGGATAATGTTATGTTCACTTTACTTACTATGAACACAGCATCAATTCACTTTAATGAAGATATGATGAAAAAAGGAAAGGGGATATTTCCAGAGAGAGTTGTATATGGAGGATTAGTCTCCTCAATAGTGATAGGACTTACATCGGAAGATATAAGTGAAAATGCTATTTGGGATTTAGGATATTACAACGCAAGACACTCTGCCCCTGTATTTCATGGCGATACACTATATGCAAGATCAGAAGTCATAGAAAAAAGAGATTCAGATAGAGAAGATGCAGGAATAGTCAAATTTAAAATAACAGGAATAAATCAAAAAGGAGAAGTAGTGGTAGAAATAGAAAGAGAAGTTCTTATAAGGAAAAGACCAAAACAAAAATGAAAAAAATAAAAAACAAAAATAAAACAAAAATAAAGAAAGAATGAAAAATGTAAAACTTGTTCCTATTTTTCCCCTTGCTGTTTTCATCCTTTTCACAATAAAATCAAATTCTCATGCAAAAGGAGAGAGTTTATGGGCTGAAACAAAAGATGGGAGAAAAATACACATTATGTTCTTCAAAGGAGAAGAAAAAAAGAAGAGAAATTTCCCTGTAATTCTATGTCATGGTCTCGGAGCACAGGGAAGATACTGGTATTTTGATGATGAATTGAGCTGGCCCAAAAAACTGAATGATGAAGGATTTAATGTATTCGTACCAGATTTAAGAGGTGTCGGAAAAACAGGTGGTCCGTATGATTTCTCATTTGAAGATTATATATACGATGTAGAAGCTATATTAGAAAAAGTTCTGAAAGTAGAAGGTGTAGATAAAGCCCACTGGGTCGGACACTCCATGGGAGGCATGGTAATTTACCTTTCCGTATCACGAAATCCCCAAATACAAAAAAAGCTCAAAAGCTTTACCGCTATATCATCTCCATACACAATATGGGCACCCTGGGAACTCTGGAGAATTACCCACAAAAACTACGAAAACTTATCTCAATTTTTCAAAAAAGTAGATTCTATACCTTTCAGCACCTTTTCATATTCATTTTCAATATTCGGAGACATAATTTATCCGATACTTAAAATAACAAAGCTGATATATCTTGAAAACTTTGTTTGGAATTTAGATAATGTCCCACGAGACATAAGGAAAAGAGCTATGAGATATGCCACAGGTCCGGTTTCCACCCGTGTTCTTGAGAAATTTTCAAAGGTTCTTCTTGGTTATGAAGATTTCAACTTTTCATTTGAAAAATTTAAAGTTCCTGCTTTGTTTATAGTTGGAACAAAAGATTATCTTGCCTCTCCTCCGACGGTCAAATTAGCTTACTCAAAGGCATCATCAGAAAACAAAAAGTTCATACTCGCAGGAGTTGGTGAAGGGTTTCAAACTGACTACGGACATGTTGATATTACAGCGAGCAAATTGGCAACAGAAGAAATTTTCTCACAAGTTCTGAATTTCATAAAAGAGAATGACTCAAATAAAATCAGAAAAATTCAATCAACCCCAAGTGAAAAGATATATAAATCTGATTATGAAGAATCAAATGAACCAAAATCAGAATCATCAGAAGAAGAACAAATTAAAAAAGAAGAGGGAGCAATAAAAGAAAATGAAATAAATTTCAAAAAATTCTATTCAAGAAAATCTAAATATTCATTTATTTTAGTTCAAGATTTTGGAATAGATGGCAAAGTATGGGAAACGTTTGAAGATAACCTGAAATCAAAAAAAATATCTTACATGTACCCAGAAAAAATTTTGTCATATAAAGATGTATTGAAATCCGTTGAAGAATTTTGCATATCTTTCACATCAGACCTTAACATAGGGGTTTTTCATGGTTTCTCTGGTGTTGTGGCTATGAATCTGACACGAGGTTGCTTTGACGCAGTTTTTCTGATATCTACACCATTTTCAGATATCTCCTCATTTTATAGACTATACATTCAAACTGGCGGTAAAATAAGTGAGAAAATATTAGAAAAAATATTTGGAGAAAAATCAAAAGAGCTCGTATCAAAATTTGAGAGTCCAGTAGATAAACTTATGATTTTACCGGAGACATGGTTCCCAATCTCAAACCGAATTTTTTACATAATAAGCACAGGTGATAGATCAGTTTATTGGTGGAATATAGCAGAATTTGTAAAATTTTCTGAACAATTCGGAGTAAAATACTCATATACAATTTTCTCTTATGTGAATTTGCAAGATGAATTATCTCATATAGAAATAATAAATGGAGATAAAGCTTCAAAATACACAATAAAATACATATTAGATCAGATTGCAAGCTTGAAGAAATAAAACCTTACGGGTTGTCCTCCAACCTCTTTTCCAAATTCCCGAGCGTAAGTTCCCAAAGTAAAAGATAAAGCTTTCAAGTTAAGTTCAAGACCAAAAGAGGAATAAAGCTGACCAACTCCAAACATAAAAGATAAAAATCTTTTGAAAGGTTTATCAAGAGAAACTTCTGCTCCCATATGAAACCTTTTCAGAAGGCTTGAATCACCGCTCACAAAGAAAATATCTTGGAAATCTGCACCGACAACATAACTGAAAATCTTCAATTCGTCATAATATGAAACTCCGAGGTCCCCTGTTGTAGATCTCATAGGGTCAAGAATATCTCTTAAATCAAAGCCTAACCTCACGCCTTTCTTCATAGGTTCCCATATTACACCAAAATTAAATCCTCCAAAACCAATTGCACACCTAAAAGGATACTCACATTTGCCCGAAACAGCATCATTTAGTACATCATTTAGTACAGTTCTCATATCCTTGCCAAAAACTGGGAAAACAGATGTTATACCTTGACCTATCTCATTTTCTCTAATTACAATATCTCCCTCGTATGCGATTTTGAAAGCAGATATAGATAAACCAGCTGTTATTGATCTATCAAGAAAAGACACAGCTCCTCCAAGAACAACCTCCCCTCTTGTGAATGCAAAAGTGTCTTTTAAAATAAGATTTGATGGTAAAGAAAGAGATGTTCCCAAACCAGCTCCCAAAAGCACTCCTAATCCAAAAGACACATTACCAACGCTTAAAGCAAAATGAGGAAAATAGAAAAATTCACCAACATAGTTTTTACCATAAGAATCTCTCACAGATTTTAAAGCTTCCTCTGGTTTCCGAGATATGTCCCCCGATAATTCAAAAAATTTTCCAGCATCTGAAATCAAGTTATAAGACACATATATTTCGGGAGCGATAATATCAAGACTTTTTGTACCAAGCATACCTGCTGGATTGAAGAAAAAAGAAGTTTGAGTATCTTGCAAAGACGCGGAAATTCCCCCCATAGCAAGAGAGCGAGGACTTTTATAATCCCACATAAAACTTAAAAATGGCAATATGAAAGAAAAAACTAAAAACATATTCAAAAACCTCCAAAATTCACTTTGTATCTTTCCAAACCTTCGGGTCTTCTCTCCCCTCTAAAATTTCTTTCAAATATTTTTCAGGAAGTGTTATTGGGTCTGGAAAATTTAGAAAAGTATTAGTAATATCTTTTTCAAATTCACTCAGAGGTTTTTTAAGATTATCAATAAGCTTCTTTAATTTTTCGGAAACGCTATTGCAGATCATTTGAGCTTCAGATGATGTGACTTCATCAGAAAAAAAGAATTGTAAAGTTAAAGGCTTATTTGAATCTAACAGTTTATTTGGATCTTTAATCTCATTTCCCTCACAATCTTTAAATTTTCCCTCTGGTTCTCTGAAAACTATCTGAGAGGTTGCGTTCTGAGGAAAAAATTGAATATCTTTTATGATTTGTTTTGTCATCTCTTGAACATATTCTTTGAACCCACACATGAAAAAATCTTTAAAGTATTTATCAAAATTTTCTCTGGGGCAAATATAAATGCTATCTTCTTTATTAGGACCAATACTAATTTTTTCAGATTTAGGCAAAACTTCTATACCCTGAATTTTATCGGCATATTGAGAGAAGCTCTCTTGAAAAGTTCTGGTTAATTGATCCTGAATAGTTTGGGTAATTTTATTGTAAAAGACTTTTGAATATTTATTACAAGTTGGAGTAATCTTACCTTGAAAATTTTCTAAAAGATCATTTATAATGATGTTTTTATAATTTTCTCCTTGTTGTTTAAATAGCTCTTCGGATGAGCCATAAGATAAAAGCATAAAACCCGCTACCATCTCCTGATCCATAGATTTGACATCTTCGTATTTTTTCAAAAATGGATCGTTTTCATCTAAAATAAGGCATAAAGAGGGAGATGTTGGTGGTCGCTGAGGTTTTGCATAATAATCTGGGTGTCCGAGCATTTTTGATTCTAAAACAACTTTCCATATAAGAATTTTACCCCCTAAAAATTCAATTGAGTTTATAAGCCTTTTTATCTCATGCAAAACTTTGTCTTTTGATGGATCAGTTTGAAACTCTCCAAGATTTTCAAGTTGAAAATTTCCTTCATCTGAATCTAAAAATTTTTCTTTGCCATACATTATCCTCTCGTATAATCTTTGAGCTTTATAAATTGTTGATAGAGCTTGTGGATAATCTAATTTGAGAAAATCAAACATCTGAATAACTATTTTTGATAATTCTTTTTCTGAACCCTTCTCATTAGGATCAACATCTTTCATTTGAATAACATAATCAATTATTTTTCTTTCATCAAAACCTGCTTTTCCAAGATATGAGCCAAGAAGATACAAAAGCGCTTCAAGGAAATCTCTTATTTGAGCTTTATCTTTATCCGAAATTTCTGATTTATCTATATTATCTATACCTTCAAGTTTTGACATAACCTGAATATTTGATTTAACATATTTTTCCAAAAGTTCAATGGCTTTATCCCACTGACCAGAACTTGCAAACCTTATACCTCTTTCCCTCTCTCCCTGTGATGATGAACAAAAAGAAATAAAGATAAATAAAGGAGGAATAAGCAGAAATAATTTAAAATTTACCGACATTAATCTAAGATTTTGATATTTTTATATGAAATCATTATGTTTACAGAAATTATTTTCTGTACAATTTCTTATAAAAAAGCATTATTCTTTTTGAGTCACGAACTTGAACTCTCCAAATCCTGCTTGTCCTGCCGTAAACATTATTTTCTTTATAATAGAAAACGGAATATCCTTGTGCCCTATAAGATTTATTTCGCCTTTGAATTCAACATCTGGATTATAAGCTTGTATCTTTAAAATTCTTTCTTTTCTTTTTTCAAGTTCCTCATAAAGAGCTGGGATGAGAAGCTTTTCAGGGGGAACACCTTCTATTTGACCATCAATTATTCTCGCAACAATTTTCTTTTCAACTATGATTTCATCTTTTGTAACTGAAACATTAACATATTCTTTCAGTTCCTTATCTGCTGAGGATATTGGCAGAGTTAATTTTGGAGAAACCGTTATATTAGCTTCAGTTGAAGCCGAATAACTTTTAAGGAGGAATATTATTATTATAATGAACATATCAATAAGATTAACAACATTTAAGCCTCCCCCTTCTCCCATTTCTTCTGGATTAAACTCTCCCCCTGCTCTTCTTCTCATTGCCATACCATTTACCTCCTTATTTATAAACTACTCATGCATTGCCGCAATCATCTTAAAATTATAATTTTTTAAAAATTATAATTTTTCTCCTTTAAATCTTAAAAAAATCTAAAAAATTTCGCAAAAATTCCATCTATCTTTCTCATCTTCTGACGCAAAGGTTAGGTCCTGATGGCTTTGCGGGTCTGCCCTAAAATGTTTGCGACAAAACTAGTTGCAAAAATTTATGGTAGAGGCAAAATAAAAAAGCAGCAAAGCCAAAAAATTTTTGTTTCATTTCGTTTCAAAAAGAAACATAAATCCCCCAGATTCCACAGAAAAAAGCTTGGAACAAAAATTGCTTATTTTAAGTATGGATACAGAAAAAATAAAACCGTGGGAGCAAATAGATATAAACAAACAAAAAGAAGGCTTTGATGTATGGAAAGAAATAGACGAATATGAAGAGGTAATAAGAAAGTTCTTCAGAGAAGAGATCCATCCAGATAGGTTCAAAAGCTACAGGCTTAACTTTGGAACATACGGAGTAAGGCATCATCCAGAAGGAATGCACATGCAAAGAATAAAAATACCATCCGGTTTTATTTTCTCAGAACAACTCAGAGTTATAGCAGATGTTGTTGAAAAGTATGCAGGATCGGGTCATGGACATCTCACAACACGACAAGATATTCAGCTTCACTATGTAAAACTTGAAAATGTTCCGGATTTACTTAGAAAATTAGCAAAGGTTGGTATAACAACACGTGAGGCTTGCGGAAACACAGTAAGAAACATTACCTCATCTTATCTTTCAGGAATATGTCCGTATGAAATTTTTGATGTCTTACCTTATGCTATATATTGCACAAGATACTTTTTGAGGCATCCTCTTACCTCAACTTTACCAAGAAAGTTCAAAATTGCTTTTTCAGAGTGTGAAAAAGATGAAGCTATGGTAAGAATCCACGATATAGGAGCAGTAGCACAAATAATAAAAAACGGGAAAGAACAAAGGGGGTTCAAAGTTTATGTGGGTGGCGGACTTGGACCAGTCCCAGTAGAGGCGAAATTACTCGTTGATTTTGTAAAAGATTACGAACTTTATCCACTTATTGAATCTATAATATATGTGTTCCACAAGTACGGAACAGAGGAAAGAAAATTCAGAAACAAAGCAAGATTAAAATTCCTGATAGCAAGAATAGGTTTTGAGAAATTCAAAGAACTCGTTTTTCAGGAGTTTGAAAGATTAAAGAAAGTAAGAGAAGGAATAAAAGACGAACTTATACAATATGTAGAAAACTTCCCTTTACCTGCCCCTACAAAAACAGGAAGAGAAGATGGACCACAAAATGAAAAAAGATTAAAACAGCCAAAAACGAAACCTAACTTTTCAGATCCCAAATTCAAGTTTTTCCTTGAAAAATATACATTCAAACAAAAACAAAATGGATACTTCGGAGTATATGTAAAACCACCGCTCGGGAATCTCAAACCTAATGAGTTCAGAGCAATTGCAGACCTTGCAGAACTATATGGCGCAGGATATGTGAGAATAACACCTGGTCAAAAAATTCTTATACCATGGGTTGAAGAGAAATTCTTGTATGATATATATGCCGAACTTTCTAATAAGGGGTTTGTAAACGGTAAAGTTCCAGAATCTGCAAGAGAAATAGTCTCATGTCCCGGTGCTTTCTCATGTAAGCTTGCCGTAACACATCCATACAACCTTGCAGAATATATAAGTGAAAATGTAGAAGACCTTGGAGGATTGAGAATTCACATATCAGGCTGTCCGAACTCATGCGGCCAGCATCACATAGGAGATATAGGATTTTACGGAGCAAGCGCAAAAGTAGATGGAAAAATTGCTCCATACTACATCGTACTCATAGGAGGATACGGATTTGAACAAAAAGCAAAATTTGGAGAAGTCATAGGAAGAATTCCAGCTAAAAACGCCCCCTTATTTGTAAAAGAAGTTGTAGAACTGTGGAAAAAAGAAAGAAAAGACGGAGAAAAATTCTACGAGTTCGTTGAAAGAATAGGAGAAGAAAAATTCAAAGAGATTCTTGCAAAACACTCAAAGGTTTCACCATCAGATCCAGATGTTTTCAGAGAACCAGGAATATCGGAAGAGTTCAAAATGGAAGCGGAAGCAAGAGGAGAATGTGCAGGTAGCCTTATAGACCTTATGGCCGTAAATCTTTTTGATGCTTTCAGAAATATATATGACCTCAAAATTGAAGAAAAAATCTATGGAGTAAAAAGAAATTCAATAAAGGAAAAGATACTTGAATCAATAATAAAATGTGCAAAAATGTACGACTATCTTGAAGGTGAAGAGCCACAAGAAGAAGAAAAAATATTGAATATCTTTGTTGAAAGGATATTGCCAAAAAGATGGTTTTGCTCAGATTGGTCAGATCTGAAACAAAAATACTACGAGATAAAGTCAGAAGACTTTGAAAAAACATCGGATGAGAAAATAAGGGAGTTCATAAAATACGCAACAGATTTCGTAAAGGATGCAGAAAAAGCATTCTTACGACTAAAACCCAACCTTAAAATTCAAGAGTGTCTCAGACAAAAAGAAGAACATATTCCTGGTGAATAAAAAATAAATAAAATTTGAAATCTAACGAAATTCACAACAAAAATAGTATAGCAAATTAAACTATTAAAGATATGCCAGATAGCAAAGGTTTTGACACAGGAAATCAACTGAAAGACGATACTTTATACTACGAGTATTTAGTTTCAAGATATAAGAACCCAAAAAATAGGGGCAAAATAGAAAATGCAGATATAATATATGAAGAAGGAAACCCTTCGTGCGGAGATGTGATAAAAATATATGTCAAGCTTTCAGAAGATAAAAAAGTAATAGAAGATATAAAATTTGAGGGGTATGGATGCACAATTTCACAGGTTTCTGCTGATATTCTCGCAGATTTAGTGAAAGGTAAAACAATAGATGAAGCAAGAAATTTTTCAAAAGAGACTTTACTTGAAGAACTTGGAATTGAGTTAAGTCCAATAAGGTTAAAGTGTGCTCTGCTATCTTACAAAGTCTTCAAAATGGGAGCATACGGAATAAAAGTTGATATTGATCATAGTTAATCTACAACCTGAAAAAAGAAAATTCATTTGGCAAATTAACTAAAGCGAAAATTTTCTCAAAAACTGATTAAATTTTTTCAGATGAGTGAAAGTAAAATAAAGCTTTTGTTTTTTCTCATTTTCTATGCAATCGCAACGGTAATATACTTTTCTAATTCAAAATATGACATAGTTGAGCTTGAAAAAATGTATGATAAAAGTTATGAACTTTACAAACAAAGAAAATATCAAGAAGCAATAAAAATCGCAGATAAAATAATAGAGAAAAACAAAAATTTTCAAGATGCTTACATGCTGAAAGCTCGGTGCTACTACGAAATTTACAAAGATTTTTTAGATAAAGCAAGACTTGCTCAGCAAAGCAAAAAGCAAAAATCAACCGATAAAAAAAGCCACAAAGAAATCAATCAAGATGAAATAGAGAAAACAAAAACGGAACTTATTAACCTGATTGTATATAATATCAGGAAAGCGATTTCAATCAGAGAAGATGAAAAAATTTACACAGAATCAGGTGTAATTTTGTATAATATAGGAGCAAAAGAAGAGGGTAAAGAACTTATAAAAAAAGCGGTAAAAATAAATCCTCATTGCAAAGAAGCAAAAGAAATTCTCACGAAGATCAAAATTCACGAACTCCAAGAAGAGCTTGCACAAAGGCAAAAGTTAGAGCTTTATAAAAAAATGCTCTCAAAACACTTTTTAGAAAAATATTACGACGCAGAATATGATGATTACGACGAAAAAGAAGAATACGAAGACGACGAGTTCTATGGAAACTATATTTTTGATGACGATGAAGATGACGAAGATGAAGAAAAGGAACAAGAAAATTTTTGGTGAAAATAAAAATTATGAAAGTGAAAGAAAAAGAATGGGGAAATATAAAGAAACTTGAAATAAAATCAAAGCTTGAAAAAACTGCAATTTTCATAGCATTAGGATTTGAGTTCTTAGGATTAGTTCTTGGAGGAGCTTTTTTGGGATACATAATAGAAAAAAAATTTAAAATTCAAGAAGGAGTTGGTCCCGCAATAGGAACACTTGTAGGTCTTGCAATAGCTCTATTTACAACAATAAGAATACTCATATACATACAAAAAAACCAGAGAAAATAAAATAACTCAGTTTGATCCCTTTATAAATATCCCTATTATTCCGGGTTTAGATGTTTGCCCAGATATAATTTGTTTCTCTTTATCAACTTTGTAATCTATTTTCTCAAATTTTCCATCATCTCCGAGAAAACCAAAAAATGTATCATCTCTTACCTCACCTCTTTCATACATAAGTGCAAATGAAATCGGATATCCCTCAGAAAATTCAATTTTGTATGCCCTCAAAGCTCCCGGAAATTTTACTTTCTCTATTTTCACTTTCCCTCCACTCTTTACGAAAACTTCTTTGCTAAAAGCTATATACATCATCTTATCTTCACTTGAAAAAACATAAAAATCAGGATGCTTTATACCCTTTGGAATTTTACCCCTTGTGTCCTCTGCTTTTACAAAAAAAAGGAATTAAAATAGAAACGGTAAAAAGTAAAAAGACAAATACGCTTTTGAATTTTTTAATTTTAAATCTATTTTTACCCCTCAAAATTATGAGAATAATATAAGACAGAAAGAGAGGAATAAGGTTTTGAAGATATGAATTAGTTTCGGGAACAACAGCACAAGATTTACAATTTGATTCATATACTTCACCGTCGCAATCATCATCTATTTGATTCCCACAGTATTCCCCGCACTTTCCAGCGTCTGGATCTGAACTCTCATCGGCTCCATCACAATCATAATCAACTCCACCATCGCAAACTTCACATTGTCCGGGATGTATGTATTTTGCATATTCAAAGTTAGGATCATCGTTGCAATCCCCAGCAATGGTGACTGTACCGGGTGGTTGAGTATTAGAACAAATAGCACCGGGAATAAGCAACGGAATAGGAATGCAGAAGTTCTCCGTAATCGGCATGCAACCTATAATACCTGCAACGATGAACACTGACCCATATCCGTCTCCATCTGCGTCAACGAAATACCATCTTTCAACATTCCCATCACAGTCATTATCTACGGTATCAGGGTTATCAATGGAACCACAGTATAAAGGAGCTCCGGGATAAGCATAGGGGTCAGAGTCATTACAATCTGTATTATTTGATACCCAGCCCTGAGGAGGAGGTGGACAGAAATCATTTGTAGGTTTTGATGGGTTTCCATAACCATCTCCATCCTCATCCCTCCAGAAAGTTGGTCTTACTCCCTCATCTACTTTTCCATCACAATCGTTATCTTTGTAATCACACCACTCCGTAAGACCGGGATTTCTTTGTGGGTCTGAGTCATCACAATCTTCATAATTAGTCACATAGGTCAGGTTGCCCACCTGCTTAGAAGGTGCTTCCCATTCACAACCAGGTATCCAACAACCGGGAAACCCAAAACAGGCCAAAGGATTCAAACCATATCCGTCTTTATCTGCATCAAGGTAGAATGGAATCCAAACCCCCTCATCCACCTGTCCATTACAGTTGTCATCAAAATAATTACATACTTCAGATGCGCCGGGATGGATTGAGGAATTATTGTCATCACAATCTGTTCTATCGTAGACCCAACCGGCAACCGGTGAGCAATAATCAGTAGTGGTTATATTGGGGTTACCATAGAGATCGCCATCTGAATCTCGGTAAAGGATGGGTCTGAGATATTCGTCTACTTGTCCATCACAATCATCATCAACATAATTGCAAACCTCAGATGCACTTGGATGGATTGAGGAATTATTGTCATTACAATCAGTAGCAAGGTATTTTGTTTCGCAAACAAAATTCGGACCACAAGCTATCTGTCTGCATTCTACCGAAAATGGAAATTCTCCTAGTTTCTCCAATGAAATTCCTCCCTGCTGTAATGGCAAGCCCACAGGCGGGGAGTATCCGGGTGTACAGTTCCACATATGCTCACACATAATCTGAGACTGATATAAAGAACAATCAGGTTGACTTTTGCACACCGCCTGAATTTGAAATTCACCCTGTGAAAATTCACCCCATGATGGTTTGCATTCCCAGGGCTTTTCAAGATAACACCAATATGTTAGCTGGCATTCTACATCCACACCCGGAACATACCCCTGCGGAGGTGATGCTTCGCAACGATTTACCGGAGCATTTGGATCTCCATACCCATCCCCATCTGCATCGCGATAATACCTATACCTTTCGGTAAAATCCTTTTTCAAAACAATTGCACTCCATCCTAAACCAAACATTGACCACCATGTTACATTTTTCCTGTGCAAACTTGTATCCCAATTATCAAATACATAAAAATACCATGTATCAGGTCCGCCTTTTTTCTCTTTCCACTCATACCCGACGATAAGCCAGTAGTGCCAATCTGTCACACCTACTGCCATGGCTGTAACCCACAAAGCAGGTCTTCCGGCATCTATGCTGTTTTTGACATCTTCTTCAGGGCTCACTTGTATCCAATTTGCATCCGTTGTATAGCCATAATCTCCTGCTGCTTCCTCTATTCCTTCATCTGCCAACCAAGGCCATGTAGGACCTTGGCCATCAGACATTGTTGGGATGCACACGAACCCAAGTGGGATGCACCCTGTTTTCATCTTATCTGCAAGTTTTTTAGCAAGAGCTCTTTTATTTTCCTCAATACAATATTTATCTCTTTCTGTTTTCCAATATGTGAAAAGCTGTGCAGCAGCCGTAGGACCACACCAGAGACTATCTTCACATTCTTCGGAATTGGATGCAGTATCACACTGAGTAAATACCCAGGGAACACCAAAATAGTTTCCACCGTCTTTCCATTCACTTATATATTTAGAAGGCACAAATTTTCCGGGCGAATCAGAAGATTTAGTTTCCAACTTTGTTGTTATTGTAAGGGGACAAAAGACTTGTTTCCACAAGCGATCTATAATATTCCCAATCTAACTTTCTCATCTGTTTCCCCATCTCATTTGTTCTTATTTCCTCTACCTTCCTCATAGCTTCACTTATATCCTCCCACAACAATATCTTCAAATCATCCGAAGGATAAAGAGGAACATATAAATTGTTTCCGTTTATCTTAAATTCACCAACAAATACAGGAGATGGTACAAAGATATATCTGCTAAATTCTATATCGCTATAATATGCTTTTAATCCCTTTACTGCTCTATTGAGTCCGACAAGGTGAATTGGTACTCCATAAGTTGCCAAAAATACACCGTAATTCATAGAATCTCCTAAAACTACTGTTATGGTTTTCTCCTCCAATATCTCATCAAGAACAGGATTCGTCTCCCCTTTTTCAGCCTTCCTGTATATACTTCTCAAAGTATGTATATCCCTTGGCTTAGATTTAGCAGACTTTGGCGTAAGTTTTGATACCCTGGGAGATGATGATGGATATACTTCAGATAAAAATCTATAAACTGAAATTGCTATGGCAGGTTCACCTAGCTGTGGATCTGATATTGGTGTTGTTTGGACCCATTCTATTGGTCTTCCATCCGCTACCTCCTCTATGGTAATTACATCTGCAACCTTCTGAACAAGTTTCATATTGTTTATTGAGAAATTCACATTTGAAGTAAAATCTCCCTTCACAAATAAATCTCCCTTTATTTTGTATCTATATTCTCCCCAAAATTCTCCCTCATCCTCACCTACAAGCCTCATATCTCCATCAATATAAACCTTCCCTGTTATGTCTATATCGCTCGTGAAGAATCCATCACCCAAAACAACTACTGACCACTCATCAGGCTTATCTCTCACAACTAAATTCCCTGAATCCTTCATCTTCCCCTTAACATATATGCCCCCATCATAAACATCTAACCTTTTGGCTGGATTTCTAAAATCAGTCTCAAAAACTAGAGAATATCCTTCAAGTTCAGAAGGTTTATCTCCCTTCATTCCCCAGCTTCCATCATTTCTATAAACCCACTCCGCTCCTGATGGATCTACATAAAACTTCCCTTCTACCCTCCTTATAAGAGTACCATCTCTATCGTATTCTTCAACCCATCCTTCCCCAAATCTTATGACTTTTTGATCACGAATAAAATCAGTGACAGATGGAGGGAATACCTGACGACAAGTTATTCCTTCTTGGAAATCTTCATATTTTATCTCACCTGTATTCTGAAGAGTTCCAACAAGGAGCTTCCCTGTGACTTTGAAATTCCCTTCATTTTTCAAAGTTCCTACACAAACATCAGCTAACGGACCATTCACATAAAAAGTCTTAGATGTTCCAACTGATAATTTTCTGAGAACAACGAGAATTATCTGTTTTCATTTCTGATTTCGGTGAGAATGTGGATAAAACAATTTTTGACTGTGGGTTTTGTTTTTCTTGATGTTCCAAGCTTTGGTTTCTGTTTTGTGATTTTGAATCCGAATCAACACAAGTGAGGAAAGTCAGGAAGACACCAACTGCGGTACAAAATAAAAATACACTTTTTTGTTTTTGTTTGTTTCTTTTCTTCATCATTTTACTACCTCCTTTCTCCAAGTTTTTCCATCAAAAATGTAAATCATATGTGTTCCCTTGTAATTTTTATAAGCCATAGGCAACCCATCTTCCCGGCATTTCCTCCTTATAGTTCCTTCATTTACAGAAAGTAATGAAATAACAATGTACGGAGGAGAAACATCAAATTTAGCAGATTCTATATTCCCTGGTACCTCTATCCAGTCTATATTTAAGCTTCCCCCACTTATAATCCCTACTCCAAATTTTTTCTTAATCCACTCTGAGTCTTTAAAATCTTCCTCATCGAGACGTTTAAAAAGTAAAAAAAGCTTGTCATTACGATATCTAACTTGAAGTAAATAAATAATAGATTCTTTGGAAATTTCTGGAAATGGAATTTCTGTAATACTCCATGCCCAATCTTCGCTCTTCTTTTCTCCAATAAAATAACGAATTCTCAAGCTCCTTTCTCTTTCATCATGAAGGTCTCTCCCTAAAAAAATAATACCAATTCTATTTTCAGAAATTTTAAACGCTTCTAGATCAAGAATATAATAGGTAGTATTTGGAGATAAAAAAACATCTTTTATTTTCTTCGCTTTACCATCAATTACAGATAACTCTGTTACTTTAACCTCATCAGAATAATCCTCACAACAAGCTATATACATATAATCGGGATAAATGATAGAAGAGGAAAATGGCTCATCTATAGAGTAAAGTTGTACCCCCGAATTGCCTTTCACAGATAAAAATGATGTTGCCATTTCGGACCATCTATGGAGTATAAAAGCATCTTCACTTATTACTTCCATCATTTCTACTCTAGGTCTTCCTAACCTAATGTCAGGAGTCATTATATGTTCTATATTCCATTCTCCTTCACTGTGAGGTCTTTTTGCAAGTTTTATCGAACTAGTCAGAAGCCCAGCGTAAGCAATATAAACAGCTTTATCATCAACTACCATTTTCAAAAGTCCATCATATTGAACGTCTCTCACACAAGCTCTTTTATCTCCAGAATACTTCTCTACTGTTTCTACATGCCATGTATCTTCTGTTAATGATTTATAAGCATATTCAACGCTTATATCATCAAAGTTATAGCGTGCTGTATGAATTACCCCGTTATGTATTACTACATCTGTGTGCCAACCTTTACCCGTTGAAATAGCACCAGTAATACCAATAAAAGGACAACCTCCCAAGCTTAAAATTAGGTTCAAAATCAAAATTAAACTGAAAATCCAGAGTAGATTTTTTGAAATATCCATTTTCTTACCAACTAAAAATTTAATCATTTCGAAAAAAGAAAAAAAGTCAAGATTTTGAACAATCTCCGGAAGCCTTGTCAGATAAGGGAAAGAAAGCAATAGAAAAGTTGATTTTTATAAGAAGATTTAAGTTTTATTTTAAAGTAGTGCTCAGGGTTAAAAATTACTTTTATGGAAGATGAAATAATAATAGAGGCGCAAGATATCTGGAAACACTTTGAGGAAAAAAATAGAAAAATAGAAGTTCTAAAAGGAGTTAATCTCAAAGTAAAAAAAGGAGAAAAAGTTGCAATAGTTGGAGCTTCCGGCTCAGGCAAAACTACATTACTTTCAATAATAGGCACAATCCTCAAACCTACATCAGGTAAAGTAATCATAGATGGAGAAGATGTAACATGGAAAAGTGAAAAAGAATTAGAAAACATAAGAGGCAAAAAAATATCTTTCGTTTTTCAAAACGGGTACCTTATAGATGAACTTTCTCCGCTTGAAAATGTTGAGCTGTTCGCTAGGAAAGTATTCGGAGATAAAGCAAAAGAAATAGCAAAAAAAATCCTTCAAGATTTCGGAGTTCCTGAAAGGAAAAACACATGGGAATTATCTGGTGGAGAATACCAAAGAGTTGCACTTGCAAGAGCCATAAGTGTGATGCCGAAAGCTCTTTTGGCAGATGAACCAACCGGAAACCTTGACCCCGAAACTGCAGAAAAAGTTATAGACGAAACAATAAGGTTGTGTCAAAGAGAAAAAATAGCGTTAGTTATCGTAACTCACAACTTCAAAATAGCGGAGAAAATGGATAAAACCTACAAACTTGAAAATGGAAAACTTGTGGAACTGTGAACTGATTACTTTTTCGTATGGCTCAACTCGTCAGAAATAAGCTTACTTTTCATCAGAGCTTTTTCAACTGCCAAAAAAATAGCTTTCCTTACATCATTTATTTCAACTATTGCCTCCGCAGTAGTTCCTCCCGGTGTCATAACTTCTTCTTTTATTTGATAAGGAGCTTTACCAGAAATTATCATTTTAGCAATACCTAAAAATGTATGAGCAGAGACTTCTCTTGCAACGGCTCTTGGTAATCCCGCTCTTACGATAGCGTCTTCAAAAGCTTCAAAAATTACTGAAAGGTATCCTGGACCTGATGCCGATGTTGCGGTAAAGATATCTATCTCATCATCTGATTTTACAACAAATGTTTTTGAGTATTTTTTGAATATATTTTCCAAAATTTTTGCATCTTCTTCAAGACCTGCGAGTATAGCTAAAACTCCTTCTTTCTGAGATATAGTTAAAGACGGCATAATTCTTGCCCACCTTTTTATATATCTTCTGAGAAGATCAGACCTTATTCCAGCTGCACATGAAACAACAAGTTTATAATTAGAGTTTGCCAAATCGGCTATATCAGACAAAGCATCGTAAATATCTTTTGGTTTTACAGCCAAGATTATAATGTCGCTTTCGGACAAAACATCTTCTAATTTTCTTTCGTAATTTTTGAGGTCATGTGGGACTCTGAATTTATCGTATAAAAGTAAGGGAAAATCTTCTTTTAGAGCATAAGCCAAAGCTGATCCCATCTTTCCTACACCTATTATGCCAAAAGATAATTTTTTCTCGCTCATAAAACTGATTCCCCCGATAAATCTATTCTTCCCAATTTACGATCTCATCTTTTATTCCTTTTCTTTTATTTATTATTCTTGCAAGAATAAAGAAAAGATCTGAAAGACGGTTCATATAAATCAAGCAATTCTCGTTCACATTCTCAAATGAAGCAAGTTCTACAATTTCTCTTTCACATCTTCTTGCTACTGTTCTTAAAATGTGCATAAGTGAAGATGGTTCAGAACCACCTGGCAGAATGAAATCTTCAAGCGGTTCAAGTTCCGAAAGATATTTTTCTTCAAGTTCTTCCAACCAATCTATCATTTTAGAAGAAACACGTTTTTTTTCAGTATCAGATGGTTTTGAAAGCCTTGCGAGGTCTCCTGCAAGAATAAAAAGGTGATTTTGAATTTTTTTCAGAATATCTGCTATATCTTTCAATTCTTCATCTTTTGAAATCTTTGATAATGTATATCCGATAAAGCTTGCGAGTTCATCTACAGTTCCATAAGCTTTAACTCGCGGATGATGCTTGCTCAAAACAAATCCACCAACGATGTAAGTTTTTCCTTTATCGCCAAACTTTGTAGTTATGTGAGTTAGTCTATAACCTTTTCTTTTTTCTTTTTCTGTTTTTTCGTTATCAGATTTTTCAGCCATATATGTTATTTTTTATTTTTTTTATTTTATTTTTTATTTTTACTTTTTGGATTTTTATTTTGATTTAAGCTTTTAAGTTATGACGAGAAAAATTTGAAAATTTGATCTGCTTGTTTTTTGGCATCTTCATAGCCAAGCTTTATAAGTTCGGAAGTATAACTTGGTTCAAAGAATATATAGCTTATAACATCGGAATCAACTCGTGGGGAGAGCTCCAATATAAATTTTATAAGAGCTTTGTTGCGTGATGTCGGGAGGCGTGCATATTTTTTTGCACATTCATAGGCTATTTTCCCTATATCCTCGGAAGGTCTTATATAAAGCAGATCTACTATTTTCAACTCATACCCTCTTACCTCCTTCATTTTTTTACTTATTTTTTCAAATTCTTCTTCTCCTACTGAACTTTTCACTGTATCTATGAGCTGGTTCATAACTTCAAGGCGAGAAAAGTCGTAGGCTATTCTATCAAGAAATAGAGCGTTCAAGATTTTTCCTATTATGTAAAATATATTTGGATAAACCTCCTCTCTTTCTTTTCTGGCAGAAGGTTCATAGTATCTCAGGACAACCGAAAATATTTTATCTGCTCCAAGTCTTATAGCTGGTGATAAAGGAGTGTTAAGTCTTACACCTCCATCACAATACCATTCACCATCTATTTTCACAGGAGGAAATATTATTGGTATGGCAGCAGATGCTAAAACATGCTCTGGACGAAAAGCCACCTGCTTGAAATCCATAAAGGGATCCTTTTTCCACTCAGATATGATTTCCCGAGAATTTATAAAAGCTCTTGTAATACCAGAAGCTATGTGTGTTGCAAAAATACAAACTGAATGAATTATTCCATCTGTAACATTTCTGTTTATCATTTCCCAATTTATTCCTTTTGATATTATTGTGTTGAGATTTGAGACATCAAAGAGAGCCCTTTTTATCATATTGATATTATCTTCATCAGAGCTTTTCCTTTTACCACCTCTGAAAACTTCAAATATGAAAGAGAAATTTACTTTCATATAAGTTTCCATCTTCATTTTTTCCCATATTGAAATCAGAATTCTTGTGTTTTCTTCTATCTGCCTTATGTATGATGCAAGAAAAGCTATGTGTATAGCTCCCACGCTTGTTCCACAGAATATATCAAAATGAGGTTTTATTCCTGTTTCACGAGGGAAATCTGAAAAAATGTATTTTAGCACTCCGACCTCATACGCTCCCCGAGCTCCCCCACCAGAAAGAACAATAGCAAATCTTTTTTTCACATTTTTATTTTTACCAAATTCCATCTTCTAAATTCTAATTTATACTCCGAAATTGCATAATTATAATATGCAAATGGAGAAAATTAAAAATGTATCTGATTCATATTTTGAGAGGCTTTTCAATTTCCTTGAAAAAGAGAGGATAAGAGTCGTTGATGTTGAACCATTAACACCAGATGCATCATCAAGAAGATATTTCAGACTTTTCTTTCCCGACAAAACAACAAAAATTGCGATGGTTATGGGTGATATAGATCCACGCATCATATTTGAGGAAATCCTTGAAAAGCAAGTAAATTTTAAAGAACTTCCATTCATAAACATAGCAAGATTTCTCTCAAAAGTAGGAGTCAGAGTCCCAAAAATATACCAATATGATGGAGAAAGAATCCTTATACTTGAGGATTTTGGTAGAACACCACTTGATGTTTTTGTAAGGGAGAACGGACCTGAAAAATCAGAAGTTTTTTATCTTGATGCAATAGAGCAGCTTTGCATTATGCAAAACGCAGAAAAAGATGAGAATTGCTATGCGTTTGAGCTAAAATTCACAAAAAATATGCTAATGTGGGAGTTCAATCACTTCTGTGAGTTTTTCATGGGATTTACAATAGATAAAGACAAAGAGATAAAAAAAGAATTTGAGGAAATTTCTGATGTTTTATCGCAAACACCTTATGTTTTCACTCACAGAGATTTCCACTCAAAAAATCTGATGTGCCTTGATGGTGGTAAAGTTGGAATACTTGATTTTCAGGATGCTTTGCTCGGTCCGTATGTTTATGATCTTGTATCTTTGACCTGCGATGCCTATGTTGATGTACCAGAAAACCTTGAAGATAAAATAAAATCTTTATACAAGCAAAGGAGTGAAGAGAGAGGATTCAGAATACCAAAAGATTTTGAAGTTCATTATGTGATGTGTGGAATACAAAGGACCTTAAAAGCAGCAGGTAGATTTATGTTCATCTTCAAAGAGAAGAAAAACAAAAAATTTATCCCCTATGTTATACCAGCAGCAAAAAAAGGTTTAAAACTCATGAAAAAACTTGGATTAAAATCCTCTGAAAAAGTTGAGGAAAAAATAGAAGAACTTATTAGTTCTAACTCTGACCTTTTTTCTTTTTCTCTTTTATAATTTGGAAGACCAGAGCAGAAAAGAATATTATAAGCAAAGATGCAACTGGAAAGAGAGCGAAAGCTCCCCGCAAATGTTCATCTTGAACCTTCCTACCCATCATCAAAACCACAAAGACTAAAACGGAATATAGAAAAGCTAATACAAAAGGAACCTTGATGTAATTTAGCGTTTTCAATAAAACCTCTCTCATAAATCAAACTTTAGCAAAAAATAAAAAAATAGAACAAAACTTAAAAAAAAAAGAAAATCAAATTATTTAGAATTCCATTCTAATATTTTTCTCATCCAAATGATATTACCATCTTCTTTCAGCTTTACTACATAGTCTCCATCACGACAATTTGCTATAAAATATGCATTCCCTTCTTCATCTTCAATCAAGTATTTATACTCGTTCAAACTATATCCCCTGAAAATCCAACATGCAAAGCTTAGTTTTTTTTTTGCGGAGCCTTCCCCGTTGATAATGTAGTTATTAGTTTCATCACACGATATGATTAGAACTTTTTTCATTTATAACTAAAACTTCACCGCATTCGCTTACTGCATAATATTTTGAGCTGTGTAAAATTGGAGGGAAAATAAAATAAAAACCCGTTCTTTCTGTTCTATTTAATTTCAGGGAAAATATTATTTCTCCATCAGAAGAGATAGCAAATATACGCTCATAAGCTCCAGAGATCTTACCTGAACTATACTCTAATGAATCTTCAAATGGGAAAGGAGCTCTCTCTAGTAATTTTTCATTATATTCCTTCATACATTCGTTGCATGGATTAAAAATGTTACATATTTTATTTTCATTGAAACAATTCAGGTAGGGTAGGGTAAAGAATAAAAATAATAATAATAAAGATAGCCCAAGTTTGTTATTCATTTTTTCACTTTTCCTGCTTTTAGAACATAAATTCTGTTTGCAAATGTTACGACAATCTTAAAATCTCCATCATCATTCACAACAAGAGGAGGTTCAAAATCTTTTTTAGGACCCCCAACTATGAAGTTCCATACCTTAACTCCATTCTTTATCATAAAAACTTCATCCGTCCAACCTATAATCTCTTTTTTGCCATCAAAATCAATATCAACTAATGCCAAAGATGAAGCTCCTACCATTACTTCCTCATCCCTCTTCCAAATTTCATATTCGGAAATCAATTTTCCTTCTCCATTCAGAACTTTTATCTTTCCATCACGAGAGATAAAAAGTATTTCGGGTTTCCCATCTGAATCAATATCTGAAACCACAGGTTGACTTGCGATATGGTAACCTATATTAAAGTTCCAGAGCAAATTTCCCTTTTCATCAATAGCATATAAATTTGTTCCAGATGGAATTATTATTTCTTCCTTTCCATCAGAGTTTATATCTCCTAATGCGAAAGGATTATAGAGCTCAATATCATAATATTTTATTTCGCCTGCATTCTTTTCAAAGTCTATCAAATAAAGCTTACCTTTAAATTTAGACATAATCCAAAACCATCCCGGCTCTTCGCTTGAAGCAAAAATCATTTCTTTTTTACCATCACCATCGATATCACCAAATAAAGGTTTAAAGAAAGGAATACTAAAAGCTTTTAAACTAAAGCTATAGATTTTGAAAAGAATTCCTTCCCAGTCAAAAAAATAAAAATAAAACTTACTCTCAATTTCTTCAGGTTCATCTCCCCAAAAAATTTTTATTTTTCCGCTTACTACCTCGCTCTTTCCATCTTTATCTATATCCTCCACAGATGGTGGAATGAAAAAAATTCTGTCTCCTCCGATGAGTTTTTCTTCTTCCTTGTAAGTCCAATAATAATTTCCACCACAATCTAGCGAAAGTAAATTTAAGGCTTGTGAACTATCTGAGGTCTCTGATCTATAAATTACTATGACTTCATCCTTTCCATCACCATTCAGGTCCGAAACTTCTAAAGGTTGCCCAAATAATGGTAACCAAAATAGACAAAAGTCAGGAGATATACTCCTATCATTAATATTATATTTCCATATTACTTTTCCTTTGTCCAATTTTAATGCATAAACTGTTAGTGGAAAATTATATCTTATATTGCAAGAAAGCAACACTATATTTTTATTTGAGCAAATCTTAGGCGAAGATAATTCAGGATAATGAGTAAATTCATAACTCCACAAAATACAGCCTTCATCTATAAGACCATTTTTGTTATCATCCTTGCCATCACATTTTTCTTCTCTTATTTCTCTTCTACCATAATGTTTAATTAACTCTTCCCTTTCTAATCTGCTTTTACACGAGAATACCACAAATATAAAAACTGAAACTTGAATGATAAGGTAAGCTACCATTACAAATCTTAATTTTTCAGCCTTCATAATAAAAAGCTTTCTTCTATTCTCTAATAATTAATCGGGAAAGCGTATATTGAATGCGAACCCAAAAAGCATAAATATCCCGCTCTCTCCAAGCCCTAACTGCAATTCAAAAATAAACTTATCTAAAATGAATTTATCAGATGGAGTAATTCCATATTTTCTTTTGATAATAAAAAAACCTAATATAGTTCTGAAATTATATTTGGTAATGTAAGGTGTAATTATATTTTCATTTACCTTAATCAAATGATCCATAGCGCAAAGTCCAAAATATGCTCCTAACCATTCCGGCAGTCCTATTGATTCAGGTCCCAAGATCAAATTTAAAGAAACTTCTCCTGATATCGGGAATTTTGAGAAGCTTAAAATTGGACCTGCTCCAAGAACAAGTCCTCCTATGTTACCTATACGGATGAGTCTGAATTTTGGCAAAAACTGGAAAGAAATAGGCCAAACCGAAAATTCAAGATTTACTCTTTCATAAGTTCTGTTGAAGGAAACAGAGAAAAGAAATGGATGAGAACCTTCCGTACCAAAAGCAAATGAATAACCTACTGTTAAAAATTCACCCGGTTCCCATCCTGATAGAAAATATCCTCTATGTAAACTTACTAATCTGACAGGCTGGAAGCGAGGAATAAAAAAATCAGCTATGACCTGCCCTGCAACACTTTCTGCAATAAGATTAGCAAAATCTCCTCCTCCTGATTCTTCACCTCTAACATAAGATGAAAATGAAAAGAACAAGAAAAAACATAGAATTGAAACAAAAACATATTTTGCTAACTTACTTCTTGTTACTGAAAGCAATTTTTTGTTGTGATAGCAATAATTCATTTTAAATAAAATTTTGAAATAAAATTTTCCAAAGCCTGTTTTCAAAATCATGAAGGTAATTTGTTGTGTATGAAGTTCCATCACTCAAAATTACTCTCTTTTGCGAAACATTCACTCTCAAATCATGTTTGAACTCTGCTGAATACCAAAATGATCCATCTTTCGTTCTTCTTACTACAAATCCCAAAATCTCTCCTGCTCTGTTATATGCGTATTCAAATCTTATAGGATGCTTTAAAGCTGGTTCTTTGTCTTTTGGTCTTGGAAAGCGTGGGTCAAATATTTTGTTTCCTAAATTCATTTTTTCTAAAAAATCTTGAACCTGAAAACGAGGTCAAAATATGCCATAACCTTAGTTCCCATCAAGAAAATTTATTTTTTCATGATTTTTATTATATTTTTTCTTTATGGGTAAAAAACATATCAAGTGACAAATTAGATTTATAAGGCAACTCATTTTTCCTTTTGTCCAAAAACATTATCCTTCAAAAGCTAATAGAGAGAAAATGAAGCT